>Ga0137430_1000074_pt1 | contig 29153 bp, 47 predicted proteins | sample EasRivERMZT754_2_FD_104651 | JGI IMG/M metagenome (GOLD analysis project Ga0137430, IMG submission 104651) | Soil microbial communities from meander-bound floodplain in the East River, Colorado, USA - East River MetaG ERMZT754_2 | ecosystem: Environmental > Terrestrial > Soil > Floodplain ...
CTCTTGGATCGTGGCTTAAAGAGGCATGGCTCTTGGATCGTGGCTTAAAGAGGCATGGCTCTTGGATCGTGGCTTCCGAATCAATTATCAGAAAATGGAACCTAGGGAGGGCAGCCAGGCGGGCCGGGCGTCTCGTTTTGAGACGCCCGGATAACCCACCAGCCGACTAGCTATTCGCCGTCTCAGTTTGAGACGATTCCGGCTCGTTTTCATTCTCGTCGCCCGTGTCGTCGCCGTTGTCCGATGATTTCGTATCATCTTGAGACACTACAACGTCGCCCGTTAATACGGCACTTATTGCCGTATTCAGTGCATCGCTCTTGCGGGCCAGCATGGCGAAGTATTCGCCATTGCCTTTGAGTATCGCTAAGACGATACTCCGTACCAAGTGGACTGGCATTCGGTTCTCTTTGGTCAACCCTTCCAAAACGGCAGGACTCATCGGCGTCCATACTTTCGGCGTCCCACCGGCACGTTTCGCAACGTACCCTTCCACGTATTCCGCCGTAACGTCCGTTGTCAAGGTGTCATTGCTCTTGCTGTCAAAGGGCTTGCCTTTGAGCATCATTCGCATTTCTTCCTTGTTCAGCGGACCAAACGGGATGTACCCGTTTGGGTTATACGGCACTTTCTGCCCGGTGGCCACTTCCGGTTTCGGCATCGACAAACGCTTGATAAGGTTCAACGCGGGATACGCGTTGTCAAGCTCGACTATCGCCCATACCTTTTGGGCCGTACCACGTTTCATGCCGACACGAGTGAGGTCGCTTTCTCGCCCGAAATTGTCGAACACGCGTTTGGCGATACCCAAACGGTCTACATCGCTGTAGACCGCTCGCCCAACGTCCTTTCCCTCATTCTCGCCAACGTGACACAAGAGCCGTTGTAGTTCAGTCTTGAACGCAACGCGGACAACGGGAATGAAATATCCCGTTTCGCCCTTGTATGTCCCTTCCGATGCCTCTTTCCGTCGCAGGAAGATCGCACCGAGAATACCGAGTGAACGGCGGAAACACTCATTGCCAACGTCCGTTGGCACATGCAAGTTGGCAAGCTCCGTTTTGCCATTCTTGTACCAAACGTCGCGGGCTACTTCCGCGACACCCTTATACTCGTCCTTTGCGTCCAGTTTGGCGATAATAGCCAAACGTTCCTCGTGAACGAGTACCTTGAAAGCGTCCAGGGTAATTCCCTTTGCTTTCATCCACTCATCGGCGGAAACAACGTCGCAAGTGCCTTGCGTTGTATCCCAACCATTGCTCACGCGTTGCGTGACCCAGTTAGACTTATCCCCTGCCGGTGGGTTGCCGTCCAACGTTTTGATAACGTCCTTTGTTACCGGTTTCCCTTCCGCGTCCACCGTTGGTTTCCCTTCCGCGTCCAGTACTGGAACGGTTTCCATTACCGGCTCGTCGTCGAAATTGGCCAACGTCCGGGCAAGTGGCTTGTCCGAACTATCGCCAGCTTTCTTGATATCGGCGAGCGGATCACCAAACGAATTGACACGCGTGTTGATATCGTGAAACCACACGATAGCAGCGTACCTAACCCAACTAACCTTGTCGTTCTGAGTAGCCATTAGCTTACTCTCCTTTGTAAACACAACTAAACGCTAGTTGCCAACGTTGCAAGCACTTATAATAGGTGGCTTGCTAACCATAGTCCAACTAGGACCAGTATCAATGAAATTTTCATTGTATCCCTTTCCGTAAGCCACGAACCGAGAACCGTTGTTTGTGTTATCTACAATTTGTCCCAACCGATAGGACAAGCAACCATAACTTCCCTCATTGTGCAACGCGTACCATTTTCAAAGTATCGCAAGTAGAAACGTTGTCCATTTTGACACGTTACGTTGAAAGATCGGCCAGATCCATCTTCGTGTTGCAACGTATTGATAACTAACCCGTAGCGATATCCACACAGGTCAACCATTTGACGTTGGCGGAAAGCCTCAAATAAAGCGTCAATAGTGCGGCATTCGTTCATTGTTGTTTCCGTTTCTCGGTTCTCGGTTCGTGGCTTACAGTTTGTAAGTTGTGTCACTTGCTTACTTGTCTAGCGTTATGTCTTGTCCGTCCTAGAGCTTTACTTTAGCTGGCTACCCGTTGCTATGGTCTGCCATGCCTAAACACTTTCGGTCTACAAAACAGAGTAGGCTAGACTCTTTCAGCGTCTCAAATTGTCAAAGAGCGGTCCACACAAACTAGTTGTGGGGAATAGAACGTATTGCAAGCTACGTGCCATGAGCAAAGATAATAAAATCAACGACATAAGTGCTTATAGCATAAGCACTTAGCTATGTCCTGGAATCAATAAACAGTCGTTTATGCGTTATGCGACTGGTCGCTCATCGACCAACAACGCGAAAAGTGCTTGTTTTCCTATGGTTTCAATTTGACCAAACTGGTCGCTAAACGAGCGTGCGACGCGTGCACACTTTGCAACGCAAAGCTAGACGTTTGCTGTAGTATATTGTCAAGCTACGTGCCAAGTGGCATGAAACGGGTATCACGTTTAAGCGGCCTAGCAACGCGTCTAACGCGTCCAGACGAGCTATGGTCTAACCGTCCACCTGACCAGTTTGGACGCGTCCTAGGCTTTATCAGTATTTCTAATACTAAAAGCCCATAGGTGATATAGCATATATCACCTATAGACATTCGATTTTGGAAAGTGCATACGAAACATGGCATTTGTTTCCGGCGGGCGAAAGTTGATTTTTCAACGACAAAGTGCCTTGGAGATATGGTCGCCGGGTCCGGAATCTTTTTACAGAATATTTATTTACTTTTTATGGGCATGTTTTTGGATTAAAGTGGCTGTAGGCACGGTTCGTGGCTTAAAAATAAACTATAGAGCTTTTAACTCAGGCAAATCAAGATTTGATTTTGGCCCAACGTTTTATTCATTTGATTCGACAACAGTTTTAACGTTTTAGAACATGAGCCATGAGCCATGAGCCATGAGCCATGCACCATGCACCATGAGCCATGAGCCATGAGCCATGAGCCATTCACCATGCCTACAGAATATTACGGTGTTTGATTACTGTAGTCGACATGTGCCACGCATACTACCACACGCATCACGTATACTACCACACGCACCATGAGCCATGAGCCATGCACCATGAGCCATGCACCATGAGCCATGCACCATGCACCATGCACCATGCACCATGCACCATGCACCATGAGCCATGCAACAGTAACCATGCACCATGAACCATGAGCCACTGATTCCAAAACATTGATTCTGTATACAAAAAAGAAAGCTACGATCAAAGAGTCTTATCTCTTTGATCGTAGCTTATGATACATCAGGTCCATTATTCATGGCCAACCAACACTGTGCAACAGTATTATACCTTAATCAACCATCATTTACTCCTTATATGAAACAAATGGCCTAAACAAATGCCAATGTTTGATTTCAGAATCAAACAAATGCTTCTTTATTTCCGACTAACTAAGATAACTAATAACACGCCGAAGATATCCTATAAGCAAAAATAAACATTTTAATTTGTATATGAGATATCTACAGGTTAGTAACAGTTTTTCAGTTAGGCCGTTTCCAGCACGTGTTTTTGTCCGAACTCGTGCTGTAGCGAATAATGACCATTAAACGACTAGTAAGAATCGAAGCGGTCACCGTATTGACTGCTTCTCAAATCAGCCAATGCGATCTGCATAACCTCTCTGATTTCAGCATCTGCTGCTGCTCCCAGACGCTGATCTAGTATTCGACGCCACTGTTTGACACTGGCACTGAATACCATTTCGGTCCAGAGTGCATTGCCTAAGAATCCACGCCCTGCACCACGAGCTTGCTTACGTGCTGTTGTCTTGTCTAGCCCACGACCAAGCAACCACGGCTCAAGACGCTCGACTATCATATCGTACGCGATCTTAGCCTTTGATTCTGTCTCAAGACAAATGGCCCCTAGCCTAGTATCGTCAACCTCAGTCAGATACTGCTTTAACAGAGGATGCATTATCCATTTACTTTCTGATTCGTCGCAGAACCGTGTCGACCGTTGACTAATGGCTGTGTAGTCACCGTGTCTGACCATTTCATGGCTCCAACCACGCGAACCACTGAGCAATAGGCTGACCCATTTTTCTTCGTCACAATCCGGTGTTGCCAACCACGCCTCGCTGTCCAGCTCATCCGATCGTCGATTATAAGCCGGAGCCAATTGTCTCAACCAATAGGCTACGCTCTGCGACAGAATGCCCTCTTGATTGCCACCCCAATTGTCCCACTCGTATGCAGAACGAACATTCAATGTAATCCTATTCGGTGACCCGCACGCCCACACACCAGGTCTGTTGGCCACTCCCTTCCACCAATCAAATTCACAGTCTATATCGAAGCCAAGAGTAAAGACCGCGTGCTCCATCACGCTACCATGATTAACCGCCCTGATGTGTTCATGGTAATCAACCGACGACCGACCAGTACCGAATGAATCATAACATATACGACCCGCTGTCTCGATAAGCCTCTCCAGTTCTGTCCCTACACATTGATCACGCCGTGGTTCGCCAACTTGATTAAATGTTTGTCCGTCGTAGATGAGCATAGTATTGATCCAATTTGTTAAGTGCAACTTTTTTGATTTGTCGTACACGTTCATCAGTTATGTCAAGCTCAGACCCAATCTCCCTCTCCAAGAGTCCAAACATGATTCTAGATAATATGAGCCACTCACGCCAAGTAAGCCCTGCACCATTCATGAGTTCCTGTATATCGACCACAGGCTCAGTGTCTGGTGCTACGTAATCAATCACAAGTTGCTGCTTTATCTTATCATATTCTTTCCTCCAACGTTTGTAATGGGGCACGCGAATAAGTCTGTTGTCCCAACGCCAATACACAATCCTTCGCTTCACCAATCGAGCTGTCCACGTTGTCAATGCACTACGCTCTGAATCATATGTTGGATACTTCTTCAAGAACCATGCACAACAGTCTTGTACACAATCCTCTCCATATGGCCCTGCTAAAGCTCTGATCCAAGGGTATACAGACAGTAGTGCTTCGCTAGCCACAAGACCGGATTCCATTGATGACTCCTCCTAAGTCAGCAGCCTTACCAATCACTGAAGCACACACGCGACAGAGACAATGGCCACGTACAGCGATCAACCACGTTCCAGTTGCACAAGTCTCACACTTGTGGCCAGCCGCACTAATCACTTCCAACGCCTGTGACCCAACATGCTCAGCAGATGGTGTCGGAATCACAAAGTTCGCACCTCTAAGTTCAGCACCATTAATCACGAATCACCTTCCTTTCCTTAATCACACCACTAATCACACCATTGACACGAACACCCTCTAAATGATCTAAGTACGCAAACACTCCGTTCTTAAGCTCTAACATAAAGTCCAAACAAACGATGTGATGATTCGGTGCAACAGTTATCGACCCGCTCTCTGTAAGCACGATCGACTTGACCTTATATGGGCACGCCTCATAATACATCGCCTCGACGATGTGACTGATTTGAAGCCACGCCCATTGAGTGTCGATATCACACCCAGCCCACTGAGCACTACTGTATTGGGCAAGCCCAATCATCGTTTTGGTGGCCCAGACCTTGAAGCCCGAATCATCACCTCGACCAGTTTTTTCCTTCCACTTCTCTAACAGAAATGGTCGTAGTGTCTGGTCCCACGCGTCGCACAATGAATCATCAAGACTAGATGAATTCGACATGACAAGCACCACTCCTGCTACATTGACTACGTGGAACAACCTCACGCCCAAGCCATGAACCAAGCTCATGGAGACAAGCTTGACCACCAAGCCCCGTCATCCACTCATACGTTATGTCGAATCGGTCAGGGTACTCATCAATCAGGTATTCCTCGCTCTCGCACCAAGCTCGAATCATTGCACTCATTGCTGAGCCACTGATTCGAATGTTTGTGCATGGTGATCGACCCTGCCATTTACCAGTTTTCACAGCTCTCGCATAAGAGATATACTGTTGCACTTTGTTCCTACGCCAGAGCCAGATGACCGGCACACGTTCACGAATCAAAAAGCTACGCACCGGCTCACACATATCCAACAACAGTGTTGTTCGGTGAATCTTAATCGCCTCACTATTAAGCATCACCTCTAGCCAACCATCCTCATAGGTTCCATCCGAATGGACAAGCTCACGACAAACGGGCAGGCCACTGTTGACGAGGTACTCTCGTAACAGCTCCGACCCGGTCCGCACCTCACTAACTATAGCGAATCGCATATTTGTCCCCTAAAAAGTAACTCCACCGTAATCACGAATCCGTAACGGTAACATACTAACGCTAACTCTTGCATCAATTGGCATGGCTCCAATCGAGTCAAGTGCTTCGAATTGATTCCGTGCAATAACATAGTGCACTTCCGTCGTGTTCACACTCACTTGATAAAGATGATTGACACATGGCTTTTCGATGTTACCATCATCCATCAACCCTTCATTAGTAATCGTGAAGCCATACTTAGTGGTCATAGATAGATCACCTCTCCAATTAATGATACTGTGTCCGTACCAACCGGCCACTCTTTGAGCCGTATACCATGCTCACGACGTAATGATCGCAGTTTTACACGTTGATTACTGCTCAGTCTCCGTGGACTGATAACATGAATCATTTTCACGCTCTCCATCCGTGGCGATGGCTCAGCCAACACGGTATCGAAATATTCCTCCCAACGCTTCACCATGTGTTGAGCCGTGTAATGCTCACGAGCTACACATGCTGCATGTTCTCTGTAGTCAACACAGAACGAATCAATAATCCCACAAGCCAACACTTGTCCTTTCGGTTTTACTGGTACAAGAACGCTCATGTTACCGTGTCGAGAACGAAACAATTGATTGACAGGGTAGTCACACGACACCGTTCGCACTCCCGCGAGCCATGCCTCATTCAGCACGAGACAATGACTCTCAGACTCCGACGGCACGACGATGCAATCAACTGAGTTATAGAATCCACCAGGATGAAGAAGTGCCCCGATATACGACATATTCGCGGGCAGCTTTTTGAATAGGTATTGACAGTGACAATAGTGCATCGGTCCAGCCACGACTATGTGGTATTCTTCTGGATCAAGATAACGACTAGCCTCGAACAGGTGTTGAATCCCTTTCTCACTAGTCATACGACCGAGATAACCAACGATCCTCTTGCCAGGCCATAGCTTCCTGAATCCCATATCAGGACCGTAACAACGTCCTTGTTCAGCACCATTCTCAATGATTTTAATCCTACCTCTGTACTCCAATGGAAACATTCCTTTCGCAACGTCAGTGACCGCTGCGATATGGAAATCATCCCGTCGCTCTGCCTCACGAATAGTACCAGCAATGATACCTTTGATCCATACGGTATCAATCACGCCATGCACCACTGTCACGATTGGCACTTTCGTGTCCGGGTAGTCCGCCAACGCTATAGATATTAATAAATCAACATCGGGCACATGTAGATTATTGTGTACTTTGCATGATCGTGGCACTAACTCTAATGCCATACGATCAAGCTCTTTCGTACACAAATCACTAACGTAGTACCGCTCCAAGTATCGCATGAGCGATACACACCACTGTTCAGCACCACCAATCGCGAACATGTTAGTCCGTATACCTACTCGACGACGACCACTTGGCACGTAAGCTATGCTCACTGATTCATTGCTCCCGCTACTTCGCTCATGTAGCTCATACATTTCTTTCGGTGACCGCCAATGAGTAGTAATCGTTTTGCCACCTTCCATGTTGCCCCACGGGTCCATTTGATGATTGTGGTGCAACGTGAAGCCAGCAGCCATTAGTATGTCACCGACGAGCTTGTCTTCGATGTATGATCCTCTAGTCAAGTGGGCTAATACGCACCGTGCCGCTCGTCGACTAAGCACATAGCCTGAGCCACCGCTACAGAATCCACGCATCTCAACGTTGTGGCCGATATAGTGACAGTCAACACTCTGTTCGAGCATCGCCACCAGCTTATCGACGTAGACATACGTATCGTCGTCGCACCGGAAGAACCAGTCACAATCCGAATCAAGAAAGTTAATCAGACCACAACGAACTTTGTGACCGATGTTCTCGAAATCATCAGGGAACGGTACTTTAAGGATACAACCCTCGACCACTGGCTCACTAATCCGATCATCACCAACGGCGAACACCACGCTCACACCGTCGGGTAAATCCTTCGCCCACGTGCCTAAAATGGAATCTCTTCGCTGGGTGTGTTTGACGCAGTTTTGGACATGGATGTAGAGTCGCATACGACTGGTTCCTTATAAGTGAAACGGATTCCATTGCTCGCAGTAACTAATATGAACTCACGCACCGTTAAGCCAAGCACCATTTCTACAGCTCCATGTGCTTGGTTCATGGCTCGAACTAATGATTCAGCTGATTCAAGAACATCACGACCGTATTCTTCATGGGGATGAAGCACGAGCCGAACCTCCATTCATAATGGTTACTGTTTCCTCAATCGTACGCCCTGCTTCGTAATGACGATGAATCTCGTCATTAATCAGTCCTAGATTCTCGACAGTCTTAATACTGATACGCTTAAACACGGCCTGGACGAAGGCACGACAGACATTAGGTTTTTCCTCAAACACACGACACTTCGGATTAGTACGCGTCTTCTCGCGAACCAATTCCATTTGTTCCTTAGACAATCCACTCTCGAGGATGAAGACGTCAGGTACAATTGATTTCAGGCCACTTAGCTCACACCGTATGTACACTGTATGGCCGCCATCAGTACGAAACATTGGTTGCACACCTAAATGTTCCCTCGACACGTACACTATGTCCAGTGTCTTATGGACATCTTTGAATGGCTCTGGTTCAGGCATGACCAAGTAATCAACAACGTTCCAAGGGTACAGTGCACTTGGCGACGGTCCTGTATTGTGAATAGCGTCACGCAACAGATGATTGTACTTGTTATCGCCCATTAGACTTTGAGCGATGTGCCGGCCCACGCCACGGTAGATTCCGCCATACACCATAGTATGGCCGTCAACTATGATTAATGCTTCGTTTCTGTTCATATTACACCATATAGTAACCAAGAAAAGAATACAACACCAATGATTACGTCAAAGGTCCAGCTCGGGTCAAACTCTTCGATCTCGTGATCAAGCTCAAGCCGACGCACCTCTGTCTCGAATATGAGACCATTGATTCTCGCCATATGGTCCTCAATCATGGCTTCGTGCCGCTTTATCAGTTCTCTGTTAGTCTGAATCAGTTTCTTCAAGTACATGTCCGACATATATGCTCCCATCCTTCTCTTGGAACATGAATGATGTTAGATAATGTAGCTGTGAGTGGAATGATTCACCAGTCTCAACCACATGAAGCACACGCTTCTTAGTCAACGTCACTGATGTTCGCACCCATAGTGACACAGCATCTTCCCCTTTCTTCACGCCGATACATGCGATTGTGCCTATCGGCAGTTCAAGCTCATAGCGGCCACTTGTGACCGGGATTGTGAATCTGAGGATTCGATCATCGCCGCCCACGGAAAGTCTCCCTTAGCCACTGGCTATTAACGTCGTTCCCAGAATAGATTAGTCCTTCTTTGTCTAATGCAGCACAGTGTGCAGCACTAGCCTCTACGCTAAGCTCACGGAAATAGTGGCCACTTGTGATTAAGTCCCACGCGTCCTTGTAGCTATTCAACACTTTCCGTTGCCACGATTCATTAATCATTATACGGTGCTGTGCCACCGCGATCTGTCGGCCTGGCTTGCAAGCCAGTTGTTCGATTCCAACAACAACTGGTGCACCTGGCTCGAAGCCAGCGAGCCACGAATACGCACAGAGTTGACGACCCCACTTCGGCTCACGCTCCAAGAGATTAAAGTTGAGGTCAATCATTATGTCACCTTGTATCCAACAGTGACACTCTTTGTGTGGAGAGTAATGATTCTTTCCACCTGGATCAAAGAGAAGAACATACCCTGTCGTTGGACTCTTACCATTCACGGAATCGTAACCGTTCACCTTCCAGTCCAGTACGACATTGGTTCCGGCGAAAGAGACATAAGTAAGATCAGGGATGCCTAGAATCGGCACACCTTCAATCACTTTCTTCAATCGCTCGTTCACAAGCCTTACGTTCTTGGCCTTGCTGAGTTGCTTCAACAAATCAGCATACGCACCGCACCGTACGTATTCAGCGTAACAGTGCCGACCAGCCGGTAAAGCGTAGTCTCGTAGGTTAGCATCGATTTGCGATTCGACCAGAGCATCGAATCCAGGGTCACATACCAGGCCCAGAGCCTTGCTCAGCTCACATTTGACATAGATATCAAACATGCTTCCAACAGACATTGGTTTCGTCTGCGGGAACTTAGGCGGTGCGTTGTCTGACAGATATGCGAGGTAATACTCCTTTTTGTTGGCGACGATTGTTTCCAGACCGGACGGGGAAAGGTGTTCAGGCAGTTTCATTATTGCTCCCTCAATATTTCAAGAACGAAATGTTCACTTCTACACGTGATTTGTGCTATTTCAGCAACAGTCTTGCCACGAGCAATGAGCTTCTTGATGATTGCACGATATTCCTCACGTGTTAACTCATGTCTCGGTATGAGCGTGCTCAATTGTCCTGCTCTAACAGCGTTCTCAATCTCTGTTTGACTGGACACAGTTGATTCCGCACAAATGAAGTCAAGCAAGGCTCTTACATCAACAACATGGCGTGCATGTTCGCTTGGTAGTTTCGGACCCATATCGCGTTCGATATGTTCACCAATCCATGTTGCTAGTTTGATTACATTCATAACTGCTCCCTCAGTAGATTCCTTACATAGAGTTCACTCCGACAAATCAACGCTGCAATCTTTGTGACTGTGAAGCCACGAGCCATGAGTGCTTTAACCGCTGCTCGAAGCTCTTCACGATCAATCTGTGCTCGTGGCTTTGATTCAGACAAAACAGGATCTGCCTCATGGTAATACGCCTTCACAGTTTTCTTGCCCAACGCCTTCAGAGCTTTTATTCTGAGCAAACCATCCTTCAACAAGTACCGCCCGTTCTTAAGACGAGCAACCGATACAGGATTAGTTTGTCCGAAACAACTAATTGAGCTAATTAGTTCCTTAGATGGTGTTGGGTCTTTACGGAAACTAGTTCTGAGTTTGATTCGACTTATTCGTATCCGTTTCTCAATCATAACTGCTCCCTCACTAGTCCGGTGGCGATGAGCCACGCACCAAGAACACTGATCATTAGTAAGAGGTAGATCATCGACTTAACGCCCTTTCTGCCAATTGTTTCTGTGTGAACATTGGTTTGATCTTTTGATCGTAATCACGAATCTCCATCAATGCACGCTTCAATCTTTCGATTTCAGCACGACATTGCTGGTGTTCGTTCTTTTCGTTCGCAATCAATACAGCAAGTGGATTACTCATGCGACGGTCGGCCTTCCTACTGCTTCTCGCAGTTTGTTTTCAGCATCGGTCGGTAGTGTGCTACCATCAACCAATAGATTAATTACACGCAGTATGTTGTCGAGTTTTGGGTCAAACAATGAGCCGTTGATTGGTTGTAATGAAACACTGATCCCAACAGTCTCAACCAGATCATTGTTCGGTAGGTTCTGACTGATACCAGCGAGCAACGAGGCAAGGTTCTCTGATTCCAACGGATTGTTGATGATTGGTGCACAAACAATCTTGTTGGTTTGTTTCCCACGAAGGGTGACGGATACGTTGAACTTCATCACTCATCCTTTACATTTGCAAGTATTTCAGTACGTCCGGCGTTGATGCAAGCCACGAGCCGTGCAGCACCGTCCAGTAATCGGTAACGACCATTAAGTACACGTTTCACCCAGATTGGCGGCATTGTTTCTGAGTACAAACCTTGCACTTTAGTTTCACGGTTCCAATCAATGATCTTGTCAACTGGAATCATTGCACGCATACTAGTCATTGCCCAACTGATTGTATGCAGGTTACAGGACCGACTATCAATCATGTAACCACATTCTTCTTCAAGAACAGTAATCACAGCTCTACTGATTCTGTCTTTGTCGATACTGATAGAGTATAGTCCAAGGTCACAAGCTTGTTTAATCAGTATCATTACGCCACTAAGAGATAAGAATTTACCTTGCTGTGATAAGGCTCTTGCCTCAAATGCTTTCATTGCACCACCAAAATGATTTCTGTGTCATCAGACACGTGATCGTAATGTATCGGTCCTACGCCGCTCTTGTGCTGTGCGTAAGCGTTTTGTGCTTTGATAAAACCGTAAGCGTTGCCTGATTCCTTCTTCGTCCACACAAGCTCTGAATCAGGGTAACGGAACTCTTGGCCGACAGTAAGGTCACCGAATCTCATTTCTGCTCCAATCGTGTCAACGCCATGCCTGCTGCCTCTAACACGATCTTAGCCTCTTCGTAGTGGCCAATCTTTTTGATGTACCACATCGCCACCTTCAGTTTTTCGCCCGGTGACGGACCACGGACTGGAGTGACCTTCTTAATGATTGGTACATCATCAACAGTCACACCCGTCTTGACACCCTCGATAAATGATTTCACTTTGCCAAGTGTCTCGATATCACGAGCAACAGCTTTGCGAAGTGTGTCCGGCTTCAGTCTGCTATACACCTTCAGTTCGATGAACTCAGGTGTCTCACTCAGAATCGACGCCAACAGTGCAATCTTCTCTTTCTTCTTCATTTGAGCTTCCTTACTTCGATTTGACCGTCGATGTAGATTTCAGCGTCTGGATACGCCACACGAATCATGTGCAGATTCCGTGCCTTCACACGTAATGGGGCCGTACCTTCACGGATCACGATTGCTTGTACGAACGGACGAACTACTTCGTCCCGCACAATGGTGATGTTTGGCGGTGCTTCAATCAGAAGTCTTGTTTTGTTGGTGGATTGGACGCGTACGTCCCCACCAATAATCATGACGCCCTCGGCGTCTAAGTCGAGACAGAGCATTAGTTCGCCTCTCTGCAGCCAAGATCATACGCTTCACGCATCTTCTTCAGTATCTTCTCGGCTAAATCGTCTTCATTGGTGTATGGTAGTATCTCAGCCAAAAGCATTTTCTTCATTTTGTCCAATTGATGTGCACTATTCCTGATTTGAGCCTCACGATCATTGATTTCGTTCCTTAGTCGTTGTGCGTCATGATGTTGACGTAACAAGTTTTTTGTTGTTATCACAGTTTCGTCTGTCATCGCCAATACCTCGCTTCCTTCGGGATGCCGGCTGCCGACAGTTCCCGATAAATGAATCGAACCTCTGAAGTAATCATGAACCGTTGGCCAGCACTCATGCCTACTGGAGCCTCACAACCCGGATTAAGCGTCGCCCACTCCGCTGATTTAGGCGGAAGGTAACGCTCTATGTCAGTGAATCCCGACAGTTGAAGCCTTTTGCCTTTCCAATTCAGCGTCAGGCTACCAATCATGCCTAGGTATTTGCCTTCACCAGCGATGAAGCCAATAACCGTACCTTCTGATTCAGAGAACGGTTTGTACTTAAGCAGACTCTTGACACGGTGTGGTATCCAATATGCACCAGGATCACGCAGGATAAGACCCTCGCCGTGATTATTGAGCACACGCTCCATCATGCGCTCCATCTGTTCACGAGCATCGTCTTCACCGTAGCAGAGCTTAATCTGCATGTGTAGCACCAAAACATCGTTCTCGAATCGTTTGAGCTTCTCCAACGTGTCCGTATAGAACGGTAACGCTCCTGGCCCATGCTCAAGGAAATCATAGACCAATTGGTCGTCAATCATTCGACTGAATTGAGGATTATTAATCCGTCCTTCAGTACCGAAGCATGACACCGCTGGTTGGTCGATGACGTAGTACTTGACACGCTTCCACTCGATCTCGTCTGGAACGTGTGTACCAACAATCGACCGTAACGCCTCGAATGTGCGTGGGCCGATGTAGAGTTCACCGTCCAATAGTTCCTCACGAGGCAGCTTGTCAAGCCACCAGTCAGGAGCAGCGATTACGTTGCCTAATCGAGACCAGAGGCCCGTACAGATTTGTTCGTGCCTCTGATTCATATTAGCCCACGGCACGATTCTTTTCTCTTTGCCGCGACTAACGCCACCGTCCCAGAACGCACGCTGACCATCGAGTTTGTCACTCGCGTACCAGCCACCGATTCGATGCTTCTCAGGCACAAATTTCTGAGCCAGCATCAGGAACTCACGATTTTCGCTCATACCTTCCGTCCTTTCGCATTAGCGTACTGATCCCGCTGATTCGCTTCCAATTGAACGAAGGGCAGAATCTTGCTCATTTTAATCGTCTCGAGCTTAAGGAACGATAGCAAATCGCCTCGCCCTTCAGCCACCATGATTGCTCTAATGGTCTCATAGGCAACCATCCGGTTCGCCGCTTCAATAACAATGATGCAGGCACCGAAATCACTTTTTACGTCCGGACAACAGAATGAGTAGAAGCCAAGGTCCGGGTTCTCGGCTCTGCACTTGAGGCAATGAATCATATAACCTGTTCTTTCTTGATTTGAGACAGCATCTTTTCAGCTTCAGCAATGTCGTCGAAGACGGGCATGAACAGTTTCCCGAATCGATCAGTCAGCTTGTACAGCTCATGCCGTACCTCACGCTGCTTGTCTGGTGTCAACAAATCGTACTCTTTGACCAAGGATCGTAGTTCTTTGATCAGTGCTTCGAGTCTAGCGGCCAGTGATTGGTTCATATGGACTCCCTCATCTTCTTTAATCGACCACGAACATAAGAAACGCTCTTACCTAGCTCGTCAGCAATCTCTTTCTCAGTACTGCTGCCAAGCTTCATGCTTATGATTCGACGATCCTCGTCATTCACTAGAATCGCGAATAGATCAGGTTCTTCCTTGTGTGAGACAGGGTCGTGTTCTAGTTCAGATACTTTGATAACCGTCAACCCTTTTGATTTGAGACTAGAATACGGTATCCTCACTACACAACACTCCGAAGGTACACGCTTGAGCGTATGTCGTATGTAAACGTTAATGTACGCTCCAATTGATTCAAGATCATTAACCTGCACACCAGCATCAACGGCTTCAACTAATGCAAGGTACGCCTCTGAGAAGTACTCATCCCTGTACCTTCGCCATTTGCGACTTTGCTTCCTTGCGTGAAAGACTGCCAGATGTAAGTGTAAGAGAATTAATGATTCTCGAGCCGTTAGGTCACCTACCTTAACCAGCTCAACTAGTTTTTTGATTTCGTCATCCGAGACCATTGTTTCAATTATGATTAAAAAGGAAGAGAAACCACGGGCCAGTGTTACCTGGCCCGTGGTTCTCGAATCATCTAGCAACGACCAAACAACCAACAAGCAACGTTCCGTGCTCGTTGACCACCGCGGAACACACGCCCACGCCCGCAAGCAGCGTAAGCGTCAATGGCCGTCACCAGAACCAACAGACATGCGATCGAAAGAATCTTCTTCATCACTGACTCCTTTTGAGAACAGAATTCGTTTCTACGTCAACTAACAAACGACCCTTAGGGACCACGAATCATTCGCATTACTCACCTCAATCAGGATACTTCTTCAAGTGATCAGCGTACACTTTGTCAATTTGTTTGATCTTATCTTTCAAACAAAAGAGCACAGCATCAGCGTTCGTGAACAAGAAACCGGCGTCACGTAGCTCTTGTTCACCCAAGCGACTGATTGATTTCAAGTAGTCAAAGGCACTAGCTTTCAGCGTAAGCACCTTTGCTTGCATCGCTTCAACAGCTTGTTTCTCTTCTGGTGTCATGAAACGACCCTTAGATGTGCTTTGTGCTTACTGAACTCAAGCCGGAAGCCAGCAGCCTCGCCTAATGCTTGGACAGTATTGATTTGCGTCCTTAGCGTGGCTCGTCCTTTAGCGAGCCGGTAAATCGTGCTTGTACTCAGGTTCGTGGCCTTGGCGATATGCTTCACTGGCCGGTGCTCAAGTGCGGCGAGGCACAGTTGGATGAAGCACCTTACTTCTGATTGACGTTCACGGACGTTCATGCTCCGTACCGCCTTTCCGCTCGTTGAATGTTTCGGAAGTCAGCAAGCTCTTCTGCTTGCTTCTTAATCACAGCTAACTGCTCTGTGTTCATGGCTTTTTCATTAATCTCAGCCACGACCCTTGCACCTTTGCAACCATAGCAGGTCACATCGTAGCGACCAGCCATGTATTCTTCCCTTAAATCAGGGTCTTGTTCAAAGTCTTCGGCAGTTAACCCGTTACAATCAATTGATGGATTAACATGTTTGCCACGACCGTTACACGTTGGACAAACAACGTAATGAATCGGCACTTCCATTTCGTCAACGAATGCCGTCATGTTACGGTCATTAATCTCTCGCAAGAGACCAGGCTCAGAAGCAATAACACGGGGATCATCGTAGTAGTTCATGCTCGCCTCCCGATTTCAACCCACGCATTGTTCTTAAAATTCTGCTTGAGCCACTTGGCAACGCGAAGAATCGCGGCGTCGTAGTCAGCGTACACTGGCTCTGGCACAGCGAATCGTTGCTCAAGCTCAAAGATGATTTCTTCGAAGCTCTCGCCACAGGCCAGCTTGAAGCCAATCATGTCGAACCAACCAAGGCAGTATTGCGTCTTATGTTCGTCCAGGCCCACAAGCTTGCAAATCTCGCGGTCGATTTGGTTCAAGCCACTGGGCTGGACTGGGACCACTGGGCAGTCAGGGTCCAGCTTGATTGTGAACGTTGACTCTGGCCTGTCAGGATCGAGAATCAAGCCACGCCGCTCGCCTTCGATTTCGAAGACTTTGTAGCGTATCACTATATGGTACGGGTACTGTACCTCGAACACTTCGCCAACGGCGAGATCCTTGAACGTACACGGTAGTCTCGTCAAACTGAAACAGTTAGGCATTGCATTATCCTTTATGCTGGTTGAATCGTGGCTTTAATCACAAGTTCGTCACTACTGAATTGACGCTCTTGAATCACAAGAGCACCGCACCACTGGCCGTTGCTGATGAATCCGATTCGGCGAGCGATACATGGGTGAGCTTCTTTCAGTACGAACAGTTCATCACGAAAGATGAACATATCGTACAGTAGCAGTTCGCTAATCCTCATTGGTGACTCCAAACAACGCTTTCCAGCCTTCAGGGCTGAATCCAGACATGAGGAACTCACGGTCTTCACTCTTGACACTGGGCATAGCATCTTGGATATGCTTACCTTGTCGGTAGGCATATAGCTCAGCAGCCGGCACGAAGACAGAATAATCTTTCTTCGTGTGCATACAAGGACCGGTGAAGATGTAGCCATGAGGCTTGAACTGTTCAACATACGTACAACGATTGTCAGCGTACATCATGACTGGCTCCCTAACAGAGTGTCAGGAACCTTGTCAACGTCGATTCGGTACGTTGAACCCATGTCACCGCCGTGTTCACAGAAGTTATCGTCTTGGTCAACGTCTTCGATTGTGGTGAACATATTGGCACAGGTACGAATGAAATCCGCGTCGGGCACCAAGGAATCAATTGCGTCCCTGAGCAGGCGAAGCATCGAGTCTTTGGGTGTCTTACCTACTGCCTCAAGCACAACGTCGCCATCAGCTATGATTCTTGCACGAAACATTTCACGCTCCTTTGTGGGCCATTGGCCACGGTTAACGAACTCGATTCGACATAATGTAATTAGTAATCGCCATTTCTTCGATCAGATGACCGACTTCTTCCCGTTGTGATTCCGACAAGCCGATACTGCCGAGTATGTCAGTGAGTACCACTGGAATCGGTGCACATGGCACTTTGATTGTGAGCTCATCGCCGGCAGTATGTGCAGACAAGCCACGAAACACGATCATTCGCTCATAGACTTCTGGTTCTGTCTGTGCTTTGGTCATTTCTTCAGCCCTTGGTGAAAGATTACTGTCTCGTTACGTTCAACGCTTTGAACAGCAGCTCCGGGCCACTTGTTCGCTTCGATCTGTGCCGAGGCAAAGTCAAAGATTTTAAGGACGATTGGATCAGTTTTTTCGATCCCATACTTGAGCTTCAGATTCCTGGTCAGGAATCCACGAGCCGGATGATGTACGACGAAGTGCTTGGTCATGATTATGCCTCAAATTAAAGAAAAGAAGGACGGATTCATGTGGTGCGGAGCACACTCGTATCTAGAGGATGTCAAGCCCCGAACCCGCCTTCTTGCCGACGACCCGGTGGCCGCTTAGCTACGAACTATAATCGACAAGCTTCCTACGATTAACACACGCATAGGATTGCTCTCCTTTCTTTGTTAGATGCGGGTGATGCCATTTGCTTCCAAGTCAGAAACCTTGTAGTTGCCAGTTGTGTTTTCATCCCACTGGATTGTCAATCGGTCTGCACCGTTGATGAAAGTCACGACGCCTTCGTTGCCGAGTCGGTCCTTGACTCGATCGTTTCTGTGAAACGCCACGATCCGCGGTCGAATCTTTTCGAGCCACCGCTTCTGGATTCGGTCGGCGTCGCCATACTTGCCGTTTCGGACGTAGAGGATTGCTTCATCCACGCCATAAAGATTCACGTCACGCCAGAATTGAAGCGTATATCCGGCGTAGTTCGGGTCGAGAGCGGCATCAACTTCCATCTCAAGCTCACGCACCGCACAGTCATGATTCGCGATATCATGCTTCTGCATGGTTCGTAAATCGATCCGCTTGAGCTTGACCGCTGGGCCAGTCTTCGACGCCAATACTTCACCAATTGTCATCTTAGGAATCATTTTTAATCTCCGTGCAAATGAGGCTGATTCGAACAACTTGTTGCTTTCCTTCTAGACACTTGTTCATGATTCTTCGTCTTGCCAAGTGTTCTGATTTAGCGGTGGCCCAAACTAACGCACTGTGTTTCTTACCACAGAATGATTTGAGCCTTAACGCGAAATGGAACCGAAACTTCATGTTATCGCTCCAGGATAATAATCTCACGATCACTGTGCCAGGTGTCAACCTTGGCATCATTGCTTCCGTGGTCATCGAACATGGCTAACGTCTGATACATGTAGCCACGAGCACATAACGGGCAGTAGAAGATCAGCGTTTTCTGATTCCTGTCCTCAGTGTACGCTGAACAAACTTCGGCCCTGGGACTGAAAGATTCCTTGTGCTTGTTGCAACGAACAAGCTTCGGAACACGAATCAGATTCAGACAACTGGTCTCGGCCAGTGAAGCCGGTTCATTCGGAACGAGCCGAATCTTGATTCGAACGTCGTTCGCCTCTGGCCAAGGATAAGAGATTACTTCAACCTCAGCCATCACTTTGTCGTCGTCGCCACGGAGCCAGACGCGGTCGTGTGGCTTGTGCGGGTAACGGTGACGGAAATGAGCAAGTGACTCACGGCCACCGAACACAGGGTCAAGAATGATTCCACCCTTCGTTGCCGCTTCAACCAAGATCGGCAAATCGAAAGGATCGACGTCAACAAGTTCAACCGCAACCTTATCCGGTATCGGCTGGCCGTTAACATCGCTCGGATTCATCCACACTTGCCTCACGCCTTTTATGGCACGAAGCACAGTTTCTAGATTTTGGTCACTGTTGTACTTGTAACCAGCTTGAATTACGATTGCCACTACACGCTCCTTTGTGTTAGAAGTGAACTACACCTGCCTGAACTTCAAAAGCACGAGCCACGATTACGTCTGTAAGATCAGACTTTGGATACGTGGCTTTGGCTGAAAGAAAATTGTTCCGCGACGTCCATTCGATTCGTGCATCGTTTGACAGTGTTTGTGCAACACTTTCAGCGAATCGTTCTGCAATCGTCGGGCCATCAGAAAGGACAGTAACGTCCTTTAGAAAAGAGGGATGGCCGTTTGACTTAATAATCCAAACTCTCATGACACGTTCCTTTGTGTTGATTCGAGAAACGCCAGGAATCATAAGATTTGATTCCAACCAGACGGTCCCCTACTGAATTATAGCACGTTTTCAGCGGAAAACAAGAGCAAAACGAGAATATTTTGAAGATTTTCTACACGTGATTTGATTCTAATATAACGCGATGAACAGGTCCACGTTATCAAGATTTTCGATCTGGATTTTGAATCCAATTGGGTCAAACGCCATTTTCTCGTTGTGACACCACGCGAGACAGTGCTTCCCGTCTATGAACACTATTCCGGGCCGTGTGCTCATAGCCTTATGGATTAGCTCAACATTGTTGTGCTTCAGTGTTGGCTCCGGTCCATGTTCAGTCTCTTTCCAAATCTCAACAGGGTAAGTCATGTTGACGAGATAGAGTGGCAGCAACTCAGGAAAGATGAAACCACGCCTCTGTTCTGGTCCATCCAGATTCGGCCACAAGATTGCACGACCGTTGTGGCCGACGAAGTCGTAGATTTCTTTTAACGATAAATCAAGCGTCATCGCAACGCAAGCTGCCAAACAATCAGAATCATGAGATTGCAGGATTAATTTCACATCTTTCTCCTTGACAGAATCTTTCGTCCTGACCATCTGAACCAGAGAATGTACTCCAATCAATTGGCTTGATAGCAGCCAGTCTTCGCTCGTATTCCGCCTTCGTGATCCCTTCTTCCGGCATCTGAGGCATGAATCCCATGTCTGAGTGCGGGAGTAGACTGACACTCTTAGTAAGCGGTGCTATATGAGAAAGCACAGCTTCAACCATATCTTCTTCGTGGTTCGGATTGAAGCAATAGACTTTGTATTCTTCAGCTTCGTAATCAAAACTAACTCTGTGTCGTCCACTTTCGAACCACACAGCACCGTCTTGGTATAACCTACCAATATTAATGCCATTAATGGTTAAGTCTTGCACCAGATCCTTTAGACTACCTTGTCCCACAAGTGCCCACTTCGGTTTGAAATACAGCGTATTGCTGACGGCGTTATCAGCCCATTCACGCTGAATCAAGATCAGATCAAATGCCTGTTCCCAAAGGCTAACTTCCGTCGCTGGAACGGCTGGCCCTTGAATGATTGGGTATTCAAATGTCGTAGTCTGCTTCGAGTAGTGGTCCGGTTCATGTGGGATACCAGCCGCGATCAGTAATCGTTCTAAATTAGTATTAGCTTGCACTCGAATCCTACGGATTGTGTAGCTAAACGTTGGATGACCAATGCCGCTAGTTCTGCCAGCCAGCTTCGGAACTGTGCCACCTGGTTTGATTGCAGTCACACGAATAGACTCAGGAACACCAGCTTCATCAGCCAGTTTCCGATTGAATGCCTTAATCGCGTTGTAGCCACGCCGCAAGTAGTTGGTTACTTCGCAGACTCCGTGTTGCAGTTTCCAGCCCTGGAAATCAATAATCGACACGCCGATCCGTCGATTTCGCATAACCACAGCATTGGTTTCTGGCTGATGCGTCGGAAGAAGCGCAACTGTCGAGCAATAGAATGTCGCGTATTCGCACGCTCGAAGCCACGAATCAATATCAGTGCATCGCGTTGGTAACGTTTCTGCGACATTACAAACTTCCTTATTCTCGAGAATGATTTCGCCACACGGATTGAACAATGTGCCTATATCTTTCTTCGTGTCGTGTTCACCGATTCGAATCCGACCTTTCGGAAGATTCCGTAGGTTGATATAACCAAGATCATGGCCTTCGATGTTGGCTTGTGCAATCATGTCCAGATTCATGAAGTCATCATCTGAATCGAGATAGACACTATTGTTGCTCATCCAGCCGAATGATTTACGATTCGGGAACTTGGAGTAATCTTTCAAATGCCTAAACACGGGATCAGAGAAGTCACCAAGTCCGATTTGTGCCGAACGACGAACGTTTCCGGTCACGACACAGACGCCAATCAGATTCGCCAGATTAGTCAACAGTTCAACCACATCAATCGTGCCCTCGATGTAACCTTCGAACTGTGCCTTCATATCCTCGTGCATCGCCATCAATGGCCCAGGGCCACTGGCGAGTCCACCGAAGCTACGAATCAATGCACCCTCTGGACGGATCATCGAGTAATCGAATTCTGGTGAACCATATTCGGGGTCTATATACGCGTTACACAATGCTTCAAATGATTCACACCACGCTTCACGCGTATCATCAATGACATGTTTGTAACCGAACGTTGGATGCTCAAGCTCAAGGTCGATACGTTCTGGCTTGAATCCAACACCTACGCCCCACATGAGCGTGTTCATGAGCCAGCTTAGGTCTTCGACCCAATAGGCACCGATCTTGATTGCAGCACAGTTATATAGTGCCATTGCTCCACGTTCATAAATCAGGTCTGTGCCCATTGACCATAATCCACGACCCGGCGGCAGCCAGTGCATCTGAAAGAGTGCAATGGCCATCTCGAATGCGTAGGCTTGCATCCCTTCTTCGTTCCAACCGATTCGGTTACGAATGTTCCAATCCTTCCGAATCGAGAATACTCCATTAATCACACGAATGACTGTGTCAGCCCAATGCTCTTGTCCTATGACCTCGTCAAGATCGTCAAGAATCTCACGACTGTAGCTTCGGTAATAAGTTATCTCACCGAATCCGTTGTAACCGAATTGTGGCTTAAGGCGATGAATCTGCTTCATCGCCAAGGTATCCAGAAAGAATCGTTCGTTCACGTATGACATGATTAAGTCCAAAGCCTGGGTGTGATTACTGATATGTAAAGTTTGCTAGGCGACCAAATCCACGCGTCAAGGTCCAAATAAAGGATGATCACATTTCAATTCCGGTATTGTATACGAATCTCAGTGAAGGTTGGTACGTCAACAATCTCTTGAAGTTGTTCGGGTAAGCCACAAGCCGCGACCCAAACACAATGATTGTAGTCATACGGCAGAATCTTTTCGTTGCAACGGCACCAGTTCGTCATTAGTAGGATCATGTGGCATGATTATGATACAAAAGGGTATACTGATCCGACAGAATTGAACCTGCCGAACTAATTCGTCGTAATCATCGAACACCATCATCGGGTGTCGATCTAGAGAATGTTGATTGGTGTGCTTGTCGCTTGGCTCAGAACCCATACAACCAACTTCAGTACAACGAGTGCGAGAAGCAAACCAATCCCGAATCCGATACCAAACTTCAAATCTTCCCAGAACTTAGCCACGAGTCACCAGCCTTTCAGGAGTATATACTCCAAGTAGTTAGGTGGCATGAATAGTTTCTTGTACTCATCTTCACTTGCAGCAGTCAGAATCCAGATTCCCGAACCGTTCTGCATGAACAAAGGGAACCATTCATCTTGATCTTTCGTCCAACGACTACCAACCATGTTCGGTAGCTTGACTTCAACCCAACGGATACCATGTATACGATGAGTGCAATATAAATCAGGGAAGCCCGCCTGGAAGATGTTGCCGTGCGTGCTCTTGACCACCCACCGGCGTGCTTTCAGGTATAGCACTATCTCGTGCTGAATCTTCGCTTCCGGGCGGTTCCTTATGATCTTCTTCGGTTCCATCGTAGTTCAACCATTTTGATCTTAATCGTCGCAAAGCGGCTGTCAACAATTCTTGCTCTGGCAACACATCGGAATCAAAGAACAAATGCATGTTTTCCCAAGACGCTGGCAAACTGTTCGTCATTGTGTAGACGTCATTCACCGCTTTCCACTCATTAGCGTGAAGATTTTCTAACATGTAGTGGATTGTCTTGATCTCCACTTCTGTTCTTTTATCCAATTTCTTGACTAGTTTCTCCCAAGCACGCTTACTGATTCGTGCTTTAAGAACTAACGGAGTCATCTTTACATGCAACTCCTGGATTCTCGTAATTGACATTCTTAATCTCCAACAGCAGTTCGTGTTGACGCATCAAATGTGCGTCTTTTATACCAAGTCCACGAGCCATTCGTCGCAAGTCGTCAACACTGAGTTCATCAATCGTTTTACTACTCTTGAACCATGCCTCGAGAAAATCAATCTTGTGTAAGAGTACATAGCGTTGAATCACGCCTTTCGTGACCTCGTCACAATGATTATAGTACTCTTGATACCTTTCACTTCTGATTAGTATCAGTAGTCTGTGAAGCCTTATTTCTTCGGCTTCAAGGTGTTTGATTAGTACGTTCATTACTTATCAGCCCATGTTTGCATATCACTTTTCCACTCCATCCTTAACAATGGAACAAGCGATCGTTGTTCAAGAACGAAATCTTTAACAATGGCTTCAATGACTGGTCGTGCAGCATCAGTCGACGGTGCAATCAATTCGTCATGTTCATTGAATGGTTGTACCACCCAATCGTGTATACCACTCGGTTGCAAGTCCCAGATTCGTTTCTGCAATTCCTTCGTTAGGATCGCACCTGTTGAACTAATTTCATGATTGCCAGCAGCACGCATATTGCTGGCTTGAATCGCGAATGCAGCAGCGAACACAGCACTACGAACAGCTCCACCAACGAATTGTGTCCTACCTTCTCGTCGCTCACACTTGAGCTTTATGTGATTCCACTTGGCTGGTGGGTTCTCAGCGAGATTAAAGAGTGCTTTCGTAATCATGTTCTCAAGCGTGAAGTAACGCCTGAATCCGTTCAATGATTCTACATACTCTGCTGGTTCGTGCCATTCAACCTTCTTGCCTATACCGCCCGGTTGACGCATGGAACAGAACTGATCCATAATCCCTTCTTTTGCCCTAGCTACGCCTTTGAATCGTGCTTTGAATCCTTCCTCTGCTTTCCTGGCTTTATCTTCCTCGATGTTCAAACGAGTCATTAAAGTTTTGTAATTACCACCATACATCTGACTAAAGATGCCACGTTTACCGTAATCATACCAGTCAGGTGTACCACCCTTAGTTGCAAGAATCTCGATATAAGTCATTGGTGTGTCGCAAAGTTCCATTGCAAACAAACCATGAATCTTACGCATCGTGTCTTCGATATCACCGTTTGGTGTCGGTGTCGAACAGCAACAAGTCAACACTCCTGATTCGTGGATCAAGAGTGGCATCATACAACTCTTGCAACCTTTTGAATAGACAGCTTGCTTACATGATGGACAATACAAATCGTCAAACTCATGTAACTGACGAACATAGTCACAAGAGTAACAGGTAAGCAACTGCTTCCTCAGCTCAGGATCATCATATTTAGCGTCTGCAATCGAAACTTCGAACGCACTGAAATCGCCGCCTCTCAATCGTAGGTTACCGAATGCGAAGGTAAATAGCTTTCTGATTGTTTTCTCTTTCTGGATTCCGAGGGCATTAAGCCCGTCCGTTCCTGACATACGGCTGTTGAGGCTGCCAATAATCTTTGAACTGGCGTGTAATCTACCGGCAATAATCAATTTCTCGAGTAAGACAGCTTTTGTCTTTGATTTCCTAGCTCCGAGTACTTCATCAGACCGATCAGCAGCTTTATGTTTCGAGCCATCTTCATTTTTCCATTTGGAGATACCTTCAAGAGCCACTTTCTTCGTTGTGTTCTCTTTGAGAAAGAGCTTTGTTTCATCTACATTCATCACTTCAACAAGATACTTCTTAACATGTGCTGGATGTTTCGGAATCCGTGCCATCTGCTTCCGACAGTCAGCCAATAACTCTTTAACCGCAGGCAAATCAACGGCGTAGCCACGCCACCGTGCAGCACCAACCTCGCACGCTAAGATAGAATCATTATCACCGAATGGTGGTTTGCCGAAGTGTACGTACAACTGTTGCAGATACCGAACATCGTCACCACCATATTGACGAGCTTTCGTGTCATATGCCCAATGGTCGATATGATGCTCAATCACACCAGGCCACGCCCAACCTTTACGATCCTTGACGACACATTTCCAATCTTTATCTTCATCACTCAAGGCAAGGGCGAATGGTGCCCAACCCACTTCTCGTGGATTGAACTTCTTCGCCACGCCAACGTCACCAAACATCAAAACTTTGTCCTGATTGACACCAAGAGCATCCTGCACTAGAATCTTTAATGCTGCCGACGCACGGAAGCGGAGTACGAGATCAACGAAATCACCACCTTTATCGTCGATGGCCCAACGCTGACTCTTTTTATCTTTTCTTTTGGCGAAGAAGATATCACGAAGTTGAATCCGTGCTTCGATCTCATCCAATAGGTAAGGTGCGAGGATTCGTGGGACACGTTTAATCCTTATATTCCTACGGTCCATCGTTGATTGATACGGACCCTTACGAGCGAAGAGCATCAAATCGAGTGCTGTCACTGGCTTCAAACACTTACCATCCCTGGCTCGTGGTTCGCAATAGGCGTATCTTACTATGTGGTCAACTGGTCGTGCATCGTAGCCTACTTCCTCAGCGAGCAGAGCCAGAGTCGTCCATGTCTGGCAAAGATGGAACCAGTCGTAAACGATATTGAATCCACAAACACCTTCTTCGTGGTCACACAGTTCTTGAATCAATTCAAGCGTATCCTTGATCGGTTCGAGCCAGACGTTATGGAGTAACACATCACCCATTCCGTACGCGTATTGAACGAGTACGGTTGGGCCGTGGAATCCACAAGTTTCTGTGTCGAAGAAGATCATGCTTCTAGCTTCTCCAGTTCGCTTTCTTGTATCTTTAATTGATCCTGAATGATTTCAAGACAGTTCAATCGGAACTGTTCACGCACACCGTTTAACGCTTGCGTTGCATGTGGTTCGTATGACCATCTTCCATCTTCCAAGATTTGAACCTTAAATGGTTCAAATTCGATAATGACACCATTGCAACGTTTGATGACAGTTATCGCTGACTGTAGTGTTTTGATCCTCTCAATACTACCTTGTGCTTTGGCAACTTTGTCCTTCAACAGAGCCAATTGTTCTGGTGTCATGACACTGGCTCCAGAAGCATCGGATTATAAATCACATCATAGCTGCGGAAGAAGTGTTTCAGTTCATCTTCCAATTCGCCGGTTGTAACCTCACCACAACCCCAACCAATGATTCGTGTGATGATGCTATTGCCCTGGTCACTGATCCAGTCACCAGCAACAGTCTCAATGTTCTTGTTGATTAATGCACAATGCTCACGGATACGGTCCATCACGTAAAGCATTTCGTTCACGGTGCGTTGCTTCTTCGTATGCTTCTTGTCAGGCTTCTGTGCCTCACGCACCTTGCCTGTTTCACCAGCTTTACGCTTATCAACCAGTAGCCCGGCGATTCGAAGCATTTCGTTTGAGTTACCGCGATGTTGGTACAAATCACGAATGTCTGTCTGCTTCAAGTAATCATTTGCAGCAGCCTTTTGGATTTGTTCAGGCATCTCAAGCAACATGCAACGGATCTGAACCCAACCCATTGACTTATTGATTCGGTTGGCTATCTCTTGCCTTCCCCAACCAGCTTCCCAATAATGCTTAATGGACCGTGCCTCTTGCAGGATGTTCAAATCAACGCGTTGTAGATTCTCAACAGCGTTGATATCGCGTGCGTCGAACTCGTTCGTACAAGCCCTGATCATGGCTGGAATCACCACGGCATCGTTGGCCCTATATGCCAAGAGCCTACGGAATCCACCGATAAGAAAGAACTCTTTGCCCTTATCCTTGAGTGGTTTCTCAGTGTCCCATAATCGACGAAGAATGACTGGTTCAATCAAACCACGAGCCGCGACGTCAGGCACCAATTCGATTACATCAGCGGCTGTGATGTAACCACGACTGTTCCAATCGTTTTGTACATGAATCTTTTCAAGTGGTATGAGTGGAGCACCACAGTTCTTGTCATGTTCGATTGCGGCTGGCGAGAGCGGCATAGAGCACCTTATTTGAGGGTTAGAATGGACTCAGCTAGTCCGGTCATTGACATATATTGCAGATTACGCTTCTGCTTAAGTGAACTGATCACTTTTCTATCAGACGGCAAATGAACGATATCTACGATCCGACCACCATGTTCTTTGTTCATGCCTAGTCGATGGCCACGATCCTCTGCTTGTTCTCTTGATTCGGCGTTATGATCGTTGCTGTAGAAGATTGTGCTCCAAGAGCAAACAAGATTGAGACCCATGCCAGCGGCACCTGGTTGTCCATTGAAACTGATTCTGGGATACCGACCTCGTTCGTACATATAGGTATACAGGATTTCAGGCCCAGGCATAACAATCTCGTTACCTGCCGGATCAGTAAAGGACCATCCACGACCATCGCATCGGATCGAATGCCAATCTTCTTCATGACTAAGCCTCACTAGGCGATCAACTGAACCCTGGAATCCACCATACAGATTAAGCCTGCCTGTTGGTAGAGCGAGCTTAAGCTCGTCACGAATAACCTGATCCTTTGGACAAGACACTTCGATTGTTTCACGGTCATACGTCGGTACACGGCCTTCACCTTCACAGGTAGCACAACAGACCATCTGTTCCACGATTTTAATCGGTGTTTGATCAACAACATTATCGTTCTCATCGTAAATGAATCGAGCACCAAGCTCATACTCATCAGCACCGAGCGGTGTATGTAGATCAGCAGCGTCGAAGTATTCCTTCACTTCTTTGTGACCGTAACAATCAGGGCATGTGTCGTAGCCAGTGTGTTTCTCGTTATACTGGAATCCATCGCTCAAGCATCGTAGCTTAATCAAAGCGTCCAATGTTCGCTTCGTTGAAGCCACGATCGACTTGGCAAGATTAAGAGTAGTTTGTGTTGGCGTCACTTCGTGAACAACGTACCGTTTCGCTGGCAAATTAAGATTGCCTTCTTTAAGCCAGACGCCAACTAAGCCTTTCATCCGTTTATACAGCTTAGTGACTTCATTCTGACCCTGTACGAATCCATGATCCTGAACGTGGTCACCACGCATCTTAGTGCATTGATTGCAAGTGTCGCCGAGGCACAGATGATGCACTTCTTCCAGCTTACCACACTTGCCGCATTTCTTCTCGGAATCTTTCCATGTAATCAAATGCTTGTATGTCCCGGAACCACGAACAGTCTCTCGTTCCTCGAATAGACCAAGCCGGTCACGGAACAAATGAATGTTTGCTTCTTTCAAGAATCCAGGACAAACGATTTCACAGATTGAGAACCAATCTTCTGGTGAATGCGGTGCTGGTGTACCAGAGAGTGCGATTATAACACATGATTCACCATGCTCTTTACGCATGGAGTCACACAGGTACTTCATTGCTGTTGCACGTTGCGTGGCTGCATTCTTGAGCTTA
>Ga0137430_1000077_pt1 | contig 28625 bp, 34 predicted proteins | sample EasRivERMZT754_2_FD_104651 | JGI IMG/M metagenome (GOLD analysis project Ga0137430, IMG submission 104651) | Soil microbial communities from meander-bound floodplain in the East River, Colorado, USA - East River MetaG ERMZT754_2 | ecosystem: Environmental > Terrestrial > Soil > Floodplain ...
AGTGTAACTGGTACTACTAATTTCTTACAAAAAGTTGATAGTAATAGTGGTTTAACAAATAGTAATATCTTTGATGATGGTTCATTAGTATCAATATCAGCAAATACAAATATTTTTGGTAATTTAACTGGTAATAGTATAACTGTTAATAATGATTTATTTCTTAATGGAATAACTTTATTTACTGGTACTGCAAGAAACATAGGTGTTGATATAAATAATAAAGTAGTTGAATTACCAATTGATGAAACATTATCAGTTTTAGCTACAAATAAAACTGGTGTATCTATTCCTAAAGGTTCAGTAGTTTATATAACTGGTGGGCAAGGTGCAAGACCTACAATTGCTTTAGCTTTAGCTGATACTGCCGTAACAACTTCATTAGCGGTTGGTATAACATTAGAAACAATTGCAAATAATGGAACTGGTATAGTTGTAACTGATGGTATTGCAAGTGGTTTAAATACAAGTGCTTTTGTTGATGGTGATAGATTATACTTATCACCTTTTAGTGGTGGTGGTTTAACAACAATTATACCAACTTCACCTAATCAAGTTACTTTTATTGGTACTGTTGTTAATGCTCACGCAGTACAAGGAATTATATTAGTTAATATACTTTATACATTTAAAGTAGATAGATTAACTGATGTAGCTATAAGTGCTATAACTAACAATGATATATTAGCTTATGAAGCTTCAACTCAATTATGGAAAAATAAATCATTAACTGCAATAGGTGGTGTTACTACAACTGGTACAACTTTAAATATTAATGGTAATGCTTATGACTTATCAGCAAATAGAGAATGGTTAGTTGCACAAGGTACTACTGGTGTATTAAATTTTAGTACTGGAATCACTTTCAATTCAACTACAAGAATAAATATCGCTCCTATAACTGGTTACATAGTTGATAACGAAAGTAATCCAGCTATACCAGCTTTTACTTATGTTAATTATAGTGGTGCAACTGGTTTAACTGTAACTACTTTAGGTACTGGTGATGCTACTTATGTTATGTTAGATGGTAGTGGTATTACTTTTCAAAATACTTTTCCTACTTCAACTGAACGTAAGGTTAAAATATGGTTAGGTAAATTAGGACACCCAAATAATTTAATAACAGTTGTAGCAAATGAACCCGATTTTATTACTTCACCATTGGCGCAACATAGAGATTTATTTCAAGCATTTAACTATATCAATAACGGTGTATATGCACAAGCTAATGGAATTAATTTAACTGTAAATACAACTGGTGGTAATGTGATTGGTAACGGTATTAATTTACATAATTCCAAAACTACACCAAATGAATTATTTATACCAGCACAAATACCAATGAACTTTGTTTATCGTACACAAACTGGTGGTACTGGTACAACTATAACTGCAATTGACCCTAATTCAATTGATATTGGTGGTGTAATAACTCCTATTGTTAGTGGTGCTTCAATGCAGTATATATTTTTAGTTCCTAATGGTGGTTATGTAGTTCAATACGGTCAAAATCAATATAATACTTTATTAGGTGCTATTGCAATGGTTGGTAGAGAATCATTTGTATTATTCCCTAACTTAGATAAGAATGCTTTATTAGTAAGTGTTATAGCGGTTGCATTTGGTGCAACTGATTTAAGTGATACTACACAAGCACAATTCTTTAAAGCTGACAAATTAGGTCAAATTATTGGTAGTGCTGGTGGTACTTCAACAACTAATTTACAAGGTGCTTATAACAATTCAGTATCACCACAAATAGTTACTAACAATGTATTAGGTGCATTAACAATACAAGGTTTTGCTGATGATACAAACATAGTATTTCAAACGCAAAATACTGGTGCTACAAGTACTTTCATGGTAAATAATGCTGGTAGTATAACTGCAACTACTTTTGTTAAATTAGGTGGTGCAAATAACGAATTTTTATTAGCTGATGGTTCAACAACTTTCATTATAGATGGTGGGTTATATTAAATAATATAAATACTCAAATTAATTAATTTAAGAAGCTATTCACTTTTGGATAGCTTTTTTTATATTTATAACAATATAGTTGACTTATATAAGTTAATTAATTTCATTAATTATGGCAAATAGAATATATATTAAAAGGTCAAATGTAGCTGGGAAAATTCCTACAAGTGCTGATATTGACTTAGGTGAAATGGCTTTAAATACGGCTGATGTAAAGCTATATGCAAGCGGTACAACTGCTAATTCAATCCTACAAATAGGTTGGGATAGGGTAAGTAGAACTGGTGATACACTTACTGGTGATTTTAACATAAATGGTTCAATTACTGCAAATACTTTTGTTAAGAGTGGTGGTACTGCTAATCAATTTCTTAAAGCTGATGGTAGTGTTGATAGTAATGTATATATAACTGGATTTACCGAAACTGATACACTTCAATCAGTAACTACAAGGGGTTCAGCAACTACAACAAGTATTTTAGCAAATGCTTTTATTAAAAGTGGTGGTACTAATCAACAATTTCTTTTAGCTGATGGTAGTGTAACTACTGCAAGTGCAATTACTGTAACATTTACTGGAACTACAAACTTTATACAAAAATTAAATACTTCAAGTGCTTTAACTAATTCTTTGATTTATGATAATGCAACTGCTTTAGGTATCGCTACAACTAATGTAACTGGTTATACTGTTAATATTGGTAGTCAAAGTAATAGAAGTATTGGAGTTGAAACTAATTTGAGTGGTGATGGTAAATCATTAACTATTGCTGGTGGTAATGGATTATCTTCAAGTGCAATAACTTTTACAAGTACCTCTACTGGTACAATTTATTGGGGTACTACTGTTGCACCTAATGGTGATGTATATTTAGCTGGTAATATTTCACCCTCACAAATTTTTAAACAAACTGGTGGTGTTGGTGCTTTTGTTTCATTAGCACAAACTTCAAGAAATTATATGGGTATGGCAAGCAATTCAGCTGGTGATATATATGTAGTTGTTGGTGGTGGTGATATATATAAACAAACTGGTGGTGTAGGTAACTTTATTGCAATTGGTGAAACTTCAAGACAATGGAGAGGTATTGCAGTTAATTCAACTAATGGTGATGTATATGCTTGTGTTTCAACTGGTGATATATATAAACAAACTGGTGGTGTAGGTGCTTTTGTTGGGTTAGGTGAAACTTCAAGAGAATGGGTAGATTTAGAAGAATTGAATGGTAATATTTATGCTACTGCTCATAATGCTGGTATATTTATGCAAACTGGTGGTATTGGTGCATTTGTTTCAATACCTTTTATTGGTGGTAATGCAAGAGGTATAACTAAATTAAATGGTGATATTTATGTTACTAATTTAGCGGCAAATGTATATAAACAAACTGGTGGTGTTGGTGCTTTTGTTCAAGTAGCTACAAGTTTGGGAAGTTCATTAGAGGGTATTGCTGGTGGTAATGGTAAATTATATATAGGTGGAACGGGTTCATATTTTATTTCAAATGTTATTGCTTCAAATGGTGGTAATTTAATCTTACAAACTGGTGCTGGTGTTGGTAATGGTACAAGTACAATTGATTTTAAATTAGGATTAATTAATACAAGTGGTATTACTCAAACTTTAGCTACTAAAATGTCATTAGCTAATAACGGTGATTTAACTTTAGATGGTAGATATATTAAAAGTGGTGGTTCAGCTGGTCAATTCCTTAAAGCTGATGGTAGTGTTGATAGTAATATTTACCTTACAACTGAAACTGATACACTTCAAGCGGTAACAAATAGAGGTACAACAACTACAACTACTATAACTACAAATGGTTATATAAAAACTGGTGGTTTAGCAACTCAATTCTTAAAAGCTGATGGTAGTATTGATAGTAATACTTATCTTACAACTGAAACTGATACACTTCAATCAGTAACAAATAGAGGTAATACAACTACAACAAATATAACTGCAAATGCTTTTATAAAAGCTGGTGGTACAAGTAATCAATTCTTAATGGCTGATGGTTCAGTTTCATTAGGTGGTGGTGGTTCAGTTTCATTTACTGGAACAACGAATTATATACAAAAATTAGATGCTTCAAGTGCAATGACTAATTCATTAATTCAAGATAACGGTATTGGTTTAGGAATTGGTATAACTGCATTTACTACAACTGCTACAACAATTCAATTTGGTAATCAAAATGATAGAAAAATAGCAATTGAAGATAAATTAAGTGGTTTAGGTAAAACATTAATTGTGCAAGGTGGTAATAGTATTGATGGTGAAATTACAAGTGGTGGTAATGCTAATTCTTTTACTATTTATAATTCCGATACAAGGGTTAACTTTGGTATTACAGTTGCTTTAAATGGTGATATATATGTTTCAACTGCTGGTAGTGATATATATAAACAAACTGGTGGTGTTGGCGCATTTGTTGCACAAGGTCAAGGTTCAAGACATTGGAGAGATATGTTCACTGATTTAGCAACTGGTGATATATATGTTACTGTTGATGCTGGTGGTGATATATATAAACAAACTGGTGGTGTTGGTGCATTTGTTGCACAAGGTCAAGCTGCAAGGAACTGGTACGGTATATGTGTTAATTCGGTTAATGGTGATGTATATGCAACTGATGTTAATTTTGGTGATATATATAAACGAACTGGTGGTGTTGGTACATTTAATGGTTTAGGTCAAACTTCAAGACAATGGACTGCAATTGTTGAATTGAATGGTGATATATACGCTGCTGAATATAATGGAAACATATATAAACAAACTGGTGGTGTTGGTGCATTTGTATCATTAGGTGTAACAAATAGAAGTTATCAAGGGTTAACTAAATTGGGTAATAGTTTATATGCTGCAACTGATGGGCCTGGTGATATATATGTGAGAACCAATAACATAGGTGATTTTACACCATTAGGTCAAACACTTAGAGGTCATTTTTCTATAACTAATAGTAATGGTAATTTATATGCTGCTGGTCAAAACTTTATTACTAAATCACCAGCATTATCAATTACAACTGGTGCTGGTGGTACATTAAAATTAATTGGTGGTAATACAACTGATACAACTGCTACAAGTACTAATATTGATACATTTAGTTTTTTTCAAGCTGGTAACGGTGGTTGGCGACAAATGACAACTGCCCCAAATGGTGATATATATACAATTGATGTTAATAGTAATACTGTTTGGAAAAAAACTGCTGCTGGTAGTTCATTTACTACAACAACTTCAATAGGTCAACAACTTAATGGTAGTGTAACAATTACTGCTAATGGTACAGTTTATGTTCCAACTAATGGTGGTATTTATATTTCAACTAATGGTGGTACTTCGTGGAATACAACTGCATTTGGTACATTTGCTTTTCTTACAATGGGATATAGAACTGCAAGTAATGATGTATATGGTGCAATTAGTGGTGGTGATATATATAAACAAACTAATTCAACTGGTTCATTTGTTGCATTAGGTCAAACTGCAAGAGCGTGGAGAGGGTTATTAGAATTGAATGGTGATATGTATGCAGTTGAAAATAATGGTGATTTATATAAACAAACTGGTGGCGTTGGTAACTTTGTTGCACAAGGTTTAACTTCTTTTGGTTTTTGGGATATGACAACTTTAAATGGTCATTTATATGGTGCTGATATTAGTGGTCAAGTACGTAAACGTGTTAATAATAGTGGAAACTGGGTATCTATTGGTGGTGTAAGTAGAGCATATATAGGTATTACTTATTCAAATACTGGTGAATTATATGCAACTGTTAATGATGAAAACTTTTATGTATCACCAGTAAGTACTGTATCACAAAATTTTAGTGGTGGTTCAGTATCAATAGAAACTGGAATAGGTTATGGTAACGCAAATAATACAATTGATTTTATTACTGCTACACCTACTGCTACAAGTGGTGGTGGTGTACAAACTAAATCAACTAAAATGAAAATTTTGGGTAATGGTAGAATACAAATGACTGCTATTCCTACATTTGCTGATAATGCAAGTGCTTTAGCTGGTGGTTTAACTGTTAATACATTATATAAAACAAGTGGTGGGGTTTTAATGATTGTAATATAATAAAAACTTAAATTAATTAATATGAAAATAAATGAAATACAAACGGGTTTGCCTTTAAGAACTGCTACCCAAATAGAAATTACAATTCAAGCATTTAAAACTGATACTAATTTAGTTATGACTTACTATGAATTGAAAGATAATGATAATTATAAAGTATGTGATGGTTATTACCAATTAAGTGAAACGCAATATGATATTTGGGGTGCTGATAATACCTATATTGAAGATTGTGTATTAAATTATTTAGGTTTAGAAAGATACGGTTATATTGAACCTATACCAATTGATAAACCAATTAATTTACCTATAAGTGGTTCAACAAGTGGAACTACAATCCAAATTAATTAATTTAGAAAATGACAATAGGTGAATTAAATTATCAATTAACACAAGCTTTAAAGACTTATGTAAAATCTTCTAATCATAATGATACTGGTAGGTTATATAATTCAATACAGTTTAAATGTACAACTACAAATGGTTTAACAATTAAATTTGATGCAATGGAATATATACATTATTTAGACGATGGTGATTTTATTAACAATTTCTTTGAACAATCTTCAATATTAGATTTAATTGCTACTTATTTGGTAGATTCATTTGAAATTAATCAAGATTGAAAGTTTTCTTAAAACTTAGATTATTTAATACGAATATCAAAGGTAGATTTAGTATTGCATTATATTTAGTTATATCACCATTTGATAAATTATGTAAAATTAAAATCCAATTCCACTCCGATTTGGATTTTTCTTTTGCTATTTCTTTTTGTGTTTCAATATCAGTTAAATCTTGTTCATCTAAATCAGCTTCATCTACTAATGGTATAAATAAATGACTTAAATTTTTAAAAATCATTTGTTTATAATCGTTAAAATAATTAATTAATGGTAATAGTTGAACTATTGGTAAATCACTAAAATCTAATGCACGTTCATTAATATCAATTGAATCGTAATGCTCAACTATTATATTATGAAATTGGTCATGTTTGAATTGTCTATAATAAATTCCAGCTATTTTAGGTAGGTTTAACAAGTAGTTTTCACTAAAGTAATAATCTAAATCAATATATTCACCTAATGTTAATTTTTCGTTATTAATTAATATGAAATTATCTATTTCAGTCATTAGTTTTAGGTCGGGTAAATGATTAATGAAATTAATTTGTTTAATTAAATCTTTTAAATCTTCAATTCCCAATTCATCCCAAATTTTATCAGTTGGATTTGTATTAGTTAATATGGATAACATATTGATATATTGTAAAAAGATATTTTCATCTTTATCTATATCATTTAAGTTAACAAATTGCTTATAGGTAATATCACTCCATGATTTAGGTAGTTTAATCATTTGCTAAAAATTTAAGATTATCTATTATAGATATTGAAACTATATTAATTAATGGTATTGCAATATCCGATGTTATATTTTCTCTAATCAACTTAGTTTTTTCTTTTAAAGTTAACTTACATTTTTTATTAGTATATAGTATTGCTAATATTTCAGCAAAATATTTTTTTGGATTAATTTTTATATATGATTCAATCAATAACATATTCTTAACTGTTAACTTAAATGATTTATCATAACAACTATAAGTAGTACCAAATAATTCAATTGATTGTTTAATATCACCATTAACATAGTCAAAGTTAAACTCTTTCATTATATTAAAAATATCGTTTGCGTCCAAGTTAGCAATTAAATTAATTTCAATTCCTAATCTAATAAGTATTTTAACAACTTTATCATATTTACATAAATTTGAATTAACTATATAATATATATCTTCAAATTCGTCAATAGTAAATTCATTTATATCAGTTTTAACAGTATATATATCTTCTTTAAATTTTATATCAATCATAGGTTTTGTTTATTATACTGTATTAATGTTATAAAAAATCTTTTTATTAACAATATAATAAATTAATTAATTTATGTTATCAAACTTACCCACATATAAAATTACTATTGATGATGAATATTCTAATGGTGAAGATTTAGGAATTAAAGCAATAGCATTTGTTACTAATCCAGCTATTCAAGTAAAAGGATTTGCATTTAATGAAACTGATATTAAACAATCTTATTTTACTGATAAAACAAAATATAGAATTGTTGCACCAGCTATGATACCAATGCAAATATATCGTGCTGATGATAGTGGTGAATATTATGTAGAATTTACTGAAAAAGAAGTTGAACGTATCTATTCAAAATTTATGAAAAACTTCACTAATCGACAAGTATTTAACTTAGAACATGATGATACTGATAAAGTACCAGCTTATGTACTTGAATCGTGGATTGTTGAAAATCCATTAGAAGATAAAGCATATTCAAGCTATGGAATAAAAGTACCAAAAGGTACAATTATGTTAACTGCCCAAATTACTGATAAAGAAACTTATAACCAAATAGTTGAAAATGAACAATTTGCCTTTTCAATTGAGGGGTTTTTAGGTTTATCTTTAAGTGAAATAATAAATAAAGAAAAAATAAAAAACGAAAAAATGAATAAACAAAAAATGAATACCCAAGTGGGTGAGTTTACAAAAGATAATCAGCTATATACTTTAATGAGTGATGGTACATTTTCAGTAAGTGATATTTCATTAGAAGATGATGAATGTAAAGACTGCAAAGATGAAGCTGATTGTAAGAAATGCAAAGAAGCAAAAGAAGCAAAAGTAGGTTATGAAGATGCACCTAAAGATGAAGAAAAAAAAGAAGAAATGCAAGATGAAGTAGTTGTAGAAGATGCACCAGCAATGGAATATCCTACTTATACTAAAGAAGAAATTAATGCAAAGTTTGATGAATTATATCAACTTATAGCTGATTTAAAGAATGAAAAAGAAATAGTAGTAGAAGATGCACCAGCAATGATGAGTGCGGTTAAAATGAGTGTTAATGATAAGATAGATGCTTATCTTCAATTCGCAAAAGACAAATAATATAAGTTTTAATTTTATTAACAATATAATTAAAATAAAACAAATAAAAAATAAAAAATATAAACATGAGAAAATTAAAATTTGATTTAGATATTGACCCAAATGCGTTGCTTTGTCCTAACCCAACGGAGTTTTATAGTAAAGCATATCTAACCGAAGATATAGTAGATAATTACCGTACTTTGCCAGGTATTAAGTATGCTACAAAGATAGCTAACGCTAACTTTACCAACATATTAAGTGCTTCAACTTGTGAATTTCAAGCTGGTGCAAGTGCTTTAAGTGCTATTACTATTGATGTATGTGCAGTAAGTGCAATGGCTGAAATTTGCCGTTTCGATTTAGAACAATCTTTTGTAAGTGAACAAATGGTTAAAGGTTCTAATGGTTCATTTGAAGTTGCTTCATTTATGAATCACTATTGGGGTGAAATGTCAAAAGAAATTGAACAAGAAATTGAACAAATTCGTTGGAAAGGTAATACTACTTTAACTGGTGGTACTGTATTAGCTTTATGTGATGGTTATGAAAAAGGATTGTTAGGTGATGCTTTAGTAAATGATGTTACTTTAACTGCTGTAACTGTAAATAATGTATTAGCTGCAATGGCTGCTGTTTATGCTTCATTAGCTACAAATGCACCAGCATTAATTAATAAAACTGCTGATTTAAGATTTTACGTTGCTGCAAACGTTGCTGCTGCTTTTAGACAAGCGGTTGCTGCTGGTAATACTAATGCTTACTTAACTAAAAACCTAGACCTTACTTACTTAGATATTAAAATTGTTGTTGCACAAGGTATGACAAGTTCTAAAATGGTACTTACATTAAAAGATAATATGATTTATGCTTTTGATGCTGAGGGTGATGGTAAAGCATTGAAAGCTATTGATTTAAGTGATACAATTGCTGAACCTAAATTAAGAACTAGAGCCAATATGAAAATTGGATTTAAACATATTAACGGTGCTGAAATCGTATATTACAACTAATATCAATTAATATAAATAATTTAATAAGGCTGGTTAGTTATAGCCAGCCTTTATTATAAAACCTAAATACAAATATAATACTATGGCTTGTACAACAATTACTTCAATCCTAAAAGATTGTTTAAATAATACTGGTGGTATATATGAGTTATGGATTCAAGACCAAGATTTAGTTCAAGATTTAGCTACTGCTACTATTACTGAATCAGCACATACAATAACTGCTTTAACTGCTTCAACTGATTTTACTAAATTCGAATTTAAACGTAATGTAGGTGAATTAAGAGTAGATAGCGCAATTGATTTATTGAATGGTTCTAATATCCATAATGTAACTGTTACCATTAAACTAACACGAAGAGAGGGAACTAAAAGTAGAGCAATCACTATATTAGGTGAGGGGCAAAGGTTCTTAGCTTTAATCATTAAATCCGCTGATGGTACTTATTCTTATGTAGATTATGCACAATTATCAGTATCAAATGAATCAACTGGTGTAGCAAAAGAAGATGGTTCAGTATATGAATTAACTTTCTTAGCTAATAATGACCATAAACCTTACTTTATTGAGAGTGCAGTAGTTGCAACGTTAACTACTTAAACTAATTAATATAAAAAATGTAAAAGCTACACATGATGTAGCTTTTTCTATTTAATAAAACAATATATTAAACAATGAATAATGATATTAATTAATAAGAATACATTAAATAAAGTAGTTTTAACATTAGATGAATCAAGTAGAATTAGCAATCCTTTTTACCTTTTCCAGTTTATTAATGAATATGGAAATGATACAACTGGTATTACATTTACTACTCCCGATATATCGCAATCCAAAAATCGTTATAACTTATTTAATATAACTGAATCAATAACTGGTAGCACTACTGGTGGTGATAATATACCATTATCATTAACAAGTGGTCAATACCTTTACCGAGTATATGAAGCAAGTGCTTCTACGCTTCATATAAGCGCAACTACGGGAACAATAATAGAAAGTGGTAGGATGGTAGTTTCAACTGAAAATCTTCACTCTACGGACATAATTAACAATGTATATATATAATGAATATAAGAGATTTTTTTTTCAAAAAAGAAGACCCAAAAGTTGAAGTGATTGAATCAAATAATTATCACAATTTTTCAACTCCATTTGGTCAAATAGGTAAAGGTAATTTATCGTTACCTTATGTACGTGCTTATTCACATAACGAACCTTATATTAGATTTGGTACTGATAATTTGTTTCCACAATTGATTAATCAAATGTATTATACAAGTCCGTTAAATGGTGGTATAATCAACTTTAAGGCTAATAGTGTAATAGGTGGTGGTTATATAATTAATTCACGAACTAAAACGGCTAAAGAAAAAGTTGATGAATATACTTTTACTAAACGAATTAATTTAGATAAACTTTCAAGACAATTAACCAAAGATTTAATTATGCACGAAAGGGTTACACTATTGATTTGTAATAAAAATGGTGTTAAAACTATTAAACGTATATCACCCGAAAAAGTGAGAAACAATGTAGATAAAACTATCTTTACTGTTAGTGATGATTGGAGTAGAAGTATTGATATTAAACAATATCAACCATATACACCAGCTTTACAAGGTGAAAGTATCTATCTATATGAAAATGATTTAGTTGCTGGTCAAGAATATTACCCAATACCAAGCTATTGTAGTGCAAATAACTGGATGTTTGTTGATGGTGAAATGAGTTACTTACAAAAAAGTAATATAATCAATTCAATCTTTCCAAGCTTTATGATTACAATGGCAAAGAAATTTGAAAGTGATAATGAAGTACAAGCATTTAAGAAAACAATTGATAATGCCAAAGGCGCACCCGATGCTGGTAGAATTATGACCTTTGTAAGTGAGTTTCCCGAAAATTTACCTACTGTAACTGCTTTACCTCAAAATAATAATGATAAACTATTTGTTGAAACTGTAACTAACTTAGAAGCAAATATATGTAGAGCGCACCAAATTGACCCTTTGATTATGGGAATTAGAGTAAGTGGTAAATTAGGTAGTGGTAATGAGTTAAAGCAATCATATACTATATTTGAAAAGAATATAGTAATTCCATTAAGACGACAAATGACCGAGATTTTTAATGATATAATGATAATTGGTGGTTTTGTTTCAACTATTGAAATCAATAACTTTCAAATTATCGAAGAACAAATAATACAAGCAAAAGAAAATTCAAATGAGTAATTACTTTATAACTGAAAATTACCTTAGAGCAAATGGTATAATTGGTGCAAACGTTGATGTTAATGATTATAAAGCTACTACTGAATTTTCAGCAAAGGCTTTTATTAAACCAATGTTAGGAACACACTTTTTTAACGATTTGTTTATTAAATACAATGCACAAACATTAAGTACTGATGAAGAAACATTAGTTGAAGCTATGCAAAAGTGTATTGCATTTAGAATCAAAGCACAAGCGGTACTTGAATTAAGCTACCAGCTGACAAATAAAGGCTTAATGCGCCAAAGTGATGATAATGCTACAAGTGCTGATAAGGGTGAAGTAGCGTGGTTATATGACCATTATATAAGTCATGTGAAAATGTTTGAAATCGACCTTAAAAACTACTTAATAGATAATAAAGATTTATATCCCGAATTTATGAGTGCTTTAAATACTGATAGTAATATTAAAATCAGTTGTTGTAAGAACGGCAAAGATGATTTTAATGAGGGTGTAGGATTCTTATTTATATAAAATAATATAAACTAATTAATTTACCTAATGGATTCATATTTACCATATATCATAAGTATTGCAATTGGTGTAATAGCTTATTTTCTTAAAGGAACTATTGAAGATTTAAAGGATTTAGAAAAAACTGTTCAAGAAAATAAAATAACGATTGAAGTACTTAAATCTAATCATAATAATTTAGGTGAAAAGCTTGATGATTTATATTTATTAATAAAAGAAGTTCAAGCTGACTTAAAAGTAATGGCTCGATATAACCAAATGAAAGGTAAAGAATAAATTTTATATTAAACAATATAAAGATAACATAAATAAAAAAAATGGAAGAAATGAGTTTAACAAGCGCAAGCGAATTTAATAATCTAGGTGCTGGTATTGGTGCTGGTGGTTTTGGTGGTTTTGGTGGTAGTATGGGTGGTTTTGGATTAATAGGATTAGTTGGATTAAAAGACCTATTTGATAGAGATAGAAAAGGTGATGATGGTTGTGCAAAAGAAATAGCAACTTTAGCGGCTATAAGCAATTTAAAGGATGTAACCATAGCTGAAACAAGAGCAATTGATATGGCTATATGTGATGTAAAAGCTAATGTAAAAGATGCACTATATGCAACTGCAATACAAGCTGAAAGAAATACAAACGATATTAAAACACAAGCACAAGCTTTTCAAATTGCCAATGATAGAAAATTTGATGAAATTTCAAGAGAGGGTGAAAGAAATACTGCTTTAATTTTAGCTAAAATTAATCAAGATAAAATTGATGATTTACGTGATAGTTTACACCTTGAAAGACGTAGAGTTGATGCAAGAGAATTAGAAATTAATGTAACTAATTCAAATACTTCAATTCAGCAACAACTTCAAGCACAAGCACAACAACAACAACAAAAACAAATGGAAGATAGATTTGCTCACGATAGAAAATTTGACTTACTTTTCGCACAAGTTGCAAAAGCCAGTCAAGATATAATTAACGTTGGTGGATTAATGGTAGGTAGTTCAAATACTGCAAACCCAACAAACATTAAATAATTAACAAATTAATTAATTTGATTAAACCATTCTTTTAGGATGGTTTTTTCATTTAAAACAATATATAAATAAATTAAGTTATGGATAAAGAAGATAAATTATTAGAAGATTTTAGAAATATTTTTAGTACTAATCTAAAAGATTGTAAGATAATAGCAATGAGTGAATTTTTTAAAGAATATTTCAATAGTGAAATTGATAATACTGATTTAATCAATCAAAACAATCAATTGATTAATGAAAATCAAAGATTAAGAAAAATAATTAATATAATGAGAGTATTAAATAATAAATAATGGCTAAAGTAAATAAACCAATTTCAATTATTAGAATAGATAAACCTAAGAAAAATAATAAAGGTATTCATAGTAAGAAAAAAGCTTCAAAACTTAAAACTTCTAAGAACTATAAAAAAAGATATAACCGACAAGGGAAATGAATAAGTATCTAAAAGAGATTTTAAGCGATAATAAAGGACAATTAAGTAGTAAACGATGTGTAGGAGTATTAGCTTCAATATCGTTGCTTATATCTTCTTATTTCTATCCAACTACTGAAATATTTTCAATGGTATTAGGATTAGCATTGGGTGGTTTAGGATTGTCAAGTATAGATAAACACATAGACAAAGATAAAACTAACAATCAATAGTGCTAACTATTAGTTCTATCAAAATCTATTATGGTGATTAATACAATAGTAGGCACTATCCAAAACTATATTAATCTATATAAATAAATAACACAAATAGTATAATAAAGTGATATAGTTCGCCCAGTTAAGTCTAGTCATATTATATTTTTATTATAGAACAAAGGTACATTAAATTTTTAACTATTCCAAATAAAAAATGTTAAAATTATGAGAAATATTTCACAAGTAGGAATTGCCTTAATAAAAAAATACGAGGGTTGCAAACTTAAACCATACCTTTGCCCAGCTGGAAAAGCTACAATAGGTTGGGGTTCATGTTATTATGCTGATGGTACACCAGTTGCAATAGGTGATAAGGCGATAACACAAGCACAAGCTGATGAATTGCTATTAGCTACTTTAGAAACTTATGTTGAAGCCGTTAACTATCTAACTAAGCAACCTTTAAATCAATTTCAGTTTGATGCACTTTGTTCGTTTTGCTATAACGTTGGTGTAGGAAATTTTAAAATGAGTACATTACTTAAATTAATTAATATCAATCCTAATGACCCAAAAATAGAATCACAATTCTTACGCTGGAATAAGGTAAACAAAAAAGTTCTAATAGGTTTAACTGCAAGGCGACAATATGAAAGTGATACTTATTTCCGTATGAAGTGAAATAAGGCGTTCTAAGCAACGATAATTTTCTTTTGATACCTACATACCACATGACTAATTTTATGCTAAATAAGCTACTTGAAATGAGCGCAAATGACCAATATCTAAAACTACTTGAACTACCTACCGAGAAACTGATAAAAAAAGTATCACCAAAGGAATTAAATTTAATCATAAAGTTGTTACCGAAACACGACATACATAGTTTGGCGTTACTAATGAAACATAAGTATAACTTAATTGATATTGAATATTATGAAATGGTTATACCAATACAAGCTTACATAGATTATAATGATTGAAGTGATGGGAATATTTGTTTTAGTAATAGTGATACTGATAGTAGTTGATGCAGTAGTAAGAAAGTAAGTTGTGATGCAAGCCTTTAGGAATTTTCTTACAAGTATAAATGTAAAAAAACCCTTACAAAGTAAGGGTTAAGTAGTTTATATTTGTTTTAGTTCTTCTTTACCAATTTCTATCAATGATAGTTTTTCAATTAATTTAGTAACATTTTTTAAATTAATGATTGTATGACCTTTACCTCGTTGAATTGTATTGATATATAAGTTACCTACATTAAATTCATATAATTGTAATTTATAATTACTTTTAGTCCAATCAATAGTAACTTTTTCTTTAGTTAGCATTTGTTCTTGAACACTTTTTAAATCAGTAATAAATTCAGTTAATGTTTCTTGTGAAAAAAAACCTATTATTTTAGAGTCAACAATTGTTTTGTATTCCTCATTTTGAAAGGCGATGAAAGCATAATATTTAGTAGGTGAACTATTATCAAGATATATTGCTTTTTGATAGGTTAACTCAACTGTACCAATTTTTTCACTAAATATTGGAACTCTTTTAGTTTGACCAATTGATAAACTACTTATCAATAATACTGCTAACACTAATAACTTTTTCATATTAATTAATTTAAATATTTGCCTACTCTATTACGTTTTCGGCTTACCGTTTTATTATCTATAAATTCCATTTTCTAATTCCCACTTTTGTTTCATACTTTCAGTCTTTTGTCTATTAGCTTCACTATCGTTCATAATCTTTTGAATTTCATTTTTCTTTTGAATACTTTTAACAGTATAAAATCCACCAACAACTAATAATAATACACCAACTATAACTGCATATACCGTATTATTCATTTTCAAGTTTTTCATAATTTCTTTGTTTTAAATTGATAGGGCAAAGATATATTACTTTTACCCTATCACCTAATTTTAATTGTTAATAATTTGTTAAATTGTTATATCAGCTATTTCACTTGTTAAGTACTTTTGACCGACATTGTACCACCATTGGATATACTTATCTTGTGTTTCCCTATCCATATCATAAAACCCAACACAAGGTGTAATTGAACCCGTACCTACTTTAATCTTTTTAGCTTTACTATCCAAAGTATAAGGATAAGTTATAATAGGTTTTTTTGCTTCTAAGTGTTGAACTACTTCTTTGGCTGTAAAATGCGGTTTAGGTACATTTAAAGGCTCAATTTCAGTATCAGTATCATCTTCTAACTCTAAGGCTCGTTTAGTCCTATAAGCTTCTAATTTACTGTCAAAACCCTTATAGTTTTCAAGCTTGATTAAGTATTGTTTGAAATCATTTGCTTCAACTTGAAGTTGTTCACCAGCATTAGGTTCATTTGCTTTAAATCTATATGTGATTTTATTGGTCAATTTGGTATGGTGCGGTGAATATACTTCTTTACCTTTAACGTAATATCCTAATACCTTTGCAATGGCACATTTAATATCAATCTTACGTTCATCTTTGATACCTTTATCACCTTTAACCAAAATTGGAATTTCGGAAATCTTATTGATGATACAAATACCTACTCTTTCATAATTAAACATAGCACTTTTTATTTTAGAGTCTAAATCAAATTGTTCATATTGATTTAATTTTTTCTCAATTGGTAGTTCAACTACTTTGGTTGGTACAACTTCTTCAAATACTGCAATGGTTGGTTCTACTTTTTCAATAGTAGGTTCAACAATAAATTTTTCTAATAGAGTTGAAGTTTCTTTATCTTCATTAATAAAAGCATATAACTTTGCGAAGATAACTAATTGTTCTTTTGTAACTGTAATTGTTGCTGACATGATATTTAATTTTATAGATTAATGTTTGTTTCTATTTGTTGAGTGCAAATGTATAACTACTTTTGATATATCCAATACAATAAATCAATTTTAACATTTTATTAACAAAGTAGTAGAAACAAAAAACCCTAACTTCTTTAGGGTCAGGGTTTTATCAAACAAACTTAAATTCAGCATGAATTAAAGCACAAAAGAAAGACTAATTTATAACACAATCTAAAGTTACGACAATAAATTGAATAAAACAAATATATTTAATCAGTATCATTAAATATATTTTGTTTCCAATATTGCTTGAACTTTTCATCTTTAGCTAATATCTTAAATGCCTTACGTTTCATTTGCCCAATAGCTTGTTTTGATACACCATACATTTCACTTATAGTACTTTCAGTAATCTTTATTACACCAGCTTGTTTTGTATTTGCCGAAAAAACGGCTTTTACTATATCATAGTACTTTTCTTTTGGTAGTATTGATTTAACATAATCCCAAAACTCCGTTTCTTTTTCAAAGGTAGTTGGTTCAGTAATTAAATCGTCAAAGTTATGGTTATTGTAGGTTAAAGTATCACCTATTGTATCTTCACTTGTATCACCTAAAGTAGTTGAAGTGGATATATAATTAACTTCTTTTATCTTACCAGCTTTAATATCCCTTATAACACTACTTTTTTTGCGTATAGTTGATTCATTATACCTAAAATCATCATATATTTCATTGTTGATATAAGGTTTAGCAAATGAACTAAAAGTAAAACCTTTGGTTGGGTCATAGTTTCTTATAGCTTTAATTAATCCAATACCACCAATTGAGATTAAATCTTCTTTTGTGTTATGTAATTGATAGAATTTATTACTAAAGGTTAATACAAGTCTTAGATTATAGTTGAATAGTATAGATTCTAATTCCTTTGTAGGGTTTTCTTTATATTGAATAAATAAAGCTAATTGTTCTTCATTGGTTAATGGTTTAACCTTTCTTAATTCTTTACATAGTCTTTCATAGTTATCAGTTTGTTGGTAAATCACTTTATAAATTAATTAGTTTGTGTTATGTTAATTTAATTGTTCAACTGTAAGTGCAATTGAGTTATAAATATATTCTATATCCCTATCATCAAAATCTATTGAAATGAGATACTCTTCATAATAATCTTCGTTTGTCATATTGAAAGTGTTAATTTGTTATTTATATACTCTAAAGGTACGATTATTATTCCGATATTCCAAATGAAATTTTAACAAAATATATTTTGACATTAGATATTATTAACTATATTGCCAATTCAAATTCTTAATCAAATTCTTATTCAAATTCTTATTCAACTTCCTTTTCTATATCTACTTCCTTTTCTTCTTCTAAGGTTAGAGTTAGGTTAGGCTGGGTTAAGTTAGGTTAAGCAAAGATTAATAAAAATAAATTTGGGTTAATCAAAAATTAATCGTAACTTTATTAAAAATTAAGATATTTATTATCATAACACAAATATTTAAAATAAAAGACAATGGAAAACACAAAAGGAGTATTAGTATTACGGTCATTTTATGAAGCAATTCAATGTTTAGAAAAAGAAGACCAATTAGAATTGTATAATGCAATAATGGAATATGGTTTAAATGGAGTTGAACCGAATTTTGAAAAGAAATATCTCAATGGTTACTTAAAGTTGATTATACCTAATATAGATTCTCAAATTAAGAAATATAAAGCAAGTGTAGAGAACGGTAAAAAAGGTGGTAAACCAACTGATAAAGAAAGACAACAAAAAAAAATTGAACAATTCAAGTATCAAAATCAAGCTGGTGAAGTAAAAGAAATTAACCCAAATGATTTTGATACTGCTGGTACTTGTGTAGCTGTAAATAAGACCGATTTAAGCAACGATAATACAAAAGTGGTAGATGAACACACTTCAACTGAAAACGAACCGCAAAACGAAGATAATGAAGTTGATGAATATACTGATATTGAATTTCATTTAAAAAATGGAATAATAGTTTATGTACCAACTGAACATAAAGAAATTTTCCAAACTCGAATAGTGATTAAAGATGAAAAACATAATATGATTAAAAAATTAAAAGACCGAATTAATCAAAAAGATTTTGATTATTATTTAGATAGAGTAATAGATGATTTAATAAATAATGATATAATAGCTAATTCATTAAATACAACTACTAATATTAATTAATATGATAACTAAAGAACAACAAAGACAAAATCTAATTGAATACTTACATAAATTAATATCAATTGATTTAAATATAGTTCAAATAAGGCAATTACGAGATTTTTTCTATAAGCAATTTAATATTAATAAAATAAATAAAGATATGGATGCAATGGTTTATTTATATTGCGAAACTAAAAAAGAAAATGAACAATTGAAACGGGAACTAATATTAATGAAACAAATAGCTAATTTTTATTTAAACAAAAAACATGATGAAACTAACAAGTAAAGGAAAAGGATTAGGAAAAGAAACAAAAACTATATTAAATAGTTTCAGTATCACCAATGGTACATTAAATCAAAATAAGTGCAAAGGTATATATATAAATATAATTACTTATGTGCAACCCGAATACGATTATAGAAAGGATTTAAGCACTTTTAAGACCGCATTTGCAAGGTATATGAATAATCATATCAATCATACTTTTCAATCCAATTTAGACCACATTATATACACCGTAGATGAAAGAGATAGCAATCTAAACAATAGATTGAATACAACTCAAACACTATTACCGATTGAGATAAGTATAATCTTCAACGAAAAAGTAAAGTATAAAGAAATCTTAGATGAAATTCTTATATTAAATAAGATAATTGTCATGTACTTTGAATCCTACAAAGGTTTAAATATTGAAGCTCAACGACATAAAAAAAATTAAGAAAAAAATTAGGATATGTGCAAAACTTTAGTTAAGTTTGTAGAGTTATAAATTTAAAAACAAGAAAATGACAACAAAAAAAATTAAAACAGTTAAAGAAGTTAAAGATGGTAATGATGCTTTTAAATTAGGTGTATATCAAGCATTAAACGATATACCAAAGTTAGAAAGTAAAAACCTACAATCGTGGGATAATGAAATGTATTCAGCTTATGTTTGTGGTTATGATGAAACGGTACTAAATAAAGATTTTTTAAATACTATTCCAAGTATGAGTTTTTCACCAAAGATGCTTACAATTGAACAATTAAAGGATTTAATGAGTACACATAAAACCTTTAATATATCAAATAAAATTGATAATATTGAAAAAATCGTTTGTAGAGAATTTGAAACAATGCAAACATTAGCTACAATAGCTTATGACCTAAAAGCATTTAAAGGACTTCATGTAGATACAATCAATAATTATCACTCAAAGGCTTTAATCTTATTTATCAATACTACTAAGTATCAAGGTAATATAGCAATCATTTGTAATGGTGCTGATTTATATGAAGTATGGAATATAGATAAAGAAAGTACAACTAAGGTATTAGATAATATTGATTGTTTCAATATCCAAAAAGAATTAATCAAATGTTATGGTCATACCGAAAAAGATGAAAAATTATTCGATGCTATGATTAAATATTATGAGAATTTAATTATAGAGGGTTACACCGTTAAAGATAATAAAATGTATTCACCAACTAATCAATTAATAAGTGATGAAAAGATTATACTTAAAAACTATGATGGTTTTATTGATGTATATGAATTGCTTCTACCAAGTCTAAGAGAACGAAAATTAATCAAATAGAAAACAAATTAATTAATATAAGAAATCCAAATAGAAATATTTGGATTTTTTTTTATCTACTATTTACATATTTTCTTTTTACTGCATATTTATATTAAATTATACAAACTAATTAATTTAAGTATGGAAGAAAAAAACGATAACAAAGTAAAAGAACAATTCAAGCAATACTGCGATTCACAAAGCTGGTGTACCTTTAAAGGATTTTCAAAGAATAAATATGCTGGTTGGGATTGTAGCTATTATAGTGCCGATACACAAGGAAACGAAATAAGCGTCATAGCCGAACTAAAAGGTAAGGATAGCTACCCAAGTACCAGTAGAGATAGTTGGTTGCTTACAAAGGCTAAATACGATAAACTGACCCGATTGAAGATACAAATGCAAATTAAATATCCACAAGAACAATTTACTGTACATTATATACATATTTTTCCCGACAATCAATTGTATATTTGGAATATAGATAATGTAGGAGCAACAAAACCATTGGTGCAAAAAGAACTACCCAATACTACTTACTTTGGTGAAAGTCATAAAGTGATATTACCTATCTACTATTTAAATAATAATGAAACAATATTAAAAGATAAAATTAATTAATATGAAAAATCAAATACTAAAAGATAAAATTATCCTACATTGCAAAGGCTTGAAATCAAAACGACCAAAGATATATCAAATGAGTTTAAACTTCTTAGTTGGTATGTTCTTTGAAAACGATTTGAATTGTGATGAAATGGATATATTAGACCAATATCAAGTAATACAAGCTATATTCTTATCACTAATCAAAGGCTTACTTGAAGAAAATGATTATGAAAACTTAGCTACAATAAGAGATATATACTTTTCACTTCAACTACAAGTAGTAAATGAATTACAAGACCCAGTTGATTTAGAATGTTATGAATTAAGCAATGAATTTTTTGTATTAAAGATGAATGAAATAATTGGTAAAACTAAATAAATTAATATGACTACTGATGAACAAAGAATGTTTGAAGAACTTTTAGCATTTAATAAAGCTGATGAATCTATTTTAAATGCTTTAAAGAATATAGCTACTCCCTATGGTGTACCGCAACCAATTGGTTGCTGGTGTAAACAAGTAAATAAAGATACATATCTTACGCAATTAAGAGATTGGTATATTAATCATATTAACGATAATGAGTAAAGCCGAATTAGATTTATTCTTTTTATCACAAATGGATAAGATGAAAGAGATTATACCGAAAACTATAAGTAAGTATAAAAAGTTTCACTTAGAAACTGATGTAGTTATAGCTGAAACTTATATCCATTTAATTAATAAGATAGATTTAATACATGATGAATCAATTGCTAAATCGTTTCTAATAACATTTATTCAAAGAAATATAATGTGGGAATTTTCCCAAATAAATAAAAAAGAAACTGTTAATAACTTTACTGATGATTGGCAACCCAATGAACAAGTAGATGATATTGATGATGCTTTATTAGATAAAATCAATATAGAAAACTGGTACAACGAAAAACGTGCTATATGTGAATTGTATAGGATGCAAGAAAAAGATAAATATAAATGTATTATATATGATTGTTACTTTCATAAAGGTTTAACCAAAGGTGTAGCATTAGCAAAACATTTAAGAGTTAATAAAGATTATGGTTGTAGCTATGTTAAACAACTTAAATTAGACCTATTCAATTTCTATTTAGCTTATAAAGATAAACCAAACAATATATATTACAAAGGAATAATATAAGCAACTTATTCAAGTTGCTTTTTTTAATATTAAATAATATGAAACTGAATAATAAACATAATCTTTTTATTGAAGCATACTTAATAAATGGCTATAATGCAACTGATGCGTATCTAACTGCCTATCCTAAAGTATGTTACGATACTGCTAATACTAATGGTGCAAGGTTGCTCGCAAAGGCTTGTATCAAAGAAGTGATTGAAGCAAAGAAAAAAGAATTAGCAAATACTTGTAATGTTACTAAAGCACAAATAGCAAATGTAATGTTATCAATTATGGATGATGAAACAACGAAAAAGAATGATAGAATTAAGGCTGGTGAGGTGTTAAATAAAATGTTTGGATATAATGCACCAATTGAACAAAATATAAGCTTAAACGTAGAGCAACCGCTATTTCCCGATGTAGATGATTAATTTTCAATATACAACTGCTATAAGGAAAATGCGTAAAATGAAACAACGTATTAAAATAGTACAAGGTTCAAGTAGTGCTGGTAAAACATTTGGTATAATACCTATATTAATTGATATGGGTATTAAGAATCCATTAACTACTATAAGTATTGTTAGTGAAAGTTTACCACATTTAAGGCGTGGTGCTATTAAGGATTTTCTTACAATAATGAAATCCACTAATAGATATATTGATTCACATTGGAATAAAACAAATAGTGTATATACTTTTAGTAATGGAAGCTATATAGAGTTCTTTTCAGTTGAAGATGATACTAAATTAAGAGGTGCAAGACGTAATTGCTTATATGTTAACGAAGCAAACAATATCAACTATCCAGCATATACACAATTAGCAATGCGAACCGATGGTGATATATGGTTAGACTATAACCCAACACATAAATTTTGGGTAGAAGAAATATTAGATGAGGGTGATGCTGAAAGAATTATTTTAACATATAAAGATAATGAAGCATTAAGCAAAACTGTTATCAACTTCTTAGAATCTAAAAGACAATTAGCTTTAACTTCAAACTATTGGGAAAACTGGTGTAAGGTTTATTTAGATGGGCTTGTCGGTTCATTAGAGGGGGTTATTTTCAACGATTATACTATTATGGATAAACTACCCACCGAAGCTGAATTAATTGCTTACGGTGTCGATTTTGGTTTTAGTAATGACCCAAGTACTGTTACTGGTGTATATAGATATAATGGTGAAATCATATTAGATGAAGTAATATATCAAAAAGGTTTATTAACAAATGAATTAGCTAAATTGATGAAACAAAATGAAGTTAATGGAAATGTATTTTGTGATAGTGCCGACCCTCGAAGTATTGCTGAATTAAGAGCATTTGGTATTAGTGCTTATGCTGTTAAAAAAGGTGCTGATAGTATTTTATATGGTATTAACTTAATGCAATCATATAAATTAAGTGTAACGAAAAGAAGTACTAATTTAATACATGAATTAGATAACTATAAGTGGAGTGAATCCAAAGATGGTATTAAGTTAAATAAACCAATTGATATATTCAATCATTGTATAGATGGTGTAAGATATGTATTCCTAATGAGGTTGCAACATAAATCAAGTATTCCAATGATAAGTTTCTAATAATAACAATATATTCATATAAATTAATATAAAATGGCAATAACCGTAATAACACAAGCGCACCCAATACAACCAGTATTTAATACGATGCAATTTTCATTTTCAAGTGATAATTTCGATAAACAAGGGTTTAGATATGTAGTTGATATTTATGCAACTGATACTGATACATTATTATCAAGACAAAAAGTTGCACCATTAATTGATTTTACTGGTAAAATTGATATAAGTAGAATTATGGCTAATTATGTTACCTATGATTTTGCACAATTTCTTACAACAACTGACCCTGCAAGCAATTCATTTTTCAATTACAATGTTAAAATAGGTGAGGAATATCTTACACCAGCTTGGGATTTTACTGGTACTACAACTTTAAGTGGTTATACAAGATTAAATAGTACAACTGCTAATACACATACTTACGTTAATGGTAGTCAAGTTAATATTAGAACAACAAATAGTGCAAGTACATTAAATGGTTTACATACAGTAGTATCAGCAATCAGTTCAACAAGTGTATTGGTGAATGTACCATTTGTAAGTACTTTAAGTGGAACTACTACCTTTGCCGACAATAGAAAAACTATATTTAGTGGTTTAACAAGTGTAACTGGTTTAACTATTTTTAATGGTGTACGTTCATTTGCTGAATACTTAAACTATTCAAGTAATTTAGTTAATGTAGGTACACCTAATACAATTAGAATTATGTTAACTGATTTACCAGTAACTAATTTTTATGCTACAAGTGGGCAAACATTATGGTTTAATGTAATGGTAACTAAAACTAATCCATATAACTATTGTTTAGTTGCTGAAAGTTCAAATAGTGCAAGTGCTATAACACAATGTGTAAGTGCTAATGATTTAAGAGAAGTAGTACAACTACCATTTAACTTTGATGATACTGGTTTTGATTTAGATACAACTGATTGGGTAGATTTATACATTGGTAGAGTAAGTGGTGCTACTACTGAAAGATTAACAATTAAGTATAGAGTATTTTTAGATAGAAGATGTACCATTAATGATTATCAAATAGCTTTTATGGATAGAATGGGTTCAATAGGTTCATTTAGCTTTCAATTAAGAGCAAAAGAAACTGGAACTATACAAAGAAGTCAATATAAAAAAGAAATACCTTATCCTTATGAAACAATTGATAAAGGTACAACTAATATTTGGATTGGTGTTGAAAAGGATTTAGAACTTAATACTAACTGGATGACCGAAGAAATGAATATTTACTTTGAACAACTATTATCAAGTCCTAATACATGGTTATTAGTTGGTGAACAATACTTTGCTATAACAATTCTCGATTCAACATTTGAGATTGAGTTTCAAAAGAATAAAAGATTGATAAGAAAAACTATCAAAATAAGATTTGCAAATAATGATAGTGTAAATATATAAATTTATATGAATAATATAATCACAACAATACAACTTTTAGATAATACAAGTGGTTCAACTGCTTTTAATGGTATAGGTTATTTAGATATAACCGAAGATACTATATTACCTATTACTTATGCAATCGCTGATATTAGAGATATTAGTAAAAAAAGTGGTGCATTTAGTAAATCAATTAAGATTAAAGGTACTAAAAATAATAATAAACTGTTAAATCATTATTTTTCAGTTAATACTGTTGCTGGTACATTTGATATTAATAGGGTGCAACCTTGTTTAGTAATTCAAAATGGTATATCAGTATTACAAAATGCAGTACTTCAATTAATATCAGTTGATAAAAAACAAATTGATAATCAAACTGATGAAGAAATTGAATATACTATTTTAGTTAAAGATAATACAAGTGATTTTTATACTATTATCAATAACAAATATATGACTGATATTAATTTGCAAATACCTAATGCAAGTTATAATGCAACAAATGTAGTTGCTTCATTTACGAATACTTGGTTAGATGGTTATAAATACCTTATGCCGTTCAATACTCCCGATGGTAGTACTGATAGTTCAAGTGGTAATGATAATAAGTTTAATTTGCAAGAATTTAAACCAGCAATTTATGCAAGACAATACTTTGATAAGATATTTATTGATGCTGGTTATAGATATAACTGGTCAAGTCAAAATGATTCAACTATTCAATTTGATAAATTAATTATTCCATATAATAGTGATGAAATTAAACCCGATGATACTTTTCCAATATATACTACATTAGCACATAATGATTTTACTGGTGCTACAAGTACAATTAGAGTACAAGGTTTTTCACCAACACAAGGTACTATTAAATATGCAAGGGATTCAGTATTTAATAAATTAAGTATTAGTGCTGAAACACAAGATGATAATAGCAATTATGATGCTACTACTTCAACTTTTCAAATACCAACTACACCAGCTAATATTGATAATATTAAATATACGGTTACATTTGGTTATCAAATGAGATTAATTAATTTAGATAGTGGAACGCTATTTTATAGAGCCTATGATTTAGGTGAGGGTTATTCTTTAAATGCTGATTTGTTATTAACTGCTGAACTTGATGTAAGTGGTGCAACTGGTACTAATAATATTCAAACTGTTAACACTTACTTTGCAAATAAAGATACTGCTTTTCCAGTTGGTACAACTAATTTGGCAAGTGCAAGTACTTATACTACTACATTTGAAATACCAGCAAAACAAGTATCATATACAAGTTTAACATTGGCAAATAGAATTAGGATTGAAGTAAAAAACGCAAAGTATGGTGATTTAGTACCTACATTTGTTAAAGCTGGTAATGTTCAATCTTTATTATATAGAATTGAATTTGTTATTACTAATGTAAATGTTAAAATTGATACAGTAACAAGTGGTGATTATGGTTATGGTTCATTATTAAACTTTAACAAGTTTTTACCTAAGAAATTGAAACAAAGTGATTATATCAAAAGTATATTCACAATGTTTAATCTATATGCTGAAACTGATAAAGAAGATTTTAAATTAATTAATATATATCGTAGAGATGATTATTATGATAATGGTGCATTAGTTGATTGGACTGATAAAATTGCTAAAGATGAAACACAACAACTATTATTTTTACCACAATTAGTTACTAAAAGACAAATTTTAACATATAAAGATGATGAAGATTTACCTAATGTTAACTATAAAAAAGCAACTAATGAAACTTATGGTCAATTAGAATACATATTTACTAATGAATATGTTAAAGACGTAACGAGAACTGAATTGATATTTGCTCCTACTCCAATGTGTAATTCATTTGGTTTAGGTGCTGATTTACCTATGATTATTGGTAACGCTCCTACAAGTAATTTAAGGATTTTATATGATGGTGGTGTATATGATTGTAATAAATATGATATTATCAATTATGGTACTGGTTCAACTGCTAATACTTTAACTAATTTAACTACTTATCCATTTTTATCACATTTTGATAGACCGAATAATCCTACATTTGACTTAAATTTTGGTCAATGTGATTTTTATTATCTATCAAATTTAAATAGCAATACCAATAACAACTTATTTAATTTACATTGGCGTAGAACGTTATCATTAATTAATAATGGTAATATGTTAACTGCTATGTTTAATTTAACTGAAAGGGATATTAACAATATGAAACTTAGTGATAAGATATTAGTTAATAATACTTGGTGGAATATAAATAGAGTAGTTGATTATGATGCTAATTCACATGAACCAACTAAAGTAGAACTTATATCATTTGATGATTTTTCACAATTTCCATTTACTGAAAAAGTTAAACCTATCATAAATACATTTACACCTACAAGACAAAAAACAATATGGGATTTTGGACACATTAGAGATTGGTTTAATAATGCTAATGGTGGTGAAACAGTTTGGCAACCTATAAATGGTAGGAATAATATTATATTTCCAAAAGCGGTTGCAAGTATTAACGGTAATAATAATATTGCTAATTTTGGTACAAGTACTATTAATGGTAATAGTAATGTAGTTAATGCTACTTCAACTGTAATAGGTTCAAATAATATAGTTGATGGTGCTAATACAATTGTATTTGGTCAAAGAAATGTAGTTACTGATGATGCAACTAATTCATTTGTATTTGGTAATTTTCTAACTGCAACAACTGGTAATACTTTATTTACACAAAATATATCTATGCCGAGTGGTGGTACTATAAGTATTGGCGATACTACTTTTGGTGATAGAGATTTTGATGTTCTTAATATGGAATTAT
>Ga0137430_1000078_pt1 | contig 28506 bp, 28 predicted proteins | sample EasRivERMZT754_2_FD_104651 | JGI IMG/M metagenome (GOLD analysis project Ga0137430, IMG submission 104651) | Soil microbial communities from meander-bound floodplain in the East River, Colorado, USA - East River MetaG ERMZT754_2 | ecosystem: Environmental > Terrestrial > Soil > Floodplain ...
TCAAGAAGCATCACAAGGCCAACAGATCGGCTGTTGCCGCCACGATACCGAGTGCCGCTGATGCGGCGTCGACCGTGAGGCCAGCCGTTCCCGACTCGACGCGGGAGCGCCGGATGTAGAGAGAACCATCCGACGCACGTCGAGACTTACACGAGTTACCAGAGGCGAACGCACATGCGAGCCCGGTCTCCCGAAAGGGGGGCCGGGCTTTTTTTGTTGTTGGGCCTCACTCCGAACGCGCTGGAGCGAACGCGCGGTTTCAATCCGCGGCCTTCGGGCCGTGACGCAAGGAGAGCAACGCGATGGCTATGGACACACAGGACACGAGCGACATCACGTCAATCGGCACCACGCTGGACGACTCAGGCACCCCGCATACCACGGAAACGCCGAGCGAAGGCTCGGAGACTCCCAAGGTTGCACCGACACCGGATCCCGCGGCGAAAGCTGCGACACCTGCGACCCCTGATCCGGACGCGACACCCAAGCCCGAGGCCACAGCAGACGCGACCGATGACGAGGACGTTCAGCCTGGCGATACGCCGCAAAAGACGGCGGCTCGCACCCGTGGACGGTTGCAGAAGCGCATCGACAGCGTCACCGAACGCGCCTACAAGGCCGAGGGACGCGCCGAGCTGCTCGAGCAACGGCTCGCGGCGTTGGAACAGCAGGCCACCGCGCGGACGACCGAGCCGCAACCGGGTACGCCGCCCCAGACACCAGCAGTCGAATCATTCCGCTTCGGGAAATCGCCCGAGGAATTCAACAGCTACGAAGAGTTCCTCGATGCGCGAGATGACGCGCGAGACGCATGGAGGCAGCAACGAGCCGAACACGCAGCGGCTGTTGCCAGGGCGACGGCAGACGCCGATCGAGCCGCAGCCACCGAACGCGAGCTCGCCACGACAGCGGCAGAACGGCTGACCACGTTCAAGGCGACGAACCCCGATTACGACCAGGTCGTTCCACAGCTCCGGATCAGTGTCGCTCGGCCCGTGATGAACGAGTTGCACGCCTCCGACTACGGCGCGCACATCGTCTACAGCCTGGCGAAAGACCCGACGGCGGCCGCGGCCTTCGCGGCGATGTCCCCCACACAACAGTTACGCGAGATTGGCCGTCGCGAAGCCGCCTTCGCCGCTGCAGACGCAGCCGCGACCGCGGCCAAACAGGCTCCGCCTAGACCCAAACCCACAACTGCGGCCCCTGAACCCCTCGAACACGAGGGCGGGCCATCAGCTGGCGTCGTGAGCGATGAGGACTTGGACACCGATGCACGCATCGATCGGTGGCAAGCCAAAGAGCGAGCGGAGCGGCAGCGGAGGCTTGGTATCCCGACACGCGCCAACGCGTAAACCGGGTGACCTCGCGGCACAGCTATGAGTGTTCCAGCATTCTCAAATCCCCGCATGATCGCCGAACGCGCGCTCATGCGGTTGGAGAACAACCTGGTGATCGCCGGACTGATCAATCACCAGTACAACGACCAGTTCTCGCGAACCGGCACCAAGAAGGGCCGCACGATCGATATCCGCATCCCGCCCCACTACATCGGTGGAGAGGGACAGGAGTTAACCGTTGAGTCACCGAGCGACCCCACGGTTCCGTTGACCATCGACACACAGCTTCACGTCGGTCTCGGTTACAGCTCGGAGCAGGAAGCCCTCAACCTCGAGGACTACGACGAACAGGTCATTCGACCCGCGGTGAGCCGCATCGCACACAAGGTCGACATGAAGATTTACGAGGCGGCGACAACGTCCGTCCCGAATCATGTCGGCACCCTCGGCACCGACCCCAACTCGATCGACACCTACATCGACGCCGGCGTCAAGCTGACGAACAACGCCGTCCCTGGTCGTGACGACCTCTGGCGGATGGTCATCAGCCCCTCAATGGAAGGCTCGGTCATCAAGGGTGAGAAATCGCGGTTCAACGACCGCGGCACGCTCTCCCAGATGATGAAGACCGGCATGATGGGTCACGAGGTCGGTTTCGACTTCTACGCGGCCCAAGGCGTCAAGCGGCACACCGTCGGCGCGTATGCCGGCACCCCGCTCACCAATGCCGCGACGGCGCAGAGCGGAACCTCGCTCATCACCGACGGCTGGACTGGCTCCACGGGCCTCAAGAAGGGCGACATCTTCACGATCGGCGACGTCTACGAGGTCAACATCGAGACCAAGGAGTCGACCGGCGAACTGCGCCAGTTCGTGGTGACCGCGGACGTCAACCCCTCCGGTGGCAACATGACGATCTCGTTCCTCCCGGAATTGGTTCCGGCAGGCGCGTATCAGAACGTCACCAACGCGGCGGCCGATGGGAAGGCCATCACCGTGTTCGGCGCGGCCTCTGGGACCGGCTCACAGGGTCTCGGCTTCCACCGCGACTTCGCGACCATCGTCTTCGTCGACCTCTACATCCCCAAGAACGCAGACCTGGCTGGACGCGCGCAGAGCAAGAAGCGCGGATTCGCGATCCGGTTCGTGCGGTTCTGGGATGGCTACAAGGACCAACTCGTCACGCGTCTCGATGTGCTGTTTGGCGTGAAGGTGCTGCGGCCCGAAATGGCCGTGCGCGTCTCCGGCCGCTAACGGTCAAGAAAAAACGTAACGGAAAAAGGGAGCACAGACACCATCATGGCCACCACACTCAGTTCCACCACTCTCGCGTCTGCCGCGGCGGTGGCAGACGGCACGCTCAATCTCGCGAGCGTGTCAGGCATCGAAGTCGGCTACATCCTGTTTTGCGGGCGCACGGCGTACGAGGTCACGGCGATCGGCGGCACGCGCTGCAGCGTCGTGAAGGGCGTCCTTGGCACCCGTCCGGAAGCCTACCCCTCCGGCAAACGGGTCTGGATTGCCGAGCAATACGATCTGGCGCTCTCGAGGAAAGCCGGTACCGGCGATCCCGCGAACGAGGTCGTGTTGCCGCGCATCGTCGTCGGCCCGTCTGGTCCGGTCATCCAGGATCTGGTCGGCAACGCCGAGAACGGCTACGTGTGGGTCACCGTGGCGGACGAACCGCCCACGGCGAAACCGCGCGGCGTCTACAACTACACCGAGCCGGGAGCGATTCAGATCGCCGACGGCGTGCATCAGTTGTCCGGGAACGGCGCCGATGCGATGACGCTGGCGGCTCCGGCGATTCAGGATGCCGGCAAGCGCCTCCTGATCATCGCGACCACCGCGAACGCCTTCACGGTTGACGTGACGGGTGCGGCTGCGGGATCGGGCGAGAACCTCAATACCTTCGGCGGGGCCGTGGGTGATGGGTTTGAGGTCGTCGCGGGCAATGACGCCAAGTGGTACACGCTCGCGCTGAATGGCGTGACGCCGTCGTAAACCCCCGGCGTGACGCGGGGCCGCTCGTCTGGGAGGCGGGCGGCCCAACTTCAACCCTTTTGCCTTTTTTGTGAGGACCGACGCACATGCGCAAGCTCTTTTCGTTCACCTACGCGGCTCTGGCGGTGCTCGCACTGGCCGGACTCGCCGTCGCTCAGGGTGTCAGCTCGGGCGGTGCGTTCCTGCCGCTTCAGGACTACCAAGTCGCTGGCACGTGGCTGTTCAAACACACCACCGCCCCGATCAAACTCGAAGGCGCGACAGACAACGACTACGAAACTACGCTCATCGCGGCCGACCCCACGGCGGATCGCACGTTCACGTTCCCTGATACGAGCGGCACGCTCGCCGTGACCGACGCCACGCAGACGCTCTCTGGTACGTCCACGGTCACCGGCCGATGGTTCGTGCGCGACAGCTTCGACCAGGGCTACATCGTCGCCGAGAACGACGCGACCGGGCTCCTGATTAAGTCGGTCACCGACACCGACGACAACGTCGTGATGGGCTCGCCGCTTGGGCTGATCTCCTACCGCGAGGAACTCGGCAAGACCGCGAGTTCGTGGGCGGTTGTCGACGGTTCGCTGGATATCAAAGGCGACAACACGACCGACAACGAGGGCGTCGAAATCGTGTTCGGTGGCGACGGGGCGAATACCACCGAAGGCGTCATCGTCGCTGGCACAAGCGGCGCGTGTCTCACCGTCAACCTCACGCTCACGGACATCAGCGGCACCGACCAACTCGTGATCGGCTGGCGTGACAACGCGACGTGGACCGACGCGGCCAACTACCAGGGCTATACGGTGTGGAACACGGTCGGGGTCACCGCCACGGACGGCTCGATTCTCTCGAGACAGGAAGTCTCGGAGGCGACCGACGAGGACGACTCCGGCGTGAACATGGCGGACGGCGAGACGCGCACGTTCAAGTCCTGCATCAGTGCCGCAGGCGTGCCAACGGCCTACTACACAGCGGCTTCAGGCACCACGTTCACGGCGATCACGATGACCGAGACCGGGTCGACGCTCACGGCTGGCGTCCAGCTCTATCCGTTCCTCAGCTTTCTGACGGCTGGCACAGATGGGCCGAACCCGCTCATTAACTGGGTCCAACTCGAAGCCGCACCCTAACCCTCGCGCGTAAGGAGTGACCGTCATGACTCGACGCGCATGGGTGGGGCTCGCGCTCCTTCTCGGGGCGCTATTCGCCTTCACCACGCCAGTCCAGGCCCAGACCTCTGGGCCTTTCATTCTCTCGTCCGTCACGTGCACACCTGGCTACCCTGTCGCGAACAAGGGCAGCATCGGCGTCCAGATCAACGGCACCGGCACGTGGACGGCGGAGTTCCAGGGCTCGATCGATGGTGTGCGCTACGACGCCATCACGGCGACAGATCGCAGCGACACAACGCCAGCCCTCCTCACTGAAGTCACCGCCCAAGGTAGCTGGACCGGCAACGTCGGAGGCTTGAACAGCTTCCGCGTCTGCCTAACGGCCTACACGTCTGGCCAACCAGCTATTTGGATGGGCAATTCAGATAGCGGTGGCGCTGGCGGTGGCGGAGCAGGCGGCGCTGTCCCTTCTGCGGTGTCCGTGACGGACCTCGAAGACGGCGGAGGCGATTCCGTCGGTGACGTGGCGAACGACTCGATTCGCGTCACTATCGCGGCAGACGCGGTCGGCATCGGCGGCGGCATCCAATACACCGAAGCGGACATCGACGCGACGATCGTCGGCACGGCGATGATGATGGAGGGCGCCGGGAATACGCTCGTCGCCGCGCAAGGCACCGCGGCGAACGGGCTCGAGGTCGACGTTACCCGCGTCACGGGCACCGTCACGGTCGGCGCGACCGATCTCGACGTGCAGAGCGGGGGCGCGGACATTCTCAGCACGACCGCGTTCAACACGACGCATAACGATGCCTTCGGCACGGCGGGATCGTCTGATAGCCAGGTCCGATCGATTCAGGGCATCGCCTCTGGCGTCGCGGTCACGGTCTCAGCGACCAACCTCGACGTGCAGAGCGGCGGACTCGACCTCTTACCTGGGCTCGCACAGAACGCCGCGACGAGCGGTCAGCCAGGTGCGCTCATCTTCGGCGCGGTCACCACGGCGGCGCCGTCCTACACCAACGCGCAATCGAGCGCGCTGTCGCTGACGGAGGCCGGCCTCCTCCGTGTCGCGGTCGAAGCAGGCGGCGGCACTGGCGGCACATCACAAGCGGACGGCGCGACCTACACAGCAGGCTCGACGGCTGGCACGCCCATCATGGGGTTCTACGAAGCCTCGCCGTCAACCTGCACGACGGGTGACACGTGCGCCGCTGGCCTCACGACCAACCGTGAACTGAAGGTCAGTGTCACGAGCGGCGTGGCGTCTGGTCTGACCGATGGCGCCGCGTTCGTCGCGAATACCACGGTGGGACAGGGCTTGTTCGGCGTCTACGAATCGGCGCCAACGACGCTGACGGATAACGACTACGGGATGGCAGGGCTCACCGCGACCCGAGCAGTTCGTACACAGAACGAAATCGCTGGTGCAGCGATTTCCGGCTCGAACCCGTCCTACACCTACATCGTTTCAAATGGGTCGACCACTCCGATCACGATACCGGAGAGCCAAACCCAGAACTATCACACCGCAGCCGGCACGGACACGATCGAATTGTTCGGGATGGCAATTCCATCAGCGAGTGGGGCTGTCGGCGTGGACTCGAATAACCCCTTTCCTGTGATCACGACGTCGGCTTCAGTGATCACGGCGGTCGGGAATGCGGCGCACGATTCACCCGCCACGGGAAACCCGCTCACGATGGGCGTGACTGCGCTGGCGTACGGCGCGGACCCAACCGCGGTGACGGCTGGCGATGTGACGCGCGCACATGCGAACCGCGATGGTGTGCTGTTTGTGCTCGGCGGCCACCCGAATATCCAAACCTACGAATTTCAAGTACAGGACGCGGACGGTGCACAGACCGATCTTGCAATGGCGACGTGTGGCACCGGTTGCAAGGTCGTTGTGACTGAGGCCGATGTCACCTGCGACCCGGACACGTCCGACGATACGTCGATGCGTATGGGGTTCGGTACGGCGAACGTGCCATCAGGCGCGCATACCGGGACGGCTGGCGTGGTGCTCGCCTGGGACGGTATTCCACAAGGCGGCGGCAGAATCCGCGGCGACGGCTCGGGGATTATCGGCGTTGGTGCTGACGGCGAGGATTTGCGGTTGACGATCGCTGACCCGGTTGGTGGTTCCTGCAACGTGCTCGTCTCTTACTTCACGATTGAGAGCTGATACATGGCGCGGACACACTTCACTGTTAAGACGCAAGTTCGGGAGGGTCGGTCGCTCAAGTTCGTTGCCGACTACCACGACGGGTCAGCCGTCGGACCGATCGTTGGTTCACAGACGTTCATCTGTGAAGCGGCGGCGACGAGAGCCGACCAAGAGAAGTTGATGGCCGCGGCGGTGAGGCGCGAGATCGTTGCCGAGGACGCGGCGATCGCGGCGCCGTTGCTGGTGCCGGCCAATACAACGATCGCGTTGACTGCGGCTGACACGTTGACAGTCAACGAAACGCTAGTGAAAGACCTCCAGCAGAAATTACGCCGGCATCGGCTCGCGCAAAAGGCTGTTGTTGAGGGCGCGTTGACCGCGGCCGATAACCAAGTGGTTACGCGGAAAAACGAATTCGTCGCGGCGTTCGGCGCGCTCGTCACCGCAACGAATCTCAACACCGCGCTCGATATTCTGTGATGAAACGCCTGATCCTCGCGCTCTCGCTCGCCGGAGTGTTCGCGTTTGTCGGTAGCGTGCAGGCCGCGCTTCCGGCGAGCGCGAATTGCAACAACGCGGGCGCAGGGCTCGATAGTGACTGGACTGGTATCACCCAAAACCTCCTGGCCTATGACGGGCTTGGTGCGTGTGCGGGATTCGCAGAGGCGTATCAGGTTGCGTTATGGGCGACCGATGCATTCGGCGACGACCAATACACAGAAATCGTACTTGGCACGGTTGGGAGCGGCCAATTTGCGGCGCCTGCGGTGCGGCTCGCTGATGGGGCTGGAGATGACAATTCCCGAGGCTATTACTTGTTTTGTGGCAATGCGAGCGCGCCGTGCAATGTGCAGGAGTGCTCGGATGCTGCACCGTCGTCGTGTGCGGTAATTGGCGAGTATTCGGAGTCTGGCACGACGGCCGACACGATGAAGATCGCGATCGCGGGCGCACGGTTCTATGTCTACAAGAACGGATCCGAGATGACCTGCGATGCTGGCTCCGGGTGTGCTGGCGGCGTGTTGACAGACAACACGTTTTCGAGCGGTAGCGGCGGCATGGCTGTTTACGGCTCTGGGACAATCGACTCATGGGCTGGAGATAATTTTGAGGCACCGCAAGGCGGCGGAGGAGGGAGTTGCGGGTTGCTCTTACTCGGGGTGAGTGTGCCATGCGCGTAGTGGTCGCTGGCGTCGTCTTCGCGCTCGCGCTCCTAGCGTCGGCGTCCTCGGCTGACGCGGTGACGGCGGCCTCGTGCAACAGCACAAACGCACTCAACCATATCAACGAAGCCATCGCGGCGACGGCGGACGGCGGAACAGTGACCGTGCCGGCCGGCTCGTGCACGTGGACAAGGCAAGTCGTTCTCTCGGGTCGCAATGTCACGCTCGCTGGGGCTGGATCCTCGTCCACGCTGATTACAGCTGGTGTCTGTGGAGGGCAAGCGTCACTCGTGTGGAACACCAGCGGCGGCACACCGCGCCTGACCGGGTTCTCCTTTGTGAACTCGTGCGGGAATGACGGAAACTCTGGCGGCGGGATGATCAACATCAACGGCCAGACAGATAACCTCCGCATCGACCATAACGTATTCGTGCAGAGCGGTCAGGCGAGAGCCGTGATGATGCACGGCAACGGCATCTTCGGTGTGATGGATCACAATGTCTGCACGTTCAACACGTCACAGTGTATTTTTCTCGTCCATTTGTATTCGTACTTAGGCGTCGGTCAGTACGGCGACAAGTCGTGGTCTGAGCCGACCAACATCAACTCCGACGACTTCTTTTTCATCGAAGACAACGACTTTACCTGGGGAGGACCGACACAGTTTTGTCAAGTCGGGTTCGTGTGGGGATCAGATCAGCATAGCGGCGCGCGGTCATGGTTCCGCCGCAACCGGATGCACAACTGCGCCAACCTCTCCAACCACGGGGCTGAGACTGGTGGGCGCGCGGTTCGCAGTTCACGATTCTTCGGACTCCTCCAGAACACCTTTGACGTGCCAGCGAGTGCGGTGACGGCTGGCATCATCAGCACGCGCGGTGGGACGGGGCCGGTGATTGACAACCGTCTCACGATTGGTTCCGGAGGGTTCGTCAACGAGTTTATCGGGCTTGTCACATATCGCGGGGTGACATCGGAGACACGGACGTTCTACGTGTTCGGCGCGTCTGGTCAACGATCCGTCTCGAGCCTGACGTGCAGTGCTGGCGTGGCGATCGTGACGCTGACCACGGCGCGGGCTGGAACGTGCGACGACGGCAACGGTGGAGGGGCATGGATCACCATCGCCGGGGCGAGTCCGGCCGGGTTCAATGGCAACTGGATCGCGTATACCCCAGGCTTGGGATGTGGTGGAACATCCACGAACAGCTCCCGCTACACAATCCCCGGTGGGTGTCCGGCAGCCTCTGCGACAGGAACGATCACCTATACCAGTCCTGCCGATCAGAATGCGACGGCCTCTGGGTATCGCCTCTTCGATGGGGCTGGCGCGGGGCAAGGCGACTACATCTCTGGAACGTTCTTCACGCCAACGACATGGCCGAATCAGGCGATTGAACCGATCTACATCGTCAACAACCTCGTCAACGGCTCACTCCAGAACGCCGAACACTTTCGGAATGCGTCTGACACGGTTCAATTTGAGAATATCCAGTACTACCTTGATAACTCTGGCTGTGCCGCTCCAAGCGCCTGCACTTCAGGTGTCGGTCGTGGAACGCTTGCGAACCGTCCAACGTCGTGCACGTCCGGTGCTGCCTATTGGGTGACGAACGCAGGCGAATGGGATTCAACGGATGGCGAAGGGACTGTTTTTTCGCATGATAACGGGGCGTCTGCTCCGGCCGGAGCTGACGGGAGGCTCGATATCTGTGTTGCTGGTGCGTGGTCCGATGGTGCGATCACCCCATACACCTATCCGCATCCGTTAGTGTCTGGGAGTCCGCCACCGAATTCGTCGCCGTCCATCGCGATCACGTCGCCTGCGGCCTTCTTTAATACGACGGCGTCAACGCTGAACTTCTCCGGAACCTGTACCGATGACAGCGGCGCGTGCAGCAGCGTCTCGAGGTCGAATAGCAACGGCGGAGGGACGACGCCGGCGCCGGTGCTCGTTGGCTCGAACTGGACGATTACCGCAGGAGAAATCAATTCCGGTACGAATACGTACACGGTCACGGGTAGCGATGGCACGTTGACAGGTAATTCGACGGCTTCGGTGTTGCGCCGGGCGGTGGTGTCGTCCTTGCCCTATACAGAAGATTGCTCGTCGTCGGTGGCGTGGCCGTCGCGCGGCGTGCACTTTACGCATTACGGCTCGACGCAGGCCGCGTACGGCATGACCTCCGGTCAATGCCGCACGAACGTCTTTGCGTTCGATGCGTCGGCGTTTACCGGGTTCTCGCTTACGACGAATCAGTATTTCAAGGTAAAGGTCTTCGACATTGCCGCGGTCTCCAAGCAACTCCGCCTCTGCGTCAACGTCACCGGGACGACGGGACAAAACAACGATCTCTCTGGGCTCTTTGTGCAGGTTGAGGCGTCTGGCGCCTCGGCGAATAACTTGATCGGTCGGTACACGAACGGCGCGCTCGATCACGTGTACCAGTCCGGAATTAACGTGGGAACGATCACGCCTGGCGCGTCATTCGTTGAAGCACGGCGAGACGGCGTCTTCCTCTATCTCGTTGTTGATGACGTGATTAAGGGCACGGCGGACGTCGGCTCCGGATTTCAAGGGGGCACGGTCGCTGATTGTTCCGTCGGCGTCGGAACGGCTTGGGACGACGGCGAGATCGGCAATGTCGATGCTGGCCCAGACGAAGACCCTCCGGTTCCGGTCATCGCCGTGCCGACGACGGACCCTGGCTATTTTACCGAGGAGGCGACGCTCGCAACGCTGTCTGGGGCTGTGACCGACAATGTCGGCGTCGTGAGTTGCACGTACGAAAGCAATCAAGGGCAGGGGCAAGTCGCGATGACGTTAGATATGGGCGATTTCTCTGCGTCTGACGTGCCGCTCGTCGTTGGCGTCAACGTCATCACGGTGCGCTGTTTTGATGCCTCTGTGCTCACGGGAGTCGATATCTTGACAGTGACGCGCGGCAATGAGGGGCAAGGCGGGCCACAAAGCCCGAGTGCGCTTCGGGGTATCTTCTGAAATGGTCGACAATAGGACATATGACTAGACTGTTCGCCCTCACCCTGATCGCCGTGCTCGCGGTGACCGTGTCCGTGGTCGCCCAGGAGACACCGGAAGCCGTCCCGGCTGAATTCACGGCGCTCCAGAAGCAGGTCACCGAACTGCAGCAGCAGCTCGCGAATCAGACCAAGCTATTCCTGCAGCTCCAGCAGCAACTCACGCAGGTACAGCAGTCCGTCTCAAAGCAGTCACCGGAGGACCAGCAGCAGGCGCTCGCCGGGAACATCGAGGCAGGCGAACAGGAGATTCGACAGACGTGCCGGGAGAAGCGCGCCCGTTGGTTAGTGCTCCTCGGCATAGTCGACGGCAAGCTGACGCGATTCGTCGGCTGCGTCGACTGACGCGTTAGAACATCGTTAGAACCGGTCGGGCTATCGAACAAACCGAGGCCCGGCGTGTTGAGTCCACTGCGACTCCGCGCCGGGCTTTTTTCTTGTGGAGCCGTCCATTTGACATCCCTGACGGGCGAGGCCCTCATCAGCGCCGCACTCGAGCGACTCGGCGCCAAGGATCCGCAGAACGATCTCTCAGCTGAGGATGCCGCGCAGGGGCTCGGTGTGCTGCGACGGATGGTGGGGCTCTGGAACACGAAGACGCTCCTGCCTCCGGTGCGCCAGCGCAGCGTGTTCAGCATCACGGCATCCGACGGGAACTACACGATTGGCGAGGCCGGGCACACGCCTGATTTCGCGGGCGACCGCCTTCGCTTTCTGGAAGCGGCCGCGGTGATCGCCTCTGGTGAGGACCGCGAGCACAAGCTCGGGATTCTGACCCCACAACGCTACCAGGCCGAGAGCGACAAGGGCGTCACGCAGACGGGAATGCCGCAGTCGATCTACGTCGAGCCGACCGTCCCGGTCGCGACGATCACGCTGTTCCCGCCGCCGAGCGCGACGATGACACTCGTCCTCTACTACAAGCCACTCATCGCGCAGTTCACCGATCTCGTGACCGGGCACTACTTCGACGAGGGCTACGAGGCGGCCTTGGTCAGTAACCTCGCCGTCTGGCTCGCCGGACCGTTCCGGATCAACGTCAACGAAGACCCCATGCTCCTCGCCGAGGCGGCCGATACACGCGGCGCGATTGCCTCGCTCAACGAAGGCCCAGAAGAGATGGCCGCCGACCCGAACGGGTATTTCTCCGATGCCGACTCCGGATGGCTCATGGAGACGGGGGAATAGATGGCGCCCTTCACTGGCTTCGTCAACGGCAGTGGTCAGGCGCGCTCGCCGAATGTCAACGCCGAGCAGTGCATCAATTTCTATCCCGATTTCGCGGACGGCACACCGAAGGCGCGCGTCTGGCTGCGTCCGTCGCCGGGATTCTCTGAAGCCTACATTCTGACTGGCGCGCGGAATCACTGCGTGGGACTCGCGACCATCGAGGCCCGAGCGTTCGCGGTCGCCGGGATGGGGTTCTACGAGCTATTCGAAGACAACGGGCAGAACACGCTCCGCGGGACCCTCGTCCTCGACGCCGACACGACGGCGGCCCAGATCGTGAGTAACGGCATCGGGCGCCAGGTAATGGTGATTGCGGGTGGGAAGGGCTACATCTTCAACCTCGACACCAACGTCTTTACGCAAATCACCGACGCGCAATTCCCTGATCCCGTGATCTGGGGCGGGTTTGCCGACGGCTACTTCGTCGCGGTCGGGGTCAACAAAACACAGTTTTCGTTCAGCACGCTGAGCGATGGACTCACGTGGGCGGCTGCCGATATCAGCGTCAAGTCGAAGACGACCGACGCCATTGTGGCCGCGGTGTTCGACCACGGCGAACTGCTGTTGTTCGGGACGCAGACGACCGAGGCGTATACCAACACGGGCGACCTTCGCTATCCGTGGACGCCGCGGCCTGTGCCCCTTGAGACCGGCATTCTCGCGCCCGCCTCGCTCGCGAAGGGGAAAGAATCCATCTTCTACATTCAAGGCTCGGAGCGCGGGCCAGCCACGATTGTGGCGGCCGCCGGCTTCAATGCCGTGCCCATCGGGAGCGCCGCGGTGCACCAGGCGCTCCGCGACTCCGAGCATCCGGAGCTCGCCCGCGCGTGGTTCTACGAAGATGGGGAACACGGGTTCTACGTGCTGTCGTTCGATGACCAGACGTGGGTCTACGACACGCTCACGCGCGTGTGGCACGAGCGGTTGCTCTGGAATGCGGGCACGGGTAGCTATCTCGCGTATCAGGGACTCTGCCACACCTACGCCTTTGGGAAGCATCTCGTCGGGATGCGCGGGCTGAATCCGTGGTTTGCCATCAACGATGACGCGATCGTGTGCGAAATGCACGACCGCTACTCCCGAGAGCTGCCGACCACCGAGACCCCGCAATCCCCCTCGTGGACGATCCGTCGGGTCCGTCGATGCCCCTACGTGCACGCCGAGGGGCGCATGGTGTTCCACGACCGCCTCGAACTGGACATGGACACCGGCCTGGCCGTCGAGACGCTTGACGATCCGGACGTCGCGGACGATGCGCTGAATCACTACATCTCGATGCGCTATTCGGATGACAACGGCAAGACGTGGAGTGCCGAGCGCAAGGCGCAACTGGGCGTCGAGGGCGAGTATGGCCGTCGCGTGTTCTGGACCAACCTCGGGCGCTCGCGTGCGCGTATCTACGACGTGATCGTAGACGGCGGCTCGACGAACCGGGCGGTGGTCCTTGGGATTGCGGGCGCCGATCTCCAGGTGCGGGTGGGCTTGAAATGAAGATCACCCATCTCCCGAACTTCCGCACAGAACCACTCGTGGATCACCAACGAAAGGCGGCGTATCCCTCGATCACGCACTTTCTTGAGGGGTTATGGCGTCGCGGGCAGTGGCAAGCTGTGACCTTCAGTGCCGCCGATTTCGCCGGCACGGGCGCGATGACATGGACGGTGGCGGTTGGCGACGTCGTGACGTTTGCCTACACCCTTAACGGTCGCACGATGACGGTGTCGTTCATTCTGGAATTCACGTCGATCGGCGGCGTGCCTGATGTGCGACTCGCGATTGCGATTCCTGGCGGATTTCTCCCGAGTCGCTCGATGCACACCGCGGCCGTTGCGTATGACGCCGGATGGGTGCCTGCCGTCATTGAAGCGTCGGAGAACGTCGCTGTGCTGTACGTCCGCCGCCTCGATTCAGCGGTCTGGACCGCCGTCGCGGACGGCGCGCACGTTTACGGACAGATTTCGTTCGAAGTGCAGGGGTAACGATGGCGAAGCAGAACGAGCAACAACTCGACCAGTTCAACCAACAGCTTCGGGCGAATCCTCGGTATCAGCAATACCTGCAATCGCTTGGCGTCAACACGAACGTGGCGCCGGGCCAGGCGTGGCGGCTCTCTGACCAGCAGCGCAAGCAGGCCGAGGCGTGGGTCAAGTCCAACGTGGGGGATATCGGCGGGCTCGAGATCGACGGCAGCGGGAATGCGAACCAGAACGAGGGATTCGGGAAGCAACTGAAGCGATATGGACCGATTGCGGGCGGGGTCGCCCTCTCCCTGTTTGGGATTCCTGGAGTGTTCCCCGGCCTGCTCTCGGGTGGCAGCGGAGCGGCAGCGGGAGGCGCGGCGGCCCTCGATGCCGCGCCATCGGCCGCCACTGGCGCGGCGAATATGGCGAACATGGGATGGACGATGGCACCCGCGGCGGCGGCGACGAGCGTCGCGCCGGCCGTCGGGACCATCGGCGCCACAGCGCCAGCGGCGGCTGGAGGCATCTTCTCGGGCCTCAAGAGCCTCGCCTTGCCCTTGGGCATCAACGCCGGGGCCAACATCATCGGGGGCGTGATGCAGTCACGCGCGGCCAACAACGCGGCCCAGACGCAGACCGAGGCGGGCGATCGCGCGCTGAACTTCCTGCGCGAGCAGTACGTGAACCAACAGCAGAACCTGCAGCCCTACATGACCGCTGGACGGGGCGCGCTCGACACGCTCCAACGAGCCATCCCGCAGGGTGTGCCCTTGTCTGGATACGGCTCGGTGCGCCGGTAATGGAGAGTCTCTGATGTCAGTGATGACCGCGGAACAGGGGGCGCCGTTGGCGGAACAGGCGAATCAACAGCAGTGGGTGAAGGATACCGGCCGCGAGTCCTTGCATTGGGCCGTGATTCCGCAGGCGTATCGCGGGATTCCCGGTATCGAGCAATGGGCAAACGATCCCAACATCGACCCGTACAAGGATCGAATCGAACCGTATCTCAACGCGCAGCGCGCCGCAGCTCCGGCAGGAACAGCCAATGCCGCCGACCAGGGCGACGCCCAACTCCTGCTCAATCAATTCGGCCAGCAACCCGCAGGGCCAGCCGCACCAGCGCCATCTAGCGGCTCGTTCACTGGTGGCACGTCGCTCGGGAGCGCCTACGCCCCGTACACGAGCCTGCAAGCGCCGACACCCTATCAGCCCTACGGAGAGACGTTCCAGGCGCCAGAGGGCACGATGGACCAGTGGGGGCAGACGTTTACCGCGCCCACGCGGCCAGAGGATCTCGACGACCCGTGGGGCCAGACGTTCAAGTTCGACGCATCGGACCTCGAAAACGACGAGGGGTATCAGTTCCTTCAGAACCAAGGCATCGAGGCTCGCAAGCGTGCAGCGGCCGCGGGCGGGTATCTGAACAACCCCGGTCTGGCGAACGAGCTTGAGGAATTCGGACAAGGGCTCGCCGCGACGCACTTGGGCGACGTCTACAACCGGCAACTGAGCACCTACGGGACGAATTACGACACGTTCTCCGGCGACAGGTCCAGGCGCTCAGGCGAGGCCGACAAGACGTACAACGAGGCCCTGGGCGCCTACAACACCAACTACGGCACGTTCTCGAACGACAACGCGCAACGGTTCAATCAGGCGCTTCAGGGCTACCAGACGCGGGCGGGCGTCCACGACCGCAACGAGGCGGGCCGCTTCGGCTCGCAGACGAACAACTGGACGAACAGCTTCAACCAAGGCCGCGCGACTGAGAACGACGCCTGGGACCGCCAGTTCCGCGTCGCCGACTACGGCCTCGCGGCCGCGGGCGGTCTGAACAACGCCTCGGGCACCTTCGGCGCGCAAGGCTCCGACATCATGCAGAACCAAGGCAACGCGACCGCCGCGGGCCAGGTCGGTGCGGCCAACGCGTGGGGAAACACCTTCGGCAACATCGCCGACTACGGACAGACCATCCCCTATCTGCAGCGGAGGCTGATCTGATGGCGGGGGCGCTCTTTGTCACGCCCTACCCGGAGTTCGACACCATCGACGGGATTCCCCTCGTCAATGGCTCGCTGTCGTTCCTCGTGGACGGCGAACCGTCGCGTGTCTGGTCGCACCAGGCCATCATCACGGCCGGCGATTTCAAAGAAGGGCACCGCGTTCCGACGCTCGGATCGTATGTGCAGCTGAACGCGACGGGCCGTCTCCAAGGCGACGGCGGAGCGCCGGTCAACATCTGGGTCGATCCGCTCGTGGCCTACGACATCACGGTCAAAGCCTCGGACGGATCAACCGTGTGGTCTGTGCCGGGGTATCGACAACCCGATCCGAGTCCGCTCATTCCGCAGTCACAGTCTGTGCGGACGAATCCCACGGTGCTTACGCCCGTGTATGGCGTGCACCGATTCGAGCCGCCGACGGCCGCCATGCTGTGCGCGCTCACCGAGCCGACTGACGTCGAGGAAGGGATCGAACTGCATCTCCAAGCCGCGACAGCCTTCGCGCACGTCGTGTTGATTACCTCGGGTATCGCGGGGAACGGGGCGGGTGTCGATACGGCGACCTTTGGCGGCGCGATCGGCGACGGGATCACGCTCATCGCCGTCGATGGGTTTTGGCATCTCGTCGCGAGCAGAAACGTGGTGCTCTCGTAATGGCTGGCGCGTTATTCGTCCCTCCGTATCCGCAGTTCCGAGACGACGACGGCTCACCGCTCGCGTTCGGGGGTGTGCTGTTCTTCATCACCGGATCCGCCACGCCGATTGACGTCTACGAGGACCAAGAGCTTCTCACGACGCTTGGCGCGAACGTCTCGCTCGATGAGGGCGGGCGCCCGGTCAACGGGTCCAATACGCCCGTGAGCATCTGGATTGATGCGGCCTTCGCCTACAAGGTGCGCGTGCAGCGCGTCGATGCCACGCTCGTGCGCGAAGTGGACCCCTATCGGCAGGGGGATCCGAATCGCACCGGATTCGAACGGGTGAACTATACCGCCGATGGCGCGTTGTCGGTCGTCCACGGGCTCCACAAAATCAGCAAGACATCAGCCGCGGCGATGACCCTCACGAATCCGACCTCACTTGAGGAGGGATTCGTGATGCACATTCGCGCGACGACCGCGTTCGCGCATACGGTCACGCTGTCAGGGGGATTCGCGGGTGCTGGTGCAGGCGCCGACGTCGCGACGTTCGCGGGCGCCGTCGGAGACGGCTTTCAAATCGTTGCGGTGAACGGCCTGTGGCACGTCGTCGCGCTCACCAACGTCACGCTCGGATAACGGAAAAGAGAGAGACCGATGGCGAACATGGTAACGAATAGAGGCAAATACGAGGTCTTTACCCTCGATGTGGCCGCCCAGGATCTGCGCGTGCTCCTCCTGAAGACCTACAGCGTGCTGGACATCGACGACAACGTGATCGACGACCTCGTGCCTGGCACCAACGAAGTCAGCGTCGGCGGCTATTCGCGTCAAACGCTCGCGGGCGAAACGATCACAGAGGATGACTCCGCCAACGTCGCGTATCTCGACGCCACTGATCCGGTGTTCACGTCGTTGGTGACTGGCGAAACGGTGCAGGGCGCGATCCTCTTCCGGCACACGGGCTCGGATGCGACGGCGCCGGTCTGGGCTGGCTACGATCTTACTGACACTCCGACCAACGGCGGCAACATTACGGTGCAATTCCAAGCGCCCGCTTCTGGCGGCGCATTACAGGGGGCGTGACGTGTCGATGTTCAATTTCTTTCGCAAGTCCGGCACTGGCGCCACGGCCGCCGTCCAGCAGGTGACGCCCATTACACCGGTGGAAGTGCGCGACCTCTCCGGCACGATGAAATACCACGTGACGTGGGTGTGCACTGGCCCGAAGTGCACGATCGGGAAGCCAGGCCACGAGCCGAAGAAGGCGACCATCACCATCCACGCGCGTGACGAACGCCCAGACGGGCCGAGCAACTTCGTCGCGGTCAAGGGAGGGCATTCGAAACTGCCCTCTTCAGACCTCACATGGAACGGGCTCATCGAGGAGCGCGGCTGGAAAAGCAATCCCGTGCTGTGCCCTGCCTGCCAGCGCGGCATGACGATCCGTGAATACAAAGAGCATCGTCGGAAGGGCGGGCTGTGAAACAGCGACGTTGGTTCTGCCAGTCTTGCGGGCGCGAGTGGATTGCTCCGTTCGATGGGTGTGACCCGGACTCGGCTCCATTCCGCGTGATCCCTGCAGGCGGGATCGTCGAAGTGGAGTGGCAACCGGAGATGGGGTGCCCGATGCCTGGGTGCGGTTGGGAGGGGATCACGCTTGTGGAATACACGCCTGCGTTCCCTGGCGGGGACATTTCGCGCGAGCAGCATCTTGCGCCGCCGCCTCCTCCACCGATCACGCCTCCGCTCTTGCAGCGGTTTCTAGGGCTCTTTCGATGACGCACCACTGGTTTTGCAAGCTCTGTCGATATGAATGGCGAACGATCCTGCCTGTCGCGTCCTGTCAGTGCGGCAGTCGATCTCTCGCCGTAGTGACGGTGACACCGAAATGAAGCACTCCTTGAACGACGGCGCCGGGTTTCTTGAGATCGACCACCGCGAGAGCCCAGGCATAGACCCGGCCACGCTACCCGCGGGGTTTATCACGGCGCCAGGCGGGCAACTCTTGGAGCGGGACACGAAGTCCTGCCGGCACTGTCAACGGACGGTTGTGCTTAATCCTGGCCGCGTGCGTGCGCGAGCGGTGTGTCAGAAGTGCTACGGCTACATCTGCGACGAGTGCGAGAAGGTTCGCGCCGTCACGGGTCAGTGCGTGCCCTTCATGCTGCAGCTCGATCGCGCGGAGGCGCTCATCGAGAAATACGCGGGAGACCCTGAACACCCGAAGTCGCTGGTGACGCCCGCTGATGTGTCTGGCCAAGCGGCGCCGACCATCGCCGTGCCGTCATCGATCACGCTCACAGACGTGTAAGGAGAACACATCCCATATGCTGCCGACCGTTGCACCTGAAGCCATCGACTACGTTGTGCGCCCTGGCACCGTCCACGTGATTGTGCCGTGCCGCCCAGACCACGCGCGCCACGTCGAGTTCTTCTCGATGTTGCTTCAGCTGCGGTTGCCTCCCGGCTCATCGGCCGACCTCTATCCTGGCTTCTTCCCACACGACAACCGGTGCAAGGGTGTGCGGGATGCCCTGCTGCACGGCTCTGAATACTGCTTCTTCTTGGATGACGACCAACTTCTCGAGCCCGACACCGTCTTGCGGCTCCTGTCGCACGGCAAAGACATCGTGACGGTGAATCTCCTCACGAAGGAATTCCCCTGGCAACCCTACATCTTCGAGCGACTCAAGGGGCACAACGATGTGTTTCCTCTGAGTCTGGAGAATAAGCGCGGGCTACATGCCGTTGATGCGTGCGGGCTCGGTGGTGTGCTGGTCAAGACCTCGGTCCTCACAAGGCTCGACTACCCCTGGTTCAACGTCAACGAGACGTGGCGCACCGACGATCTCTATTTCTGCGACAAGGCGCGCACGGCGGGATTCGAGATTCACTGCGACTTCGACGCAATCTCCTGGCACATCACGCACGCAGCGGTCGCACCGGAATGGAACGAAGAGACCCACACCTGGCAGACGCGGATTCGCATCTCCAGCAAGGGAGAGGTCGCGATGAAGGCCGCGGTCTGGGGGCCTGACTACGAGGCGTGGCGATCACAACAAGAGTCCGCGTTCGAGGCGGAACTAACACGGAAGTAAAGAGGAGTCTCACACATGGCTCGATGGTCAACTTCAATTCCAACGTGGACGACTGGCTCTGGCGTGGCCGATACAACCTCGTTCACGGACAGCAATCACCACACGATTCAGGGCGGGACCACGGTCCAGCGCGGGGAAATGCGCGAGATTTACCTTGCCGGGCAGGCCGCCGCGTCTGCGCCGCAAATCGCGTGCTTCGGGCGCACGTCCACCGTCGGAGCAACCTTGACGGCGCTCCGTATGGCGGCGCTCGATCCCTCGACTGAGGCCCTTGGCACGAACGCCACGGCGTTCGCGGTCTCCACAACCAAGCCAGGGCGCAGTAACACGCTCGGGATGTTGGTCGGCTGCGGCTTCAACGCCTTCGGCGGCATCGTCCGCTGGACGAACGGCCCAGACCAGATCATCAGCTACTTGGGGAAGGCGGCGAGCTTCGGGGAACTGTCGCTCAACTTCTTCACGGGCAACGCGACGGCGTCGATTCAATCGACGTTGATGTTCGAAACGCTGTAACCCGTCATGCGGCGGGCCTGTCTGATCGCGGCACTTGTGGCGTGGGCGGTAATCTCCGCTCACGCGCAAGGCATCGTGACGACACCGAGTTCGGATATCTCGGTCACCGTGGCGATCTTCGCCTCGACGGCCACGGACCCCAACGTCGACGTGCATGTCTCTATCCGGGGCTACAACAAGGCTGACTGTGGCGGGTATACGTTCGTCGAGGAGTCTGGCCCCTTCGTCAACCCGACGACGTTCTACTACCCGGTCGTGCAGGACGTAACGACCTACGAATGCCGCGTCGATGTGACGCAGCAAGTCGCCGAACTCCCCAACGGGAGTTACAAGGCGTCGATCAAGAGAGGCAGCGCGACGTTCATGCCACTGAGTTCGACCTTCACCCGATCATGATTCCATTCCTCCTCGCCCAACTCGTAACGCTGGTGGTCTTCAACGCCGCTGGCGCGGTGGTCTCCAGCCAGGTCTACACGGTCGAATGCGGGCTCGTGCCGAAGCTGGTGCAGGAAGTGCCAGTCATCGATCCGGTCGAAGCGTATGGCGACGACCAAGCAGACCCGACGAAGGACTGCCGCGCGTTGATTGCCGCGCAGATTCAGGCCCTTCCCTACGGGACTGGCTACAAGATGGCGGCGCTCAAAGAGGACGGCACGTATGGCCCGCCATCGGTGCCCTTTCAGGCCGGGACGCCTCCTCCTCCGCCGCCAATCAAGACGTGCGTCTACCTCGGCGTCTACTACGGAGCGCCGTTCACGTTCCAAAGCGACTTCCAATGGGACGCGACCAAGGCGGCAGCGAACGCCGCGGCGATGCAGGCGGACGGCTGGACGCTAGTGCAGACGAAGAAAGCGAACAAGAAATGGCAGTGGTGGAGGGCAACGTGCGTATAGGGATCGGCATCGCGGCAGTCGCACTCGCGCTCGCTGCGGCGCCTGCCTCGGCTCAAGTCGCCTTCCCAGGCGCCGAGGGATTCGGGTCCACAACGCGCCACGCCTACGCTGGCTCGGCCACACCGGATATTTGCCGCGTCACGAACACGAATAACTCAGGCGACGGGTCACTGCGAGAGGCACTCGCAGGCACAGGTGGCGGGACCAGTGAGATAGATTGCGACCACGATCCTCGCATCGTTATTTTTGAGACAAGTGGGCTGGTAACACTGACCACGAGTATCGAGATCAACGATCCATATGTGTTCGTGGCTGGTGAAACGGCTCCTCAGCCTGGGTTCGCAGTCAAGGGATGCGGCATCTACGTCTCTGGTTTCAGCACAGACACGGCCCACGATGTGGTCATTCGACATGTCGTGGTCGCTCCAGGTGGCACATGTGACTCAAACGGTGGCTTGACTATTCAATACCCTGATGGTGGGGCAAACGCGAATATCGTCATCGACCATGTGTCGATTTTCTGGTCCAACAACGAAAGCACGTCGGCTTTTGGGAATCCGACATTCGGCAACGTCACCTATTCCAATTCGTTCATCACGGAAGGGCTCAACAGTGCAGAGATTGGCAGCGGTGGTCCTATTGCTGCGGGCACGTCCGGAGCGAGCCCAATAACAAATGTTAGTTACATCCGGAATCTCTTCGCCCACATGCCCCGTCGTGGATGTATCTGGCAGTGGCAGCAAACTGAAGCGGCATTTATCAACAACGTCTGCTACAACGCCGCGAATACCGATGCGTCTCGGGCGCATTGGTTTACGTGTTCAGATGGGACTGCCCCTCCGGGATCACAAAACGGCCCAACGGATGGGAGCGTCTACTCGATTTTCCAAGGCCAATCGTATATCAAAGGCCCCACGGACCCCGATGGCCCCGTTGCAATTCAGTGGGACGATAACGGCACCTGCAACTTTAGTGGGGGCACTTACAAAATCTACCGAGACGACAACGTCTCTGATCCAAACGGCGGGACAGCGTGGACGATGTTCTACAACCCGGCTGGTCGGCCCGATCCCAACGTAGGCACACCGCCCGTTGAACTTGAAGTAAGCACGGGCGTCAACATTCTCGATGTCGTGACGATTCTTAGTGGATCAGCCACCGAAGCCTATGTGTTGGCGAACAGCGGGGCGTTCCCGGTGAGCCGCAATTCACACGATTCACGCATGGTGACTGAGGTCGGGGCCTACACTGGATCAATCAAGACGAGTTCCACGTTTGGAGAGGGATCGCCAGGCACTTGGCCTACGTTCACCGTCAACACCATTGACCATAGTAGCGGCACGCACCCGCGCCCGGCCTCGCCGCATACGGTGAGCACTGGTGGCTACACCAATCTTGAACTCTGGGTGGCGAGCTACGGGTGCGAAGTCGAGAACGGCTCAGATTGTTGGGGCGAGTCTGACCGAGTGAGGTTGCGGTAATGGCATTCTCGGTCGTCGATAGTGAAAAAGGACTCCACTCGAACAATGCCGGAGGCGGCACAACGACCGTCACGCTGACAGGTATCGCCGCTGGCGACATCATCGTTGTTGGACACACGCAGTATGAGAACGGCACGCAGGCGACGATTGCCGACGACCAACTCAACACCTACGAGACCGGGATCTCGCGTCTCCATGCCGCGAACAGTCAACGTACGTTCATGCGATGGGTGTTGACTCCGGTCGCCGCGACCACGATCGTCACCGCGACCTATGCCGTCACTCCGCCGCGAAACGACGCGGTGTTGTTCGGACTCGTGCTTCGCGGCCTGACTCCCACTCCGCAAGATACGGACTCGTCGGAAGGCGACGGCACGACGGTGACCGGCCCTACTGTCACTGTGACCGGCGACGGCATCATTATCGGATTGTTTGGAACGATGTCAAACGCCCCGATCACAGCAACGAACGGCTTCACGAACATCATCGTAGAGGAATCGCTTGCCGTCGCTGTGGGCGCGATGGCCTACAAGGCCGTGTCGGCAGGCAACGACAACCCCGCATGGACAAAAGGTTCGTCAACTGGCAACTTGGACGACTGGTGTTCGATCGCAGCCGTCTTCGGATTAGCCGCGTCGGGCCTCCCCTTCATCACGCAACTCGATAGCCGGCGCATGTAAATGGCATCGCCGGCTATTCGCGATCAAATCATTACTAGAGGCACATCAGCCTCAGCCACTCCTGTTGTCAACCTGCCCGCGACTGTGTTTGGCGGGGATACCTTACTGGTCATCTTCAGAAGTTCTGCGGACGGAGCGATAGGGTGGCCGGGGGCTGTTGGTGAGTGGAACGAGTTAGTCGATGCATCACCCGATGCGGCGACTGGTCAGATCGCCATTGCGTGGAAGCGAGCCGATGGGACTGAAGGCGGCACCACCATTACGCTGTCGTCTGGAAACGAAAGGTTTGCTGCGGTTGCTTATGCGATTTCTGGGGCCATCGACCCGCTAGCACAGGCTCCTGAAATTTCAACAGTTGCAACTGGGACAGGGACTGAGCCAAATGCGACAGCAGTAACGCCGACTGGTGGGTCAAAGGACTATCTCTTCCTCACGACCTACCTCATGGAGGGGGAGCAGACCGGAGTCACCACCTATCCTACTGGCTATACATTAGGACAGTTGTGGGCGGATTCCGGCACTGCCGGTGCCGTTACGACGAACGTCACGATTGGTGCAGCAGGAAAACAAGCGACAGCGACATCAGACGATGCTGGAGTCTGGGACGTTACCGGCACACTCGACGACTGGTCCGCCTATACCGTTGCCTTCCATCCGAATATCCCGATTCCAGCCCCGCTAGCCTTCGCCGCCGCCGCGATGATGGCGACGCCACTCGCGCAGCCACGCCGCCGAACGGGTATCGCGTCTCGCACGATCACGCACAACCATCAGACGGTCCTCGCGCCTGAAGCGCCCGTCGAAGGCCAGGGCGTCCAGCGACTCGAAATCTATATTCGGTCCACGCCGCGTAGCTCGACGCAGGCGCGGACCATCACCCAGAACCTCCTCCTGTCCACGCTCGGGGCGAGTGATGCCACGCTGGAGGCTGGTGAGAACACGATTACGTTCACCGCACCCACAGCGACGGCGTCGCCGGGGAACGTGGACGTCAGCGCGGGGGTCAACACCGTCACGTTCACGGCGCCAGACGCCACGCTCATCGAGGGCGGGGTGCCGTTCGTTAAGACCTCTTGGCCGAATCCATCCCCGCGACTCAGGTGGCCGACTCCGGCGATTGGGCATAGCCACTTACTCTACGTGCCAGGTGACGCCACGCTGGAAGCTGGCACGAACACGATCACATTCACGGCGCCAAGTGCAGCCGTCACGACGGAGGTATCGGTAGCCGCTGGCGTCAATACCATTACGTTCACCGCGCCGACCGCGACGGCGTTTGCCGAGACGAGCCTTGCCGCAGGGGCGAACACCGTCACGTTCTCGGCTCCGACCGCGACAGCCTTCGCGGAAGTGAGCCTTGCCGCGGGCGCGAATACGGTTACGTTCTCCGCCCCTGACGCGACGCTCATCGACGAGGGCGCCCCATTCCCGTTCTCGCTGAAGGACTGGCCGAATCCCAAGCAGCGCCCACGCGGGCCGCACATCACGATTCAGACTCGGCCAGCGGTCGATGCCGTAGTTGAACGGCCCTTCGTCCAGTCGGATTGGCCACTCCCGCGGAGAGCGAAGACCAGGCGTCGAGACCACATCTTCTATTTCGTTTACGACACCTACGATCCGTTCACGAAATACCAGGGCGGCCAGTGGAAGAATCCCGCACGCATGCACGGGCGCTCCACGCCCTTTTATGCGTCCAACCTCCTCCAAACAACCTTAGCGGGTAGCGGTGGGAATCAAACGCTCGACGCCGGGACCAATACCGTTACCTTTACGGCACCGTCGGCCGCGGTCCTCGCTGAGGCGACCCTGTCGGCAGGTGCGAACACCATCACCATCACCGCCCCGACCGCGACGGCCTTCGCCGAGACGAGCCTTGCCGCGGGGGCGAACACGGTCACCTTCAGTGCGCCAGATGCCACTGTCGCGAGTGGTGACGTGTCTCTCGCCGCTGGCGTCAACACCGTCACGTTCACGGCACCGACGGCGACGCTGTTCGCTGATGCGACGCTCGCAGCCGGCGCGAACACCATCACGCTGACGGCGCCCACAGCCACCGCCGTGCCAGGCGACACGTCGATCGCGGCAGGGACGCCCACGATCGTGTTCACGGCACCGTTCGCCTTACTGGTTGATTCCAACGCCACGCCTCCGGCACGCGCTACGCGGTACGGCTACCGATACCGATACGAATCGAGGGAGTACTAAATGCGCCGCTTCGCTGGTCAAACGGTGACGTTCACGGGCAGTGCGCAACGTCTCAGCACAGACGACACTGAGACGTTGAATCGCATCGAGTTCCACGTCGATCCGGCAAACACGATGCCGTGCTACGTCGGGTACAGCGACGCGGTGACGTCGGCCGCGTATGCGGTGCGCTTACCGGCCCCCGACGGGCAGGGCGAGCCGCCGCCACCGTGGCTGATTGAGTTCGATGATCGTCACGCGGTCGCCCTGTCGGATATCTACGTCATTGGGACGTTGAACGAGAAAGTGCATATCAGCTACATCCGGTGGAGGCCCTAATGGCGATCGACGCTCGGATTCCACTCGGCGTGCAGCCGATGCAGATTCGCTCCCCGCTCGCGGCGTATGGCGACGTGGAGCGGCTCCGCGCCATCAAAGACGAGCGCGCCGAACGCGAGGCCATCAGGCGGGAGCGCGAAGAGGCGCGGCGTGTCGAGCGTGAGGAGCGCGAGTCGGAACGGGCCTATCGCGATCAGGGACGTGCCCGAGAGCAGGCCAAGCGCGACGTGTTCGCGAAGACACCCCGCAAGGCAGACGGGAGTCTCGATTACTCGCGGCTCTCGGGAGAGGTCGCCGGGCTCGATCCCGAAGCGAGTATCTCGCTCGCGAAGTTCGGACAGCAGGAAGAGACCGCGAATCTCCAACACCGCAAGGCCCTACTCGAGGAAGACCGCGAACGGCTGGCGTATACCGCCCAGGTCGTTGGGTCCGCGCAGGATCAAGCCTCATGGGACTCGGCGCTCGCCCGCCTCGCGGAGCGTCGCATTCCAGTCGAAGGCGTGTCACGTGTGTTTGATCCACGGGTGCGCGACCAGATCGTGCAGCAGGGGATGACCCACGCCGAGCGCGTCAACGCGGAGATGGCGAAGTTGCGCCAGACCGCCAACAAGCAGAAAACCGTGATCGCTTGGAATGGGAAACCCGTCGAGATATGGGGCGACCCGGATTCAGGCGAGTGGACGCTCCCAGACGGCTCGAAGTCGAGGTCAGTGGCGCACTACGAGAAACCAGAGAGCGGCGGCGGGAACGATGATGTCGCGGAGCGTCAACTGGCCGCAGACAAGCGCCAGCGCGAACGGGATGCGGACAAGTGGAAGGCTGACGCGATTGCGGATCTGAACAAGGAGCGCCGCAAACCACCTGTGATCGATCCCAACACTGGCGATATGGCGCCAGCGATGACCGAGACGCAATACCACGACGGGATGCGCGCGATCACCGCCTCGTGGCGTGAGATGCGCAGCGACGAACCGCCAAAGGTGGATACGTCGCTCGCAGCGGCCTCACGGAACCGCGTGCTGCCTCCGAGTCTGCGCACGGGACCCGTGCCTCCGGGGAACACGAGACTCGCGACCTACGGGCAACCAGCAGGTCCAGTGGCGCCGCCAGCCCCGCCACCGACTCCGCCGATGGGTCCAGCGAGTAGCGCCGCAGCGCCCGCGATGCCCCAAGCGAGCACGCCGCCAGCGATGCCGGCGAGTACGGCTCCCTCGACGCCGACGATGAACAGTCCCACGCCGGCCGCGACGAGTCCGCGTCCCACGCCGCCAGTATCTACTACTCCGGCGCAACAAGGCGAGCTCCGTCCGATTCCCGGCGTGCCTGGTGGTGTCGCGCGCTACGACGCGGCGACGGGCAAGTGGCAGCGGGTGCGCTGAATGGGCACACCACGGATTCCTGGCATCGGGGAAGACGTCACCGCCCTGATGGAGATCCCGGCACAGCCAGTGCCGGAGATCGGCGGAGACGTCACGCACCTGATGGGTCGCCCGTATCTGCCGGGTCCGCAGGTCGACGACGAATCAGGTGCGTTGTCAAGCGGGGAAACGCGGGTAAACGCGGGGAAAGGCGGGGAATCGTCACAGCCACGGCGGACCGCGGGCGGATCTCTTCGCGATCTCGGCATCGCCATGCTGAACGGCGCGATAGGCGTCCCAGAGGCCGCGGTGGGCTTGGCTGACCTTGGGCTGCTCTCGGCTGAGTTCGGCGCGCGTGAGTTGTTCCAGGGCCCGGGGCAAGGCGCGCTCTCAGCCAAGGGCGGCCGGCTCGCTCGAGCACTCGAGCAGGTCGGCTTCCAGCCCGGCGAAGCGCGGAAGATCCTCGGCGGGTTCTACTCCGACGCCCAGAAGGCGGCGCAAGCCAACGTATCGAACGCCGAGGGCATCCTACCCACGGCCGCGGCGGCTATCCAGAATCCCTCGGTCATTGCCCAGACCGCGATCGAATCAGCCCCGTCGATGCTCGGCGGCGCTGGCGTCGCGCGTGGCGTGGCGAAAGCGGCCGGGCCCGTCGCTGCAGCGGCCATCGGCGAGGGTGCGGTCACGGCCGGCACTGGTGCAGAGCAGGCCCGCCAAGCCTCTGGCGGCGAGATCACCCCAAGACAAGCGGCGATCGCCGGGGTCTCAGGCGCTGTCACAGGTGGTCTCGGGTTACTCGGCGGCAAACTCGCGCAGAAATTCGGGTTCCCAGACGTCGATGCGCTCCTGGCTGGTGCGCAGCAGAACCCCGCAGCCAAGGGCACGATCGTCAAGATGATGGTCGGGGCGGCCGCGCAGGAGGGCCTCCTCGAAGAACTGCCGCAGTCGGTGCAGGAAGCCGTCGCCCAGAACCTCGCGACCGGGCGTCCAGCGTGGGAGAACGTCGATCAGGAAGCGGTCCTCGGCGCGATTACCGGTGGCGTCATGGGCGGAGGCGGCGGGGCGGTCTCGAGTATGCGCGCTCGCCGTCCACCGCCAGACGTGCAGCCGGAACTCCCCTACGAGCCGCCACAACGTAATCCACCAGCCGCGCCTCCGGAAACTCCGAATTACGTAGATAGCCAAGCGGCTGGATCTGTGCCACCGGTCGGAGCGGACGTCACCGACCTGATGGAGGCACCACAACCGGCAGTGGAGGTTCCTCCAGTTCCTCCACCGCCAGTGGTGGAGGAA
>Ga0137430_1000079_pt1 | contig 28450 bp, 25 predicted proteins | sample EasRivERMZT754_2_FD_104651 | JGI IMG/M metagenome (GOLD analysis project Ga0137430, IMG submission 104651) | Soil microbial communities from meander-bound floodplain in the East River, Colorado, USA - East River MetaG ERMZT754_2 | ecosystem: Environmental > Terrestrial > Soil > Floodplain ...
AATAAACAGACAGAATTGGAAGCCATTAATCGCTTGACGAATACCAGCGATGCGCTTCGCGGTGTTCAGTTCAAGACGAATACGAATACAACTGCGGTCAATACGTATCAGGAAGCGATGCGATTGAGCGTCGGTGCTAAGGTCGATGTGGTCGAGGATGCTGTTGCCGATATTGCACAGGCGCTTGCAGAGCTATGCATCAAGAATATGTCGTCAGAGGAAGTTGCAGGACTGATTGGTCCTGCGCTTGCGCAAGGCTTTAGGAACATGCCTGTGCAGGAGTTCAATTCACAGTATTCGGTGCAACTTGTTGCGGGAAGCATGGAGAAGCCGAATAGTACGTTTAAGAAGAAGGAAGCGATTGAATTGACGCAAGCTGTAGGACAATTCGCTAAGGCTGCTCCTGGATCGACTCTCAGGATCATGCTCAAGGTGTTACAGCAAGCGTTTACTGAGATCGTAATGAAGAAGGAAGATTGGGCTGCGATCGATCAAGAAATCCAGGCCAATCTGTCCCGAGGCGTCAGTGACGGTTCGGGTGGCGGCGGTGAAGGTGGAGACCTGCAACAAGCAGCACAGCAGTTGCCGGACGAAGTGAAGGCTCAGGTTGTTCAAATGAAACAGCAAGGGGCTTCGGATCAAGAAATATTGGCATTCATACAGGAGCACGTGAACAATGGCACCCAGAGACAGACAACAGGACAGCAGCAGCGACAGCCGACAAATGGTGTTCGACAATCTCGGGCTTGACGCTGACGACCTTGGCGCCGGCGATCTTGGCGATGATCTGGACTCCGGTTCTGATGATAGTCAGGACGACGGCGATCAACAGAGCGACGACGGCGCACCGGATCATAGGGGGCGGCAGCAGCTTGACGATCTGAGTGTGAGTCGTACACCGGATCGTCGACAGCAGCGACAGCAGTCTGAAACGCAGCCTCGACCATTCGCTCGTACTGCGGAAGTGCAGCCGGACGGCAACGGCAATCTGGTCGATCCGCAGACTGGTCAGGTTGTGGCTAGAGCGGGACGTGAAGCTGCACTATATCAACGCGGCTTCAAGAGCGGTGAGGGCGCGAAGGTAGGTGGTTTGACCTATCGTTTGCAACAGCGAGAGAATCAACTGCGTCAGGCTATGGACGCAGGGCGTCAACTGCATACAGAGGTTCAGCAGCTTCGCAGTCAAGGTGAAGCGTTAAAGCAGTTCAATTTGCAGCCGAATGATATGTTAGCGGCTGCAAAGCTGTTCAACGACCTAAAAACAAGGCCAGCGGAGGCCCTGCGCGCCCTATTGACAAGGGCAGCCGCAAGTGGTACAAATGTGGCAGAACTTGGAATTCAAGGCGTGAACGGTGCAGATGCCAAGTCACTGATCGATTTGGTCCGAGAGGAAATTCAGAAGGCCACACAGCCTATTTCTGAGCAGAACCAGAGAACCCAAGAAGTCGAACGGCAGCGTCAGCAGCAACAAGAACAAGAACGTAAGGCGCATGAAGAAGTAGAGTCGTTCTTCGCTGAAAATCAGGATGCGCAGAAATACATGCCCGTGTTCCAACGGGTACTTCAGAACCCCGATTTCAGGGGAATGTCGCTCGGTGAAATCTGGGCACGTATTCAACTGAACCTACTGCGAAACGGAAGCCGTCAAGGTGGTTCTCAAAGAGGGAACGCTCGTGGTGCATCACGTCCGGTTGGTCGTGGACAGCCGCCGAGCGGAGACGATAGAAACCGTCCTGCTCCAGCAAATTCGACATACGACAATATCTTGAAGGACGTTCTGGACCAGCACGGCGTTGTGTGAGTCATAATCTGATCAGCACCCTTTTCTAAGGGTGTAAACCTCTAGGAGAGATCAATGGCTGCCCTCGATACCGTCATCCACTCCATGCTCACTCGCAGTCGTGCGAAGCTGATCATGGCGTCGGCGATTTCGGGCACCGTTTCCGCGTATCTCCACGCTAAGAAGCGCGTGGTGGTCGAAGACGGCGGCCCGAGCATTACCAATCCGATCATCGTCGGGTTGAATCCAAACGTTACATCGATGCAGTACTACGATACAGTGCCCATCGATCAGACCAATGAGTTCACGACCATTAGCTACAGCATGGCAAGAGTCGTGGGTTCCCTAATCATCTCAGATCAGGAAGAAGACGAGAACCAAGGTCGTGCTCAAATCTTTAAGATCATCAAAGGCAAGATCATGGCGCTCGACGAGAGCATTTCTCGTCAGTTCGCGGCTTATCATACGGCGGTCGGTGCCGGGACCGATCCTAACGGGTTGGGCAATCTCATTCCGGCCGATCCGACTACCGGCTCTGTGGGCGGTATCAGTCTTGCGGCGGAACCGCAGTGGCGGTCCTCGTCATATGACTTCGCCGGTACGCTGACGCCGGAGAACATCGAGGAAGCGTTCGACGACATTCTCGAACTCGACCTGAACCGTGGCGATACGTCTGCGGACGATGCGGCTGAGTCCAAGCCGAGTGTCATCTTCGCTGGACGTAATATCTACCGTATGCATAAGGCGGCGGCTCGCGATAAGCAGACCATCGCTCTCGATGCATCCGGCACCGGTAAGAAGCTGGTGAACCTCGGTATCGTTGGCACGACGCACAATGGTACACCGTTGCTTTTCGACGAGAAGCTCGGAGCCAATGTCGCGTACTTCGTCAACGACAAGTTCCTTACGCTCCACATCCTCCGTGGCGTCAACATGCGCATCAAGCAATTGGTCGCACCTTGGAGCATGGATGCATCCGGTCGTCGGATTGTGTGGGAAGGGCAACTCTGCTCTTGGCGTCAATACCGAACGCACGCCTACCTCACCAATTAGGCACCCGCTTCCGCGGGTGTGAATGTGCGAGTCGCACACGAACCAGGAGTACAGCACCGTGTTTCAAGCAGCAATGAGCGGCACCAGACTGTCGTATGTCGTGCGGCAGCTTGATGGGCAAGTCGAGCGGGAAATCACTCCGTTCGACATGAAGAAGCGTGAGATCGTGCGCAAGATACAGAAGCAAGACGCTGGATACATCGTCTACTTCCCTCGTGGGCACGTTCTCCGTTTCAAGAATATGGAGGAATTGAAGCGGTACAAGCTTCACGTTCGTCCTCGGATGATCAACTTGCAGGGTTTGGAAGACCCAAACAGTCCACTCGGCAAGCTGATTTCCGCGCAAGACCAAAACGAACGCGACACTGCGTTCGAGGCACTTGAGAACCAAGTCATCGCCATGGCCACAGCCCGAACAGGGCGGGTGGTCATGCCGGAGCAGTTGATTTCACAACCGGCTGCTCCCGGCACGACGGTGTGACTCACGCAACCTAAAGGAGGATCGGTCAGATGGCCGCCAAAGAGAGACTGTTTTCTGGGTTGACTGGCATCAACAACTATGTGCCAGCGATGGGATACTCTGCAAACCTTGTCCATGGGCAACCGACGGCTTTCTCTCTTGGAACGCCGGCTGTTGCTGCTGCTGCTGCACTTAGCGCCAACGCTGGTGGTGCAAACGCTGTAGCACTTACGTTCTTTCCGCTCAGTCTTACGACGGACAGTCCGTATGGACGTGTGTTGCGTGTTGATCTCAGCGGTGTTCCTGGCAACATACCAGTAATCGAAATACAAGGCGTTGACTATCTCGGTCAACCGGTTGCGAAGCGATTCACTGGTGGTGCTGCGGTGACGACGACAACTGCCGGCGGTGCTGCGGCGATTAGGCGCGTTACCGGTGCGAAGATCATTACTGCGGCAACCAACGCAGTGACGTTCTCCATCGGTACGACTGGCATCCTCGGCTTGCCGTACAAGTGCAACATCGGATGGGCGAAGGAAGGTACACCGCCGGTGTTCATCGATCCTGCTGGCATCTTTGCCAAATGGGTCAAACCGGTGTTGGTCGATCCTCAGTCGTTGACCACCGGCGATCCGCGTGGAACCTATGCGCCAACGACGCTCGATAGTGTGATGGAAACCATTCTCGGGCTCGAAGGTGATAACTCGGTGAATGCCGCAGGCAACGGTGGGCTGCACGGTATCAAGCACTTCTTCGCGTAGGTATGAGTCATGTCAGCTACTGTTCGCCAAGTAGTAGACGATGCGCTGGAACTGGTCGGTGAAGTAGCCGGCCCAGGCGTCCAGATGTACGGGGACGACCGGATGCGCAGCAATGCCATCCGGGCGTTCGACATGCTTTTCAAGAAGTATCCGTGGCACCAATACCGCAAGTGGTTTCGCTTACAGCTTGACGGTGTACTTGGCGTGGTGTCCACGGACGCATTCGAACAGGTAAAGGACTTCGAGGACTTCATTAAGGTTTGTCGTGATGCGGAGTCCGAGTCTATACCGATGTGGCCGCGTGATGCCAATCCGTTTTCGTCTGCGATCACTAGCGGCGGTACGCAGCTTCGGTACTGGACAAGTCTGCATGTAGCAGACGCGAACTATGCAATGCGTAGGCTGCAATTCTATCCTGTGACCGCCACGGGTTTCGTGAACATTCAAGTGCTGTTGTATCCTCTCGTTCCTCCGGCATCGCAGTGGGATTGGGAAGATACATGGTATTTGGACCGTGCGTTGCTTACATATGCGACAGCGTTCATGACACTTGTGGGCGATGACATGAATACCAATGCTGCCAATGTCGTTAAGGGAATGATGAATGACAAATTCAACGATATTAAGAATGCGTTGTCGCGTATCCCGAAAGCGATCGATCCGTCTTCTGGCGTTCCTACTGAATGGCAAGAAGTGTGAGTCATACAGCACCCGATCGAACCGAGTGTAAACATGGGTCGCGATCTACTTTCGATTGAAATCAAAGCGAAGAAGCCAAGTAAGCTTCTGCCGCTTGTTATCCGTGGCTTCGGCGGTGGTTTGAACACGGTCGAAAACGATATTCTTATGAGCCCTTCTGATCAAGTTGCCCTGAATAACATGCGGCGCACAGCGTCTGGCGGGCAGAAGGTTCGATATGGCTCGAACTGGTTTGAGGATGTGTCTGATACTGTTACTGGTACGATTGTTGACATGGAGTATTTCGCGAACACCATCATCTCGGTTACAACGACGGGGCAGATATGCGCGACGGATAACGATGGCGTCAGTATCGTTATATGGAATAGTGCCATCGCGGCGCTTCTCCCAGGTGCTCCATCAGGTTGGTCCGCAGGAATTACTAATGTCGATTTCGTCCCGTTCAGGAATCAGCTTATCGTTCACAATGGAATAGACAAACCGATTACGATTAGTGCGAGTTTGGTTGTAACATACTTACAGGACTTGGGGAGTGGTAGTAATACCAATACGCCCATCGGTAAATATGGATGTGTTGTATCAAACTATCATTGCATTGCAGGCATTAGTGGTTTGCCTAATACTATCTACATATCAGCAAAAGGAACTGCTGGAACGTTCTTCGGTGATCCCGCTCCTAACGATTCGATTAGTATCGATGTTGGTGCGTATGCTCCAGAAGGTGCCGCCGAGATTAGAGGCATTGCTGGATTTCGTACCTTCTTGATTGTGTTCTTTCTCGCTCAATCACTTGTCGTTCAGCTTGGTATATATAATGATGCGACTACTCCTGAGCATGTTCCAGAATTTCCTGACTCGATGCCAGATTTTGGAATACTTGGTCATCGTTGTATTAAACAGGTTGAGAACGATATGCTATTTGCTGGTCTTGACGGTCTGGCAAGTGCGACTCGTAATCTGTTCGGCAATCTGGATACGTTGGCACTTAGTGAAAAGATCGAGCCGTTTTATCGTGCTACAATTGCTGTTTTGACCGATACACAAATCAGGCTTAATTGTTTTTTGGTGTATGACTCACTAGCGCATGATCTGATCTTATCGATTCCGTCTGGTCCGTCGTTTGTGTATAGCTTTAATGACCGTTTACGTTATCGAAGCTGGTCAACTTTTTCTGGTCAAGGAATGACTGCGGCATGTACATCATTCTTAGGTCGAGTGTTCTATTCAATTGGAACACGTATCTTTCAATATGGAAACGGTGCATATCTTGGTGAAAACTATGCAGCAGATAGGCTTAATGATCGCGATGGTGATTGGGCTCCTGTCACTGCTTATGCTGTTGGGGACATTCTACGAGATGTTCCGAATGATTCAAGTTGGATTGCCATAGGTAATAATGTTAGCGGTTCAGTTTCGTTTGCCCAAGATCGTGCCGATCAAGTACTGGCCCCGAAGTGGACAGAATATGAAGGTGAGGCAATTGCGTTCGAGATGGAGTTGCCTTGGTTGGATAGTAAAGACCCAACACAAACTAAGATTTTGAGATTTGCTTCTGTCGGTTCAAAGGGAACTGGAGAGTTTATGCTCAAGATTTATGTAGACAACTTGTTTAAGGACGGCGATGGCGTTATACAGTACAATCCAGCGGTTACTGTCAATTTCATTGGTAATGATGCTCCCGGTTTCGGGTTCGATGCTGGTCCTTACGGCGGTGGCCGTAGAAGCGATGATCCGAGGCTCTGGAACGTACCAGTAAAGTTTAAGACCCTAAAATGTATCTATGCAGGATCGGTTCGTAAGCCGCTTGAATTGATTAGTCAAAAGTTTGTCTACGCTCGCGGAAGCCGCCAACGATGATTGTGTGAGTCACACACTACTCGAACAGGTTGAGCACAAGCTATGACACAGTTTTCTGCACACTTTCGCATTCCAATTCCTGACTTTGAGCAGGAGCCTTGGCACGATGAATTGGAAACAGCAATTCGTCAAGTCGATCAGGCTATCTATGAAGCACTGTTCGCGGCCGGTGCTGCTTTGTGGGAGAATGATCATGACTACTTCACTGGCGATATTGCTCTTGATAACATCGATGGTCAGCTTTATGTGTGTGCTATTAATCACACTAGTCCATCCACACCTACCACGTTCACGTCGTTCCGAAATGCTAATCCGACATTTTGGAATGCCATTGTTACCATCCCTCAGTTCCGAGGTATTTGGGCTACTGCGACATCGTACATCAAGGGTGATTTTGTTATCGATAATCAGCGGTACGCTGTTGCTACTGTTTCTCATTTCTCAACTGTTTTCAATTCCGATCTTGGAGCGGGTAAGTGGGCCGTCCTGATTGATTTAACCACCGTTCAAGCTGGATTTAATGAAAACGCGGAAGGCTCTATTGCTTCTGCGTCGACTACTGACATTGGAGCGGAAGCACCGTCACGCTTAGCCATTACTGGTACGGCTACGATCACTAGTTTCGGTGCTGTAGCGAACAAGTACAAGATGCTGCGGTATACGGACGCGGCGATTGTGACTCACAATGCTACGACGTTGGCACTGATTGGTAGTGCAAACAGGACCATGCGAACGGGCGATGTTCAAATCTTGACATCGAACGCTTCTGGGCAGTGGCGTGAATTTGCATTCTTTCGATCGGATGGCAATCCGGCGACTGAAACAGAACCTGGTGTAATCGAGCTTGCTACAACGGCGGAAGCGCAAGCAGGCGCTGATACTACTCGGGCTATTAGTCCAGCAAGGTTCAATGAAGCATTTGACAATCGCTTCTTTCCTTCTGGTACAAAAATGCCATTCCAACAGACTACCGCACCGATTCGTTGGACAAAGGATACAACGCATAACGATAAGGCACTGCGTGTTGTTTCCGGTTCCGTTGGCTCTGGCGGTACAGTTGCATTCTCAACAGTCTTTGCAAGGACCGCAACGGATGTACACGCATTGACGATCAGTGAAATGCCAATACATAATCACAGTATCAGTGATCCTGGACATGTGCATGGTATATCACCTGATGCGGCAACTACATCAGGTCAGACCTTTACTGCTGGTGGCGTTGCTGGGGCTGCGGCGGCAGGTGCAACAGATACGGATAGTGCTGTGACAAATATCACAGTCGATAATTCTGGCGTTGGTGACTCGCACTCACATGCTATGGACATTCGTGTCCAATACGTCGATCTGATCATCGCAACGAAGGACTAGGCCATGAAAGTGTCAGTCATTAGAGAAGACAACAAAGTCGTAGTGGACGGTGTAGGTCATGATGTAGACTGTTCCGAGCTACCGACGTTTATCCATGCAATCCAATTCGATAATGGTGTCGGCCATATCGAATTCAAAGCGGATGAGAATGGACGACGGATGGGAAACATCAAGATCATGGATATTACGTTCGCCAACTACCTATTGGATCGTCATAGGATCGAAGACGAACGTGTAAAAAAGGAGAAGAAGGAAGCAGGCGAAAAGATGAAGCTCGCATCTGAGGAACGCGAAGCGAAACTAGCTGAACTTAGGAACAAGAAGATATGAACCTCCCTGATCCAAAGATTGGGTGTCACAAGACCGGCTTTGTGAAGAAGTGTCGTAAGCTGGTTGCTGATGGCATCTGTGACAGGTGGATGCACATCGTTGGAATGAACCCTAATACGGGTGTACAGATTGATCAGTATCGATGTATCGATGATTGGGTTCCACTGCTCATGATCGAGAACTCGAAGTTGCAACGTGAGACTGGTGCTGCTGTAGAGAGTTTTCGAAACGAGATGGTGAAACAGAACGAGGAAAGCTTTAGACAAATTACGCGAGAGCCTAAGATAATTAACAATTAGCTGTGCGAGTCGTACATGCCGACGCCGGAAGAATTAGAAGTGATTAGGGCGTTTCGACAGCGCCAGTATCGCATGAGAATGATGCGATTGCGGCCGTCTGTGCCTGTTACAGAACAAAATCCTGCTCGTGAAGCGAATGGGATGTGGGGGTACCAGCGCACCGGTTCAATGAATGCAGGATCACCAATTTTGACATTGACCTTTACATCAGATTTCCAAGTTGGCGATCCAGTCATTGTATCGACAGGTGGCGAGGAAGGGCTCGGCTTGTATGGTACTGTTGGCGTTGGCGGGAACCGTGGTATTGTCGGTTCGAACTATTACGAGTCGCAAATAAATCCACAGGCGTTGATCGCAACTGTGATCGATCGCAATGACGACGGTTCGGTGTTGACATTGAGTCAATCAGCTGTGGTCAGCACGACCAATACCCTGATTGTATTCGACAACCGATCAATCGTTCAAGGATTTAATGAAGAAGTTCACGCTCCTGGTCATGAGATTGTCTATCCTGCTGGCAATTTTTATATGAGCAACACCTTTGGTATCATTGGTCAATCTGCGGGTTGGCTTATTCGTGGTGCAGGAAAGCACGATACTGTATTTCGAGCACCTACGGGTGTCCAACTAAGCATGTTTGCATTTCAAGCTCATGGTGTAGAGATAAGGGACTTTAGCATCATAGGAAACCTTGCAGATGATAGTTTTGGTATGACAGGTACGGAATACAACTCCGGCATAGTTTTGATCCAGACGGCCAATGCCATTGTTCGTAATTTTCACGCCGAGGATGTGTTTGCAAAGGTAGTATGGGCAATAGGTGGTGGTGCCGATAATGTACTAGTCGAGGATTGCTCATGTCGTATGCGTGCGGCGCGTCGAGAATACTTAGCTGAATGGCTCTTTGGCGTAAGTGACAGCGTTGGCGGTACGTTCAATCGCTGTACTGTTGATAGCGATTACTTGATGCCTGGATTTGAAACCTTTCGTTCCAACGGCGTTATCTTCAATGACTGTAGCAGTAGAAATGGAATAGTTGCGTGCAATTCGAGTGGCAATTTTGAACTTAACGACTTCTCAATAATAGTGGAGGAATTGTCACAGCCCAATCAACCGTCTGATGTCCCACATCACCATTTGAGTCCGATCATAGACGTTAACCGAAACATCGTGCCTCCAGATCCTAGTATATCTGCGGGTGGTGTGATTAATAACATGCAGATTATCGTACAAGGACCAATCAATTCGAATGGAGAATTAAAGAAGGGGATCGTTATTAATGTGGACAACCCAAACATCACGGTCAATGGTGGACAGGTAGCGTATCCATCGACTCCTGGTCCGAGTGGTACAGATGTTGGTGCGCGTGGGTTTAGTTCGACAGGCCTGAATACGATTGTTAATAACTTTACGGTCATTGGTCCATCGAGAGATGAATTCGAGAACAATATTGAAGTCGAGGATGGAGCGGTTAACAATTGTACTGCGACGCGTATCAGATGCGTTGGACCGAACTGTGTACTGACATAGGAAAGATTGTGAGTCATACACGATGACGACCTCATATACCAGATACCTTAGGTTGCCCCTTGAGGATTTCCTCACGGTGCCGTGGCATACCGGCTTCGCGAACACTGTACACGCGATCGATCGGGTTATGTTCCGTATCGCAACGGGACAAGGCGTAACGATTTGGGCTAACAACACTGATTATGAAGGGACAGATCTGGTCATCAGTCCAGAGGATGGTACTTTTTGGGAGTGTCTCGTAGCGCATACCAGTGCGACTTCACCTACACTGTTCTCCGCTGATCGGACGGCAAATCCTAGCTTCTGGATCGAGCTTGTTGGCGATCTTTTGCCGAACGAGGTTACGAATACCATTCTTGCTGATATGCCACCTTGGTCGATTAAGGGTCGCAACGCAGGAATTACAGGCGATCCTAGCGATATGGCGTTAGCCACGATTGCTACGGAAGCGGTGGCTGCATCTGGTCAATTCCTTTTGGGCTTTCTTGCAACTGGAGAAATTCGTAAGTTCGAAATGATTGATGTCCTTGGTGGTGTCGGTGGTAGTTCACCGGGTGGTGTCGATACAAATATTCAATTCAATGACGGCGGCAGTTTTGGGGGCGATGCTAATTTCAATTGGAATAAAACCGATGAACGATTGGCAATTGGTCATACACAAACGCTTGTATCAGTGAACGCCTTTCATCCAGCCGTGCAGATGCATGGTGTAGATTTCAATCACGCCTCTTTCCAAGCAACTGAGTGGTCGAATGACGATCTTTTTCCTGGTATTCTGTTGGGCAAATCGCGGGGCGCAGCGATCGGAACACACTCTGCTGTACTCCTAGACAATCGATTGGGTGGTATATTCTTTCTAGGCTCGGATGGTGCTGTATTTCGTGTTGGCGCTGAATTTAATGCCTTTGCTGATGGAAACTGGACAGGTAGTAGTGCTCCCGCAAGGTGGAGTGTACGAGTCACACAGCCGAACGATGTTGGTCCTACAGAAGCACTACTTGTTATGAGCAGTTTGGAGTTGCGACCATTGGCGCGTGTGACCGACACAATAGTTCCGTTGTCAGACGTGGCGTCTGTTCCACTTGATGCCGCTTTGGGTGACAGTTTCAAGTTAATCGCGACAGGTGACAGAACAATTCAGGTGCCAACGAATGCGCCCGCAACCGGTCGTGGGCACAGGGTCATCATTATGCACGAAGCCTCCGGTGCAAATCGCACGTTGTCCTTAACGACAGGTTCGGCTGGATCGTTCAGGTTCGGATCGGACATTATGAGTCTCACAGTAACACTGAGCGGAACGGTCGATTACATTGGTTGTGTGTGGAACCAAATAGACGATCGATGGGATGTAGTCTCTTACGTGAAAGGGTTCTGAGATGAAGAAAGAAGGCGAAGTGATGATCGACCACCGGGCTAGTCCTGGTATTCCTGCCGATATGGCAGAAAAGTTTGGCTTCCATCCTGATCAAGTTAAGGAAGGAGCCCTGTTCGAAGCTGCCACCATGACTTGTTGGCACTGTGGCCGCGTGGTCATTCGTAATCCCTTACGGGAACGGGCGCGTCCCCATTGCTATCAGTGCAATCAGTACATCTGTGATATTTGCGATGGAGTACGGCGTCAACCTGACTATGTACACCGTCCGTGGAAAGCTGTCGTGGACTTGGTTCAGAGCGGCAAGTTCACAATGGCTGGAACCTCAGTCAACCCCGTTCTGATACCACGAAAGGAAGACTGAGATGGCGAAATGGTCCTTCAAATCTGCTGGTCTAACCTTCACTGCTGCTAATGCGGGCGCTGCGATCGGTAGCGCCTCGACATATATGGCACTCAAGGGTGGCTCGACAACGCAAGTGATCGATCTTCTCGAAGTGTCGATCTCTGGTAAGGCGACCGCTTCAACTGTAGCTGCCTTGGAACTCGCCAGGGCGTCCACGTTGGAAACCACTCCTACGGCGCTCGCGGCCCCGCACAGTGCTGGTCCGATGCATCCCGCTACTGCCGCTCTGGCCGCTCCGCCGGTACCGTTTGTTGCGGCTGCGACTCAGCCCACACCGTCGAACGTTGTGACTGATGCGAAGCTCAATCTCGCAATGAACTTGTTCGGCGGTATCTATCGTTGGAACGCAAGTCCTACCCAACAGTGGACGATTGTTGGTAATACTGCTCCTGGCGGCGAAAGTGTACTGTGGAACAACCTGCTCGCCGGTGGTTCTTCGGGACTCGCCGACGCGCACTTCGAATATGAGCCATTCTGAGGGTGTGTGAGTCACATACGGATGCGCGCATCGCTGCGCGCATCCATCTTACTTGAGGATACTAAATCATGGCTGTTGCGATTACCAATACTGGTGGAGATATTGCTGGCGTTGCTGCGTCTGGCAATGTTGCCACCTATTCTGGTGTTAGTATTGGTGCGACTGCGGCTGATCGTGTTGTTGTAGTCTGTATTGGTACTGAGCTAACTAGTTCTGTACCAACTGCCGTTACCATTGATTATGGTACTGGCGCTCTCGCTATGAGCGCCAGGCAGAGCGCGACTCAAGGGGCTGTTAACTCTCATATTTTTTCTCTACCTGCACCGACTGGGACGACCGCAACTATTGCTGTGACGTTTGGGGGTACTAATCCAACTGGCGCTCAGAATAAAATTGCAGTCTTTCGTGTTACAGGAGGATTTGAATTACCTGGTGTTGGAAGCGTCGCTGACACCGATGCTGATCCAATTTCCTCTGGTGCTATAACGATTCCGACCAGTGGCGGTTGCATTGCGATTTGTGCAGATGCTACCAATGGTACAGCACGTACATGGACAGGTATTACCGAAGACTTAGACGTTGATACAACAGCCTTTAGGTTTTCTACCGGAATTAGTACCACAGCCGGTACTCCAACTATTACCGTCTCTGGAGGTAATGGCGAAGACGGCGCACTCAGTTGGGTTATATTCGGACTTGCGCCTTCAATGAACGCATTCCGTATCTATGCAAACGGAACAGAGGCTGGTGCTGTTGCTCACGCTGCACAAAATACCAATGCCGAGTTCAACGCCGATAGATTTGACAGTGGGCATATCCGCGTTCGAATTCAGAATAACGGTCTGGCCAACCCTTCGACCGATGACTGGACACTACAGTTTTCGAAGAACGGCGGAGCCTATGTAGATTATTCTGACTCTACGGATATTGCCTGTTTCAATGGCGTTGGCGGCCTGACAGATCAAGCTGCGACTACCAATCGTCTCACCGGTGGTACTGGCTCGTTCGTTGCAGGTAAGCAGGGTTCTGGGGATGCCACGATTGAAAACCTTGCAATCACGGCAAATAATTTTACTGAACTTGTCTACGGGTGGATGGGCGTTCCTGATGTTGGCTTTTGTATAGAAGGGGACGACTACGATTTCCGTGTTCTACTTAACGGCGTTCCGATTACTTATAACGTCGTTCCTAGGCTCACAGCTAGGCGACAAGGATTGTCACAAGATGCTTTCCGCTTTTACAACGACGACGAAGTAGGGGCTGACAATAATGACAGCACTCCGATTGCGGCACAGAACACTAACATTGTTCACAACACTACAAGTACTCCAAACATTCATATTCAGTTTCGTATTCAGGAGACTAATAACTGGTCTGAAACTCAAGCGATCACCCCAGCGGATGATCACAAGACATTAGAGCTGTGTGTATCCAAAAATGGAGGCGCATACCATGCACTCGCTAGCGGGAATACGGAATGGATAGCGACTGGTACTGGAAGCACACTTGCGGATGGCGGTGCTACGACCAATCGCCTTGGTGCAGGAACGGGATCGTTTCAAGCCGGTCAGCAGATCGAATTCCAAGGCGGCGGTAATCTATCGATTTTTAATATTATCTATCCAGCTCTCGGTTACACAGAACATGTATTTGCCATTACCGCTCAAGCAGACGCTAAGGTGAATGGCGAAACATGGGACTTTCGCTTAATAAATAATAATGTCGTAAGCGATATTGTAGTTCATACTCAAACTCCACGGCTCACAGTCACCGGCGGAACCGATCCAGCAAGACCAAACAACCAGAAAGATTGGCCGTCGAGTCCTGGACACCAATTCCCTGTTCTACTAAGAAGTTGGACTCAGAACCTTCTAAGTACAACGCTCAAACCGGTAGTATTTACGGTCGGAGAACAAGTAACTGCGCTCTCACCGCGTGGGCATCAGTATCCAACGCAGCTTCGCACTTGGACACTTTCGCTTCAACAGACCACACTGGCACCGGTCCCATCAATTCCGGCTGGTAATCAAATATATGAATTGACTGATCGTGGTCTGTTACAACCGCTTCGCAGTTGGACTTGGAATTACAATCCAAATCTGATTGCTCAAGATGAAATGACAGTCGGTGATCGGCGCACCGAGTTGTCGCCGCGTGCATATCCAGAGCCTGCAACGAGAACTTGGACATTCTCATACAATCTAAATCTGATTGGTCAAGATCGCATGACGGTAGGCGACCGTCATACCGATCTACCTAATCGTGGACCGATACAGCCGCTCCGCAGTTGGACTTGGAGCTACAATCTTAATCTGATTGCCCAAGACGAAATGGTGGTTGGTGCGACTCGCACAGAGCTACCGCCGTTCGGACCGTTGCAACCGCTGCGTTCTTGGGCGCTTTCGCTACAACAAACGACTCTCGCACCGATTGAATTTACTGTTGGCGTACAGCATTACGACCGATTGGACACCGGACCGTTACAGCCGCCACGTTCCTGGACACTCTCACTACAACAGACAACACTTGCGCCGGCGGCACCAACACCGTTCGCTCAATTTGATTGGCCGAATCCGTATGGGCCACGACAGCCTTTGCGTTCTTGGACATTCTCATACAATCTTAACTTAATTGGTCAGGATGTAGTCCCTGGACAACAGCGTGTCGATCTACCTCCGAGCGGTTCACGCCAACCGCTGCGCAGTTGGACTTTCTCATACAACCTAAACCTCATTGGCCAGGATCAACTTCCGGTCGGTGATCACTTTACCGTACTGCCGCCCAGAGGACACATTCATCCGAATAGCCTTCGGACATGGATACAGTCAGTCAATCTGGCACTTACTACCGAAGCGGGAACCATACCGTTCAATCAATACAATTGGCCAAATCCGCGTGGTTATATACAGCCAATAAGATCGTGGACTGCGTTCTACAATCGCAATCTTATTGGTCAGGATAAATTCCCGGCTGGCGATCATCTGTATGCACTGTCGCCGCGTGGTCATATACAGCCAAGCGATCAGCGAACATGGATTGGCAGAACACTACGATTGTTGGCTTCGGTACAGCCAATAGGTAGTCGTGTAACGGCCGTTCCGTTGTCCGTCAGACAGCCAGTCCGTACATGGATCAATGTTCAAAATCCAAACTTGGCCGCACAAGCTCTGCCGGTTGGTATGGTCTGGACTCAATTGCCAAGTGGCGCGTTCCCGAGGGATATAGGAAATCGTGCTTGGAACAGCCAAGTGCAACCAGTATCGGGATTCAATCGAAATAGTACATTCTTTGTCGTAATGTAGTGTACGACTCGCACAGCGGAGATGAACATGATCGACTTCTCAGCGGCACTGAAAGGAATGGACGGAAAGACTGATATGACACAGATGGTGACTGGTGACGATGGAGCCCCATTGACAGAGCTAGTCACACTTGGTAAAATAGCTGTTAATTCGCTCTGCGCTGGTGGACAGAACATTAGTGGTGAGGAACACGTTAAGCGGTTTCTTTTAGCCACTAAAATACGTGAACAACAATCTGTTACACTTAGCACGGCAGACATAGAATTGATCAAACAGTGCATCCAGAAGATATATCCTGCGACAATAGTCGTGGCGCAGTGTTGGATACTGCTTGATCCGGCAATCGCAAAGACATAATGGGAGGCCACAATGGGCTTTTGGGACTTTCAAGACTGGTTCGGCGGTTACGATGAAGGCGCAGCTAATGCTGCCGAGCAACGTAAACGCGAGGAAGAAGATCGCCAACGACTGGCTGCACAGGCCACTAGTGATGCGACTGCAAGTTCCGAAACAGCACGATTAGCTGGCCTTCGTACTTCGGCTGCCGATACAGCAAGGACCGGTGCTCAGAACTACTTCTCCGAGCGCGGTCTTGATCCATCTGCATATGGTAGTAATATCGACGAAGAAATCAACAGCATTATGAGTTCGATCGGTTCTAGCGATCCGACTCCTGGCATGTACTTCAAAGACTTTGGCCAGAATGTATTTGATCGTGCGCAGCAGGGCTCAAGGGATAGGGCTTTGCGTAGTATAGATTCGCAATTCGGTCCTGATTATGCTTATGGACGGATTGCCAACACGGCAGATGATCCATTCATTTCGCAAATCGATACAGAACAGCGCGGTAAAGCTAACGAGTACATTGACCGGCTCTTGAAACGTGGTGTCATTACAGATACCGGTGCGACTGGTGCGTACAAGAACTTGGATGAACAGGGTGCAGGTGTTCGATCCCAACTCAGTGACATTGGCGGCGATCTCTTATCCAGTGGACGAGACAGTCTTGGTTCGATCTTGGGACGTGCCCGGGGAGCCGCAGGTGGCCTTTCGCTTGGCAACGATTTCGACGTTGGAAGATACCAGAATGAACTCGATCAGACCTTCAACGATTTCATGAGCGGCTTCGGTGAGAAACTCCGTGGATCAATATCTGGACCGCTCTATGACACATCCAATTTAGCTGCAACTGCTGGTGCTGCTTCGGGTGCGCAAAATACAGCGTTCAATCCGTTTGCACTGGCTGGTCAAGAAGACCCATTGGGTCAAACGCCTGGAACAGAAGATAAAAAGAAAAAGACATTCTTCTAGGCTGTATGACTCGCACACTCGGAGGCGGTTATGGCATTTGATCCAATCAGTGCGGCGATCACTGGCGGTCTTGCTCTTATCGATATGCAGGGCAAGAAGGAAGCGTCCAAGACCGCGCAAGCGCAACTCGCTGAAACGAAGCGGATGAATGCCGATATGCTCCGTATGGCTCAAGCTGGCCAAACGGATGCCTTTGGCAACCGCTTTACTTTCAATGACGCCCTAAACGAATGGCTCACAAAGCTTACACCGGAACAGCAATCTCTCATTAGTGCTGGTGAACGTGAACAGCGCCTTGGATTGACAGAAGACGCTGGCCGGAACCGTGGCATTCGGGAGATGCAGGCACGTACAGGTCGTCAGGCTGGCGACATGCTCAGTCAAGCATTGACTCGTTATGCGTCCGGTGGTCCGTCGGAAGAAGGTACGCGATCCACACTAACCAGATTACTTAGCCAATCAACTCCTGACGTTGGAGCGCGTCGCGATGTAACTCCTAGCGGTGTATTGATTAGTGGTGGACAACAGGGAACTCCGATACAGCGTTTGGCCAAGATACTGTTGCAATCGCGACAAGGCGCACTGGCAGAAACCGGTCAACGTGAAGGTCAGCGGCAACAGCGTGACCTTGGCGGAATCGGTCAATTGGCTTCTCTAATGGGAGGCGGTCAGACCAATATCAACATGCCGGGTACTGCTGACAGTATCGATGCCAAACAAAACGCCTTGTCCAACAGACAGCTACAAACGCAACAGGGCGCGATCGGCAATATACAAGGCCCGTATGCTAATGCTGTCAAGACAGCAGATACGATGCCTGGACTACGCGACATTGCATCGCTGTATGCCGCTCTGAACAGAAGTACTACTAACAAGACTGGAACGGGTGCAGTCCGTAACCTGCCAAATCTAACTGAGCCCATCGGTAAGAGCAGTCTTGGACCTTCGCCGTCATCATTGTCCACGACGCAGCCGTTCTCGTCATGGATGGACTCAACTAAGCATCCGTGGTCATTAGAGCAATCCTGGTTCTAACGCTGTGTGACTCATACAAATAGGAGAAGACAATGGACCCGCAACTCATGGCACTTCTCGGTCAGCAAGAAGATTCTGGCAATCCTATGATGCGCGTCATCCAGATGATGATGAATCAAGGTCAAGGTGGCAGACCGGCCGGAGCTAATATGGACCCACGCCTTGCTGCTATGCAAAAGATGCAGTCTTCTGCTCCAGTTGGTCAGTTCCCACCCGACGGCTTCCGTAGTATTCAGGGACCAGAAGGAGGCAGATCACCAAATACACGCGGTTTCGAGAACGAACAGGGTGCAGCATTTGGCATGTATCCAAATGCTGCTGGTCGTACTGGAGAAATGAATCAACCGATGGAGAGAGCGGCTCCGCAGTCCACGGAGCAGGAATTGGAAGACGTTTATTCTGAGAAACGATCTTATAAAGGCCCTGATATACCACTCGATCAACTGCCGACAGGACCAGAAGACCCTTACGAAGCAGAACATATGTTTAGTGATCTGCCTCCATCAGTAAAGCGTCGTCATGACACTTTCAAAATGCGAAACAAAGGTGAGGGGCCTGCTACTGACTCTGAATACGATAATGAAACACAAACGACAGAAGAAGAACTCGAAGACGTTCACTCACAAATGGACAAGGAAGCAGGCATCGCCGGAGAAGACAGGGCACTTGGTACGCCTCCACTGTTTTCTGGCGATCTCGCGGAAGACTTAACTGTGTTCGACGAGCTTGATCCAGAAGACCTGACCTCAAACGATATCGAGTTGTTCATTCACCTACATGGTAAGGACGCTTTACCGAAGGGTTATTTCGACTAGACTCATACATGAGAGTTATACATATGGCTGATCCCTTTGCTGAGATGTTTGCCGCTGATCGGCAGCCGCGTACCGATCCATATACTGAGATGCTAAAACTATCCGAAGAAGACCCACGCATCAAGGCTATAATGGAAATGCGTGGAACTGATCAAATGCACAAAGGTGATCCGTCGCCTAGAGATATTCTCGCTGGGCGGATGATGAATATGTTGTTTAAGGGACTACACGATCCTGTTAGTACGCCGGACCTTTCAGGTTTTACACCAAACTACGAGCCAGGAAAGCCTATTCCTAGTATACAACGTAGCACAGAACAGTTTAAGAGATACGTTGGAGATGCTCCGCGCGGTGATGAAGAACTTGACGCTGTTTGGGGAGGCGACGACAATGAGAATAATACCTATATACTCAAAACACCCAATAAAGATAATCCACCACAAACAACAGAGGAAGAATTGGAACTAATCCAACGACTGATGGATCGTGATCTAGGATTGTGAGTCATACACATGACTGATGCCTATTCGTCGATGTTTGGTCTAGCTGACTTCGAATTTCCAGAAACCGAAGAACAGCAAAAGCTGCGCAGAGAAAAGGCGCTGGCCGAAGCCATTCAAATAGAAGAAGCCCAAACCGGAGAGCGGTCAACGCTTCGCGATCAGGCTATGTTCGCTACAGGTGGCGTCCGTCATACAGCGAGTGGCTTTCTTGGTGGTATAGCTGGTGCGCCGTGGGATATCGGCGCACTGATCACGGAAGGATCGGCAGCACTGCCATCGTCACCATCGTTTGGCGGAGCCTTGTTGAAGGCTCCGGCAGCGGCTTTAGGCGCTGCTGGTATCGAACCACAAGCCGCAGCCAATTGGATGCGTCAACAGGGTAAAGGCGCGCGTTCGTTCTTTGATGAAATCACAGGAACAGAACTTCCTCCACAAACTTCTGTGGAAAAAGGCGGTCGCCTTCTTGGTGAATCTGCTCAACCAGCAGGAAAGTTAACCATTCCACTCACCGCCGCAGTAGCTGGTGCTAAGTACTTTTCACAACCTAACCAACCAGCGATGGATGAGCCATCGCTAATGACCGGTCGGCCGCTGCCGCCGCCGGAACGAACCTTCTCTTGGCTTGATTCTGTTTCACCGATTTCAACCGCACTAGCTGCGCCGCAGCCGAGTGTGAGTCATACACCAAAAGAGATTACAGTCGAAGCCCAAGGTGGACCGGTAAGCTTCAACTGGAAAGATTATGCAACGATGGGCGGTCTAGTTGCAGCAACCGCAGGAATGATCTTTGCGCCTAAGTTGATTGGTACATTTACACGCGGCGCGGTTCCGCGTCTCCGTCCGGTCGTTGATGCTGCTCCTGGTACATCGACGATCAGTACCGTTGGTGATTACATGCGAACGCAGGATGACGTTAATGCTGGTCTGGTTCGAATAGCTGAACGTGCTGGTTCTCCCGTTCCAGTCGTAGATGCACTAAAGGACCGCCTCCGCTTTCAGACTAGGGGCGAAGCAAATGCCCTTGGTGAGTCCGCCATTATTGGTGGTCGCGCCGAAACTCCTACGTTTACATTTCAAACTGCTGTACCGATGGCCGATCTGATTGCTGCTAATGTTCCGAACGCTTCACGGTATATGAACCTTCGCAATATATTTGATGAGATTGGTATGATCGATGCCCGGATTGCAGCCGGTCGTATAAAGAACCCGCCTCCTGGACCTACAACGGTTCAGGGGATGGCCATGCCTGATGTGCTACAGGAAATGCACGCACTCGAACAAGCCACTCCGCAATTGCGGCAGCTTGCCCAAGGCTACACACAAAACCTGCGTGACTTACGAAAGTTTGAAGAAGTTGGTGAGTATGGAACACTCAGTAAAAAAGAACGCGCTTGGGAAAATTCGAACCGTCCTAATGATACGGCATTTACAGGTATGCGCGCACTTGATGAAGCTCCGGTAGATGACATACTGCAAAACTCAGCGGTAACCATTGCCAGTAGGATCAAGTTTCGTATTGAGAACGAATCAAAAGGTATGTATATTGACGAACTCAGAAAAGTAAGACCGGAACTGGCCGTAGGGCCTGTTTCCAAAGAATGGCTCGATAAGCATCCGAGAGCAGAAACTAGAGTCGTTACATTCTATCGTCGTGGTGTATTGGAGCGATATACTGTCGATCCGTACATTGCTGATGTAATGAAACTCGATCCATACTATATGACAGGTGCGGCTCAACAGGTTTTGTATGGAAGCAAACGCCTTTTGGAAATGGGTGCTACTGGCGCTTTAGCCCCATGGTTTATATCGACAAGCTTTATACGAAGTGTTTGGATCAATCGACATACCGCAGCCAGTGCTTTTCCTGGAGCCAAAAGTGTAGGATTTACTCGATCGCTCTATGCTGTTCCACAACAGCTTGTTCCACAATTGGCCAAGGCCGTTAGCAGTTCATTGGATCGTGGTAGTGCTGGTTGGCTACTGCGGACGCTCAATGTAAGTGCAGGAAATATCCAAGCATTAAGTACACGCTTGGCTCACACCTATCATAATAGTCTATTTCATCAATTGCAATCTGTTGGTAGTACGCATGGAAACGTACTGACACAGCAAGCAATTGCACGTAATCAATTCAATAGAGCAATTCAGACCACAACTGGTCCACTCAAATCCTTACTAAGTATGTACATGCGGATGGTTGAAGCTGGTCATAATGCACCATCATTTGCATTTGCTAGTAAAAATTATGGTAAAGTATCGCTCCCCAAATTAGCAGGAGCGTCACGACACCTAACGGGTAGCCCTCGTGTCGGTGGACAATACTACAGTGGTGGCGGGCTGTTTACCGGCGGCACAAAACCAATTCGGTTTGAAGATACACGAACCGACTGGCGCGGTCGTGTGAGTCGTACAGTACACCGTACTATTGCTCAGCCATATGGATACGCAACAGAATTGGGTCGGTCGACTGTTCCGTGGTTCAACGTTACTACGCAAGGCGTCAAACGTATCGGTGAAGCATACATTAAAAATCCAGCAGGGTTCATTGGGCGCACTTGGCTCTATACAATGCTGCCTGCGGCTGCTGGTTATATGTATACGGCAGGATTGGGTAAAGACCCAAATGGTCTTAGCTATATTGATTATATGTTCAATCGACGTAACGATTACAAAAAGACAATGAATTTCTACATTCCTATTCCCGGCCGTCCTGCCGAAGAAGGAATCGAGTTTCCACGCTTTCACGAACTGGCTCCGGCCGCTCGTATGATGGAAACCGCTCTACATCATATGACACATTCCAGTCTATTCTCGCAAACTGAGGACTTTATGCGCGTGGCGCAAAGCTTTTTCAATATTGCGATCTCTCCACCCCTACCGCCTATATTCGGTGTAAGTGCTGCCACTATGGGATATACAGCGCCGCAGGGTGTGTTTGGTGGCGAGATGTACAAACGCCGCTCCGAGCCCTTCGATCAATCCGGCGGACTACCCATTAATATTGAGCTTCTCATTCGTGCTCTTGGCGGGGGGATCGGTGACGTTGTAGGTGCCGGAGCGGCGGCATTCACACAAACGCCAGAAGGTATAGACAAGGCATTCAAAAACGCTCTTGCAGAAATGGGAACGCGGGCTGTTTCCAAAACACCAATTCTCAGGGACGTACTCGGTATCCACGCGCCTTCGATTGGCAATACAGATGTTGTCAGTAAAATGTTTGAAAAGAATCGAGCAATTAAACAACTGAGCGGATACTACAATAAATGGACTGTAAAAGATGGTGCATTGTATGGCGGTGATCCAGGAAAGAAAAGGGATGTGATAACTGAATCTGGTGAACGAGTCGCACAGGAGAAACTCGGTCCACGTCCACCGAGAGGCAATCCAGGTATGGGACAAAAAGACCCAACCAATCCGCTTTACATACAGTTTGCCAAGGAAGTGCATGAGAAGTTCATGCGTGATGCAACGTTATCAGCAGGTGGCCAGAAGCATTGGCAAAATCTAGAAAACCAAAAGGCAAAGTTTGCAAACGATCCAATCAAACTGTCTGAAATTAAAGCAAAGCAAGAAAAAATAGAACAGGAGGAAAATGTCGGAGGCATCGGTTTCAAATCACTGTTTGAACGCTATAACATTGCGACTCGTGCAATCCAGCGTATCAACAAAGTGAATGCTGGCAATTTCGTAACTTGGCAGGACTATCTTTTGAATGAAGGAGAAGTGACGCAGTATCTACACGAGAACAAAGTGAATATACAAGACCCCGTTTCCGTCAAGAATTTCTATGAGCGTCAACGTCAGGACGCCGCCCGTGTAATTCTGCATACAATCAAAGCCGTTGAAAATGACTTCTCAAAAAGAATAGGCCAGCCGATCAAAATTGAAGACTTGAAACCATACGGCCCAGGCACTATAGAATTGCCAGAAGTAGAGGTTACTGATACTGGACTGTACTAAGAGAACGCATACGTCAAAATAACGGCTCCAATTATCGTTAGGATAACACCCAGTATTGCCTCATCCAGTTCGTATGTAAACATCACTCTATCTCCTGTGGTCCGCTGGCCATCCGTTGCAGTGCGCTATTTCGTGACGCAGTACCGCCTCTTTATCATATAGAGAATCGGTGCTGATAATCACAACGCATCGATTGCCCATACTGTAGCTGCAGCCAGCAACGCTACCTGTACGAGATATTACGTATGCATTGCACATACGATTAGCCTCATCCCCAGAAACGCGTTTGATTAATAACTCACCTGAAAACGGATGATCATAGATTGCTGGCGGTGCTATTGGCGCGCATCCTATTAGTAGCAGTATTGGTACGAACTTTATCATATCTCTCTTATCCTATCAGTTGCTCGCCAGATGGTTGTGTTAGTACCCTGATTAGAAGTACCAAGGTTGGACTTGATGAACTTATCGACCTTGCGCTGCGACTGTAGATATTCGAGATATGCTACGCAGTCAGCCGCTTTCGTCTTTACAACCACTCGGCCAGTGATCTTCTGTTGCTGGACGCCCTTCGGTCCCGCCTTAATCAGCATCTGAATTACTACCTCTTGCCAGTCTCCGTATTGCCACACGGTCGTAGTCCTTCATAACGAATCCCAAACCCATACAATGACAGCATCTTATTGATATGGATGTACTATATTGTAATGTATTATGTTGTACATAATTAGTAGATTCCACATAAAGAGATTTCTTTCCTTTGCAACAAGGACACTCGATTCGAAATTCTTCTGGATATCGAATGTCAAGTTCTGTATGACTCACAATTCCATCTTTACCATGTGCGCCCATCTATGCAGTCCTTTCTTTTGATCTAGTACAAACGTTCCAGGAGTCTTCACCTTCTTGCCACTCCAATCCACTGTAGCTTTCTCGTTCCAGATTGTGGGAACCGAAATTTTCAATTCCGCCGGAATACTCAACGGTTCCGCCGGCCTTCTTTTCCACACATCTTGTATCCATATCGGTTCCTCCGCATACTTCTTTAGAATTGCACCCACTGTCTTAGCGACGCGAGGCGTGGAAATCGCGACAAGATTGTCATGCACATCAATAGCGACCCTAGCCCTGCCCGTCGGCCAGTCGTCATCTTCCATGGATTGATACCAAGACCTTGTAACTTTGTCACCAATAGTCGATTGCGGGTAAAACGCAATAATGGACTCCAATACTGAGTCGTCGAGTTGCTGAACGACTTTAAGCCTACGGCCATAGGCGTTCGATATGGATTTCGTCGCACGGAATTCTCTTTCTTCTTGCGTCCACCAACGCTTAATCTCTGGAGTAATTTGGTGGTAGATAATGAATGATCGTTGGGCTTGGAAATATGGAAGACCTGTGACCTCCGCAAGCTTTTCCATTTGCATACGATAGTTAAGTCCATGCCTGCACCTTTTCGCTATATATCTGATCGTCGGCTTGTCGTCTTCGTCCCAATCCGACTTCGGAACTTGATCGTAGGGCACCTTAAACATTTCGCTGGCCAAGGCTCTGTGTGAGTCGTACATGCCGTCAATTTTCGCTTGAGCGTATTGATCCTTCCATGTCTGAATATCTGCACGAAAAGAAACAACTTGTGCTTCTGCTTGGGATAGATCAAAATATACAAGGACACAACCGTCATCCGCGACGTATTGGACACGAGCACGAACTGGTTGATTTTGCATATTCCCACCGTCACCGTCGAGCAACTTAGTACTCGATAGACGGCCTGGAGCCTTTGCAACCCCATATTGTTTGTAGTCGCAGCGAAATCTGCCATCAGATGACACTCTGGATTTCGCATACGTCGAAAAGAACTTGTGTTCCTCTTTGAATTTGTTGAGCGCAACGATCATCTCCTTTGCCAGCGGAGGCGTAGTCGGTTCTTTGAGGATAATATTTCTATTTTCCTCATTGGTCGAGCGCCCCCGACCCCTAAGCTTGAGTATGTCGAAGAAGAACACCTGTAGCTGTTGCCAGGAAGACGGCAACGGATAGTATTCTTCGTCGCCGGTAATTTCATGAACAATCCTATAGAACTCATTCTCAAAAGTCTTAACATCCTGCTCACACTCTTTAATGACGCGTTGCTTAACCACTTCATCTGATTTAACTCCATGGATTGTAGCTTCGACTAAATGTGGCTGAGCACGCATCACATGACCAAAGAAAAACTTATCCATCCCGGAGGTTTTCAGTTCCCTTGTCAATCGCTCGTGGACGGCGTAGGTGAGAGCGGCATCTTTACAATTATACTTCCAGTACGTATCAATATCTCCACCCTCCTTCCAGATTTTAGCATCATCCTTGTAAAAAGGATGCGTGGTATAGCATGATACAAGGAAAGCCAAACTGTGAGGCAGTCGTGGCAACAGGGTATGATGCGCGAGTAGAGTATCGAACCAGAGTCGAATCTTGAGCCTTTCACGCATCCCGGTCCAGTAAGAGTCAAAGCCACCATTCTGCGCGATAATGTTGTGTGAGTCACACAGAGCTTGCAACGCATACAAAATGTCCGCTTCTTGAGACACTGTAAAGCGATTTTGGACAGTATCTCTAAGGCTAATGCACATAGCTTTGTGTGGATCGTTACTGAGTCCGTAGCAAGCCGTGTATCCATTAATGCCTTCGATGTCAAACGAAACTGGCTTTGTAGATTTCTGTAGATCACGAATGAACGCGAGTACTTCCTTGTACGTCGGGTTAATAATCTCCTCGATGTAGTGCATCCTGTAGACATTGCGGATCACCATGTCCAACTTATGCAGATCGGCCATGAAGATTGGCTCGAACCGTGGATCGCGTCCATGCATTGCATATGCTGGATTGATCGTACAGACGATCCAACCCTCTTTACCATTGGGTAGTACACTCTCAATGACAGAACCTCGCCAGTTCAGAATGCCTGCCTCTCCGGTCATGGCCTCTAATGCCATGGAGCCAAGACATACTATGATCTTGGCTTTTGGTAACTGCTCCAACTCCCATTGCAGTAGTGCCGTCCACTGATCTAACTCGTCTTGGTGGACTTCGTGTCGCTCGTTGGTCCTTCGACTAAGACTAATTTGTCGTTTGACCACGTTAGTACAATACGCGTTGTGTCTTCCAATATGAAACTTTCCAGTGACTCGCCATAGCATCTGACCAGCGCCCCCGACAAACGGTCGTCTACTTCTATCGCGAACCTCTGATTCCCCCGGCCCTTCACCAACAAAAACCACTTCGGCGTCGATTGGACCATCACTAAATACCTCCGTTTTGAGTCCGATCAGATCAGCTTGGTCACGAAACTCTTGCTCTAGAGTTTCTCTTGTGTGCGGTTTGTTTCTTGTCCTTCTTGACATTTAGCATCGCCCCTTTCCTAGATATGATGTAGTGTTGTCCGCTCGAAAGATTCCAACCTGTTCTGCGAAGTGGGTTGGCAACATACGGAGACTGCCACTGTTCTTCCATAATCTCTTTGAGTGTACGACTCACGTTATGTACCGATGTGCTGTGCGACTCATACTTCTGCCCTTCGTAGTGCCAGATACATTGCTCGTCTGTCAGCGATTATGATCACATGACCCTTCGCCCTCGTTATGGCGGTGTAGAAATTTCTACGGTTAAGAAGAAATGCCTGCCCCCTCGAAATGCAATAAATAACAGTCTCGAACTCAGAACCTTGCGCTTTGTGAGTCGTAATCGCATAGCCCAACTCCAATTGTTTCCTTGGGTCATATTGGATATGTGTTCCATGGTAGTAGCTGAACATCTTTACTCTTGGAGGCACGATCACATGACGATCACCCAGCAACAGACCACACGATCCTTCGTCTTCATCTACCCAATCCACCGTACCAATCTCTCCGTTGAATAGGTCTAAATTGTAATCGTTCTTGATCCAAATGAACTTGTCCTTTGGCTTGACTATTAGTTTAGCTTCCTTCTCGTCATATCGATCCACACGAAGACCGCCCTTATACTTATTAAACTTCAATTGCAGCGTTGGATTGGTCTTACTTGTTCCGTAATTACCACGCCTTGTCGGCATGATAATCTGTCGATTGTCTTTCGCAAACTCACCAGTTGCAAACTCTGCCAACGTCTTCATTGGCCAATCGCTATACAATACCTCGAACCGATCATTCCTGATCGGAATTGACCCACGTAGTATTCGCATCGCATTGGATACAATATGATCCTCGCTCCTGAAATTATGATGTAGTTCTATCATCGGTCGCTCTTTCAAAATCTTAATGAAAGGCGGCTCGCCGTCCTCAACTGGTGGCAACTGATTGTTGTCACCAAAGAACCTGATCACTCCACCATTCGGCAACGCGTCGATCAATTGTCTATACAATGTAGGTGCGACCATAGACGCCTCGTCTACGATCACAACCATTTCATCGAGTCGATTGAACCTGTTCCGCTTCGGTTCAGTCGGATCAACCACACCGAAATCGTCCTCATCTGGACGGGGAAACTCCAGCAGTCTATGTATCGTCTTGGCTGGTATCCCCGTCAGTTCCTGAATGCGCTTTGCTGCACGACCGGTCGGAGCGGCCAGGACAACCTTGCGTCCCCGTCTGGCGAGTGTCTCATACACCTTGCCGAGGACCAACGTTTTTCCTGTACCTGCTCCGCCGGTTACACTTGCGATCAAAGTCGATAGATCGCAACACAGCATGACAGCGTTCTCCTGTTCCACACTGAGAACCGTCTCATGTTCCGGCCTTGGAGCCGGTTTGTTCACCTTAGCTTTGACCACGTTATACCTCCGACAGTTTGACGCGTTTTCCTGGTACAGTCATTGGGCTAACCTTTGGCTTCGGAACCTCCGGTTCTTCTGCTTCTGCTAGTATCTGCTCGGCAGCTTGTATGAGTACCATCCTGGTAAAGTCAGCTTGGGCCAGTCCGAGATGCCGAGCAGCCAAATCGATCTTACGCTTATCGCCGATGTACATACGAGTCAGCACCGCAGTACTCCCTGGGCGCCGAAATGAATACAAGTCCACGACGATCCGTTGCGGTAGCGCCACTTTCATTTCTCCTGTGGTTGTGGCGGTGTATGACTCACACTTACCTTTGTATGAGTCATACACCACCG
>Ga0137430_1000081_pt1 | contig 28086 bp, 28 predicted proteins | sample EasRivERMZT754_2_FD_104651 | JGI IMG/M metagenome (GOLD analysis project Ga0137430, IMG submission 104651) | Soil microbial communities from meander-bound floodplain in the East River, Colorado, USA - East River MetaG ERMZT754_2 | ecosystem: Environmental > Terrestrial > Soil > Floodplain ...
CACGAGTCGGGATGGAGAAGTTGAACTGACTGGCAGCAATGCAATTATCATTGGCCTTGTTGCTCTTGCTGCTGCATTAATTGCAATTTCTTCATGGATTTTATTTAGAAAATTCAGAAAAAAGAAAAATGAAAACAAATGATGGGGTTGCTATCACCTCAATGAGGGGCAAGTAATTAAGATGAAGAGTAAGACCCGCTCATGGATAATTTTGATTTCAATCGTGCTCACGCTGATTTCTTTAGTACTTCTTGCAAGGCTGACTGCAGTTTATCAGAGTACTAGAGTTCAGATAATGCCCTCTTATCTGATTGTTTCAGATAGTGGAGGGGTTGGACTGGTTCCAGGAGTGGTATTTTTTGGAAGAATGAGGCCTGGAGACACGGCTGTAGCTACAATCAATGTTAATAGCAGTTTTGATTACACTCTATGGGTCAATATAAGTGCAAGGGGAGATATGTCTCAATTCATGATTGGAAGGGAATTTATTCTGGAACCTTATGAAAATAGGAGCGTTGACATTACTGCAGTGGTCCCAAGAGACGCACTTTTCGGTAGATATGATGGGCAAATTGTCATAACCACTCGCAAGACTTTTTTTGCCCCTTAATGTGTATTTTGGCATATATTGATGCCATAAACATAAGGTTTTAATATATACTTCGCCAGTTAATCTCTATGAATCAAAAGTGGGTGATTGCTGCATTTTTAGCGTTGATAAGCCTCAATATTTTCATAATTTATAGCCCTATAGAAAGTTCAAACAGATTATCCACATTTGCAAGTTTTTTTGACTTTTTATTTCAGAGTTCTGGCTCTGTTGCTCAACTGTTTGTGCAGGTTACTGCCACTACTCCAAACATAACAATTTACCTCCCTCTCAATACAAGTTATTTTTTTAATCAATCGCAAGCATTCAATATGAGTTTGAATGTGTCTGCTGTAACTGTCGGAAGTGTTCAAGCATGGTGGTACACTCTCTACAACGCTACAAACTCAGTCATTTACAATAATATCATTTTTACCCCAAATACTTCATTCATAGGGGTGCTTGGTTCTAACAAACTTGCAGTCTATGCAAATACGACCAACGGCGTTACTGGAAACAGGAATGTAACATTTTCAATTCAGATAAGCCAGGCTTCGCCAATCATTGAAGATTTGTCTCCAAATATTCTTGCATGTGAAGATTCATTTTTATCGCATATATTCAACATCACTGATGCGGATGAAGATTCAATATCTGTTTCAATGACTCCTCTCAACCCTTTCTTCATTAGCAAGCTCTCTCAGACGGGGAACAGAAGCGTTGCAGAAATCTTTTCTGGAGTTCTGCCAAAGAGCAGAGTCGGCACTTACTCTGAAAATGTATCTGCTTCCGATGGCACGAGAGTTGATACAGAAAATACTAACATCACTGTCGTTCCTGTAAATCATGTTCCTCGAATGGATCTCATTGGTACTCAAACAATATGGTATGATGGGACATTCTATAGGGCAATAAACGCAAACGATACTGAAGATGGAAATGTTACTGGAGGAAATCTTACATTCAACCTAACATTCCTCTCTGGAAATTCAATCTTTTCAATTAATTCTTCCACCGGAATAATTAACTATACTACTAATTCCAGTGCACTTGGAATTTACAGCATTCAAACATGTGTAATTGACAAGGGACTGAATACTACCATCTACCCCAATGCAACATTCTGTGGATATTCTGGAAGTCCATCTTATAATTGCACGACATTTCAACTGACAATTACAGATCAGAATAGGCCACCAAACATTACAGCATGGTATCCTGTAAGCTTGCAGATTAATGGAAGCGCACCAACATCATTTACTTTCAATATTTCCAAGTCAGACCCTGATGGTACTACACCCGATGCATATTGGTCTGTAGATAATCAGCTCCAGCTTTCAATATCTGATTGGTTCAACAGAAGTTTCCCAACGGGTGGAACATTCAATGTATCCGTCCGTCTTACTGATGGAGAATTGAATGATAGTCTTTCATGGAGCTTGAATATACAACATATAACTGGTGACCCTCCAACTGGTGGCGGTGGCGGTGGAAGCACTTGTGAAGAAAGATGGGTTTGTGATGAAACTGCAGTATGCCAGGACCCTTATTATTTATATCAACAGAAACTACTAAATGATGTTTCAAAGGGAATCAATGACGTAAAATGTAAATTCTTTGGCTGGGGAGATAGTGAATGTGGAATAAAGTTTACCAGTTGTATGGATATCAATCTTTGTGGTAGCACTAGAAAGAAACCGAACGCTACTGAAGCATGCTACTATGTTCCAAATCCTTCATGTACCGACAGTGTTCAGAACTGCCATGATAGTGCATGTGAGGTCCTTGTAGATTGTGGAGGACCATGTGGAGCATGTCCAACATGTAATGATAAAATTCAGAATCAGAATGAAGAAGGAGTCGACTGTGGAGGACCCTGCCCAAGTGCATGCCCTGTTGAAAAGCCAAGCAAGACCAATTACTTGATTTACATACTTCTCCTACTCATATTGCTGTTGTTGATTGCAATTGCATACACTATTTATAGGATGTTTGCTATAAGAAAAAGAATTGAGGAGAATCAATATTAGGAATGAAGAAAGAGGTGATTAAGGTGAATCTGCCGAAGGCGATGTTCTTGTTATTCGTAATTATATTCTTCTTCATGGTTTTTTTCAAAAGCACTCAAGCTCTTAGTGGACCGATAACCAGCTCTGGAAAGAATCTGACCATATGGGATGATACTGATGAACAGGTGAACACTCCTGACAGGGCCTTTTACAACTTAACATTCTATGCGAATTACACTAATTCAACTGCACACGTAGTCAATAATACATGTCAGATACAGTTTCAGAATTATACCGGAAGTATGACCTCTTGGATTAATATGACCTATGACTCTATAACAAAACCACAGAATTATACAACTTTCTTCAACTACAAGGGAAATTTTACATATAATATCAATTGTTCAAACGCAACTTTCTCAATGAATCTTTCAGAATATTATAACACCCTCAATACAATTCCTTCAGCGAGATTTGAAAATGGGGCTCAGTTCCTCGATATTGATGGAAATGGAATCAACCATGATATATGGAGTTGTGTTGAAGATACTCTTTGTTATTTCAATTTCAGTGCGAGCAACAACAACACTCTATACACAAAAGTATTAACAGAACTTGACGTTAATGATAATCTGACTCATAGTGTTGGCTCTAATACAACTATTAATTCTTCAATTTACTCTTTAAACTCCTCTACTGGAGTATTGAGAATTAACGCCACTAATAGTTATCACAACGGAACAAACCTTCAGATACAACTCAATATGAGAGATACTGAAACTACAGAAATACCTTCTCTTCTTGCAATAAATGTAACTCCTGTAAATGATGCCCCCGTATTTGCTAATCTCGCTAATTTCACAGTAAATGCAACTGCTCCAGGAAATAACTTTACTGCAATAATCTATGCACTTGATGAAGAATCAAGTCTTCCATTCCGATTCAATATTACTTTCTCTCATTGCGCTCCTGCCAACTGGAGCACGAGGAATGGAAATCCAAACAACTGCACTATATGGAATTCTTCAAGTTACAATATTAACTATAACTCCAGCGCAGTATTTGTAAACTTCACACCCTATGGGAGGGACGATGTAGGGAGTTACTTCATTAACTTTTCCGTAACTGATAATGGCTCTGCATTTGGATTCCCAAACAACGCTCAATCAAATATGACTATTAATTTCACAGTTCTCAATGTTAATCTCGCTCCTAATCTGACTTATTTCTGCAATAGAGAATTCAATGCAACTACTCCTGAATTTTCGGCAACGGAAGACAGCTTCTTTTCATGTTATGTAAATGCTTCTGACTTAGATGAAACATTGAATCTTACTTTTTCAAGTAATGAAACATGGTTCCTCAATTCATCAAATGGAACATTCAGCAATTATAACGGCTCTGCTCCAATAAATTTCACTCCTATTGACACCGTCGTTGGAAACTGGACAATCAATCTTTCAGTAAGGGATAATGATATTTGGCTTCCTCCAAACAAGTACAGCTCTAGAGTAATAAGAATAGTTGTAGCAAATGTAAATGATTCAGTGGGGATATTTGCAATTTCTAATTTTACTGGTTTCACTGGCAACTCTTATACTATTCAGGCTAATGCTACGGATAATGACTTACTCATCCCTGATAAGAATAATTCTCGCGGAGGTTATAATGAATCAATAAACTTTACTGCAAGAAATTCTTCTGGAGGTGTAATCCCCTGGATAACCATTTCTAAACTAAGCGACTCAAGCAATTTATCGCGAGCAGTACTATCCTTCTCAGGAAATTCAACTACCTCTGGGAATACTACAATTAATCTCAGTGTAGTGGACAATAATGGCTTCTCGCAAGCATCTGTCATATTCAATATACAAATTGTGGGAAATAATGCGCCAGAATGGAATGCTTCATTCCCGCGAAACTTTACATTGACTGAAGGAACTTCATTTTTTCAGAATCTCTCTGGAAATGTTTCAGATATTGATGGGGATAGGATTAATTTCACCTATTCTAATTACAGCCAGACTGCATTTCCAACATTCTTTGCTAATGCAAATATTACTGGCCTCATAGGTTTCACTCCTAGAGATGCGGATGTTGGTTCTAATAATGTTACAATTAATGCTACTGACGGAAGAACTCCTGCGTCTATTAATGTTAATTTCACAGTAAATAATGTAAATGATGCTCCTGATTTTGAATCGATTTCTCCAGTTACAGTCAGCGAGGACAGTGAGGCCACATTCCAGGTAAGCATTATTGATGAGGATTTCCTCATACGGCAGAAGGCTTTCTACAATGAAAATATAACCTTTAATTTTACAATTGATGGACCAAATACAAATCTTCTAGTAAATGGAAGCAACTTCAATCTCTCACTGGTTCCAGCGAATAATCCCTCCCGTCCAAACCAGACACTCTATACTGCAACATTCACTCCAAACAAGAGTGATTTGGGAGGTTCTTCGCAGAGAGTTTATACAATTTATCTTCAGGCAACGGATGAGAGTGGTTCTGCTGATCTTACTTCATTCACAATTACTATTAATTCTGTAAATCATAATCCTGTTCTCTCTGCAATTGGAAACCAGTCTTCATATCTTAATGGCACGCTCGTTATAAGGCCAAATGTAACTGACCTAGACCAGAATAGCACGGACCTCAATGGAACATTCAACTTCACATATCAGTTCCTCTCGGGTACTAGCTTCCTTAATTCAACAACATTCAATAATACTAGGGGAATTGTAAATATAACATTCAATTCAAGTCAGGTTGGGGCATATCATGTCAATTTAACAGTTTATGACTCAGAGAATTTGAGGGATTCTGAAGATTTCTGGGTAAATGTCTACAGCACCCCATACTTCATTTCATATTCGCCGACGAGTGTCTATTCTGTTGAAAATTCCACAATTACGATTAATATAAGTGCAAACCATTCAATCGGCGATAATCTCAACTACAGCATTCTTCTCAATGGTGTTTTAAGAAATAGCACTATGGGGGTAGGAACTGGTCTGAGCACGATTAATCTTTCAATAACCTTCAATTTTACTGAAGAAACAAGTTGTACTGGAATAAAGAACCTTACAATTAATGTTTCAAATGCTTACTTCAGCAATTCAACAATTATCAATGCCACAATTAATCATACAAATGCGCCCGTCCAGTTTGATTCAGTTATTACAAATACTACTGCAGGTAGATCGGTAGAATATACGCTCACTAATTATTTCTCAGATTTAGACATACTTAGTGATTCATGCAATAATGCATCTGTTAACTTTAGCTATGTCAAAATGAACTCTAGCTTCACACAGATAAGCACGGGAATTTTTTCAGTTTCAGTTTCAAATTGGACAAACACGAGTACACCAACCTTCAATGTTAGTGCCTCATCGACTGCTGGTGCAGAGTATTATCAGATAATTGCAAATGATACATACACACTTACAAAGAGCAATAACTTTTCAGTCAATCTTACACCTTCAGTTACAACTATCACCACTCCTTCGAGTGGTGGGGGTGGTGGCTCAGTCAAACCAGTGAGCCTCAAGATTATATTCCCAGACCAGGTTTCAGCTTTCAAGTTTGATGAAATAGTCGTTCCATTGACGATAATGAATTCTGGGCAGCTTGCTCTCTCTGGCATTGACTTGAGTAGTCTTGTTGCCACCAATGGAAGCATATCAGATGATATTCAGATGAGTTTTACCAATAGTCATTTTGATTCGTTGAATGTGGGGGACAGGAAATACACCAATCTGACCATTTCAATAAACACCAAGGCGACTGGTAGGTTTGAAATAACTGTAAACGCTTCAGTAAGGACTCCGCAATTCAATGACTGGGGCAAGTTCTTCCTCAACATAATTGAAACAAATAAAACTGAGGTTGAGCAGATTATACTCTTCACAAATGAGTTGATTGTTCAGAATCCAGAATGCGCGGAACTTCAGGAGTCTCTCAATAGGGCAAGAAAGGCACTTGAGGAAGGCAAGACTGATGATGCATGGCAGAGTGCAAATGAAATCGTTAGAGCATGCAGAAATGCGATAGCCCAGAGGCCATCAATAACAAAGGTAAACGGACCTGGAAGAAATACCATAGTCTACATAATCTTCGGGGTTGTTGGAATATTGTTCCTCGTCTTTGTATATCATCTCTTTAATAGAATAAAAATGCAGAGATATGATGCTGCAAATACCATTTAAACCAAATACCTATGGAAACATTTAAAACATTGTCAGGACAATTTAATAGAGAGGTGAGATATGAAACACGTACCTAAAAGGGGTTCTATAAAAGATTCTGTGAAGGATGTTCCGAAGAATTTTAAGAAGAAAAATGTTGAGAGATTCAAGATTCCAAAATCGGTTGATATGGATTATTCTGAAAGAGCAACTGAACAAGAAGTCAAGAAGTGCTATGATACTGTCCATCAAATAAGAAATGAAGTTAAGAAAGTAGTCGTTGGGCAGGAAAAGGTTGTTGAAGGACTTGTAAGAGGAATATTATGCAATGGTCATGTGTTGCTTGAAGGAGTTCCAGGAATTGCAAAAACTCTTTTAATTCTTACTCTAGGAAAGGTTACCGGAGCTATGGCGAAGAGAATTCAATTTACCGTAGACCTTCTTCCAACTGACATAGTTGGAATCACTACTTATACTCCTGATAAGGGGATGGAAGTTATCAAGGGCCCAGTATTCGCAAATTTCCTCATAGCTGATGAAATCAACAGAAGTCCTCCTAAGACTCAGTCCGCTCTTCTTGAAGCAATGCAGGAGAGAAATGTAACCATTGGGAAGCAGACCTATCCTCTTCCAAGCCCATTCTTTGTAATGGCGACAGAGAACCCTGTAGAAACAAGTGGAGTCTACTTTCTTCCTGAAGCTCAAGTTGACAGATTCTTATTCAAAATTCTCATGGAGTATCCTACAAAGGAAGAAGAAAAAATTATAATGAAGAGAAATATGAGTCTATTCAAGTTCGAAGACTTCGATGTCAAGGCAGTAACTTCTCCTGAAGACATGATTAAGATGCAAGATATTGCAAAGAAGGTCTACCTCAGCAAGGAAATTGAGGAGTACATAGTAAGAATCGTAATGGCCACGAGGGACCCCCATTTTACTGAATACAATTCTTACGTCGAGATGGGCTGCTCTCCAAGAGCCACCATTGGAATATTTATTGCAAGCAAGGCAGAAGCGTTGATGAATGGAAGAAATTTCGTAACTCCTACCGATGTTCAGAAGGTATGTTATGATGTCATGGGCCACAGACTCATTCTAAATTATCTCGCACAATCTGAAAAAATTACTCCGACAAAAGTAATTAAGGGCATTCTTGATAAAGTGGAAATTCCTTAAATGGAGAATATTATTAATATGCAAAAAGACCTCAATGTTGATTATGCAAGAAGCATCTCTGACTTTGAATCTGCTATGAAGAAGTTCCAGCTAAAGAGAATTATTTACAAAATTCTTTTCAGGGGAAAGGGACTAGAGTTTGACTCTTACAGAAATTATGCCCCAGACGATGATGCGGTCATGATTGACTGGAAGGCAAGCTATAGGGCTAACAAGACTCTTGTAAGACAGTATATTGAAGAAAGAGATGTAAAAATAATATTTATTGTGGACTTTGGAGACAATATGATTTTCGGTTCTTCAAATAAACTAAAGTGTGAATATGCTGCTGAAGTCGCAGTATCACTTGCCCACCTTATTGTTACTTCTGGGGACAAGCTTGGATTTTTAATTCCTCATAAGAATATTTTTGAGTTGGCATATCCTCAACAGGGAATGAAGAGATTCGCTCTATTTGCTGATGTGCTTAAGAAGACTTCAAATTATGGGGGCCTTACAAAGATTGAGGATGCAATGGATTTCCTTCTTCAACATCTTGATAGAAGCTTCACTGGAATTTTTATTATATCTGATTTTATGCACCTGGGTCCAAATTTCAAAAAGAAGCTCAATACCCTTTCTAGCCAGGTCGAGACTGTTGGAATAATGATAAGAGATCCATTGGAGAGAGAACTTCCCGATTTTGATGCTGAAATTTCAATCGAAGACCCCCAGACTGGTAGAAAACTTCTTGTAAATCCTTCAGTTGCGAGAAGTAGCTATGATTATTATGTAAAGGAAAAAGAAAAAGAAATCAAGAAGATGTTTGATGAAACTCCCGCAGATTTTATTGAACTTGTCACAAATAAAAAATTTCCCTATTACTTGGCCTCCTTTATGAAGAAGAGGGCACAGGAGAAAGTAGCTCCTGTGGTGCTTACAGGTGCATAAATATGATTTTTACATTCGAGAATCCAAAATATTTAGCTGTTCTTCTTGTGATACCTCTTCTTATCTTCGTTCATTTTTATTCTCTTAAAAGACATACTGAGCGTTCTCTTAAATTTGCAAATTTTGATGCTATTTCAAGAATATCTGGAATACAATTTTTTTCTAAGAACATAACCCTTCTCTATCTTAGTGTTATATTTGTAGTCGTTCTTTCTCTAGCAAGCTCCGGACTCCATATGAATATTGTCAAGTCTGCCAGTTCATTTTCTTTTGTTGTTGCTATTGACTCTTCACAGAGTATGGAGACTGAGGACATTGTCCCAAACAGAATGGAAGCTGCAAAGTCTGCTGCCAAATTATTTGTTGATGAGGCACCAATTAGCACAGATATAGGTATTATCTCATTTTCAGGAGTTCCTTTTATCGAGCATGAAATGACCTCTAATAAGGCTGCCTTGAAATCTTCAATTGATCGAATTTCAATAAGCCGAGTTGGTGGGACAAATATAATGAACGCAATGATTGCTGCATCGAGTATGTTTAGTGATGGAGACACAAAGGCAGTCATTCTCATTACTGATGGGCAGATAAGCGTTGATACAATTGAAGCTGTGATTAAGTATGCAAATCAAAATGAAATTGTAATTAATACCATCGGAGTGGGGAGTGTTGAAGGTGGGCAGAATCAGCTTGGTTATTTCTCAAGTCTTGATGAGAACTCTCTAAAGTCGATGGCATTTGAAACTCAAGGGAATTATGCCATAGCAGATAATAGCCAGGACCTCGATAGTGCAATACTCCAGGACCTCAAAATTACAAAGAGAAGAGTGGGAGTTGACATGACCTATCCTCTCATATTCCTTGCCACATTAATCTTCATCTTAATTTTTGTTCTAATGAACCTTAGATACCAGAATATACCTTAATTGAACAACCAGCTCATTCGGCGGTTGGGGCGTTTAATTATTAAGTTCTATCTGAGAAAGGATTCCATGCTATTTCCCATAAGTAACCATCAGGATCTGCAACATAACTTGAGTATCCGCCCCAAAAAACCATTTGAGGCTTCTTGATAACCTTTCCGCCAGCCTTAATAAATAATCTGAAGGTTTCATCAACTTTTTCTTTAGAAGATAAACAATGAGCTAAGGTAAATCCTGGAAATCCAGAACTCTTATCTGAAACTGTAGCATCTTCAGCTAGTTTATCTTTAGGATATAATGCTAAAGATATTCCTTCTAATTTGAAAAATATAATATCATCCTGTTGACTTTCAACAGGTAAACCTAAACCGTCTCTATAAAATTTTATTGACTTTTGTAGATCTTTCACGCCCAATGTTAAAATCCCTATCTTAGGTTTTATGGACATACGTTATACTTATTATTGAACTTTAAATAATTTTCTTAAGATATAACATACATAATAGTCTGTCCCTCAAAATGTCCTTCTAGCGTTTAGAGTGAACTATCCAATCTTCTGTCTGACTCTTCTTCAACAAGTCTTTGAATTCTATGGTTGAGATTAATTATTTGTCTGTTAATATCTTCCTCATCATAATTCCATTTGACTGTCTTTATTGGAGGCCTCTCATCTGATTCATTCGGAACTATTCTCTGAGCTCTTGAACCTCTTATATTATCTCTTATTTCTCTTAGGTCAATTTCCTGCACTCTTCTTACTGGAGGGTTTAGATTTCTTTGAATATTCTCTCTTGCTCTCATCACGGCTGCTATTGCTTCTGGTGACTGAACCTGCTGAACTCTAGGAGGTTGTTGTTGTATTTGAGTCTGTCTTTCCTCAACAAATTGTCCTGTTTTTCCAGTCTTGTCAATTTCTTCAGTTAGTTTGTTGAGCTTCTCTTCAACTGCAGATGGATTTGCCTGTAAATCAACCTGATCCTTTATTTTAAGTGCAGGATTTTGCTTTGGAGGATTTGCTGCAGTCATCTTTTCTAATTCTGTCTTTATTTCAGTAATGTCCTTATTCATCTTTTTGCTCATTAATTCTTCCATTGTCAGGGGATTCTTCTGAGCTTCTGATTTTACCTCTGGTGCCCAGTCAGGCTTTCTCTTTGAAAGTATTTTCTCAAATGAATCATACAACTCGTCGAGATCCTTTCTTCCAAGATTCTTTGAATATCTTATTATTCCCATGGAATTGCAGAATTTCTTTATTTCACTTTCAGAGGCAAGTTCGGATATTTCCTCGAATGTTTTTTCAGAATTAAACTTGTATATATCTCTGAAGAACTGCTTTGAAATTTTATTCAATGCGTTTATCTTTGTGTCGCTGTCAAAATTACTCTGCTTGTAGTGAGTAACTGCGCGGAGATAGGGTGTTATTATGTCTTCTTCCTTTTCTTTAAGTTCTGTCTTCAATCTCTTGACTCTTGTTGCCATTCCCATAAGAACAACTACGAGTGCCAGAACTATAACAATAATCAATAAGATTCCTGTAAGTGAAATTCCTAAAGCCATTTTTCCTCTTTAAAATTATCCCTATTCTCTCCCTAACCAGCCAAAAATACTATAAAAATCTTTGGCAGACAGATTTTTAACCCCTAATTTGCTATATTAGGATTATAAAGAGGATGAAGAATGATTAAAGTACACCCAGTTAGTGGATTTAATGAAGTCGGGAAGACAATGATTGTTACTGAAGTTGGCGATGATGCATTTGCCTTTGATATGGGGCTATACATTCCCGCCCTTGTTGCTCTTGAAGAGAATAGGGGGAAGTATACTGAGAAATTGCTGAGGCACATCAAGGCTCTTCCAGATGATTTGATTCTCGATAAGAGGGGTCTTGTGAATAAGATAAGGGCTATTCTCATAGGACACGCCCATTTAGACCATGTTGGGGGAGTTCCATTTCTTGAATCAAGATACAAGGCGGATGTATATGGAACGCCATTTACTGCAGCATTTCTTGAAGAGCTCTTGAATGATAGCGGGATGAAGATGAAGAATAAGATTCATTCAGTTAATCCAGACTCTTCAGTCCATGTAGAGGGAAAGCAAAAATATGAAGTTGAGTTCATCAATATAACTCATTCAACAATTCAGACTGCTCTTGTTGCAGTTCATACTCCTCAGGGAGTGATAGTCTACGCAAATGATTTCAAAATGGATGATACGCCAGTTCTCGGAAATAAACCCAATTATGCCTCATTGAAGAGGATTGCAAAGGAAGGAGTAAAGCTCCTCATTGTAGACTGTCTTTATTCAAGGGCTGAGGGAAAGACTCCAAGCGAAGAAGTAGCAAGACAGAAACTAAGAGATGTTATGTTTGATTCTCACAATCAGGGGTCTGGGATGTTTGTTTCAACTTTTTCATCTCATATTGCTAGGTTGAAGAGTGTTGTTGAATTCGGAAAAAAACTCAACAGGGAAGTTGTCTTCCTTGGAAGGAGTCTGAATAAATATAATAATGCGGCCAAGAAGGCTGGTCAATGTCCTTATCAGAATGATATTAAGACACTCACTTATAGAAACAGAATATTGAAGACTCTCAAGGAAGCACAAGAGGATAGGGGGAAGTACCTCATCGTCTGTACGGGCCATCAAGGAGAAGTTGGTTCGATACTTGACAGAATTTCAAGGGGAGTTCTTCCATACAAACTGAGCAATAAGGACCACGTAATATTTTCTTCAAGAACAATTCCAACTCCAGAGACTTTCAAAACCAAGGGTGCTCTACTCAAGGGATTGAAGAGCTTTGGGACAGAAATATTTGAGGATGTTCATGTTTCAGGTCATGGACAGAGGGAAGATTTGAGACAATTAATCGGTCTTCTTCAGCCCGAGCACATAATTCCTTCCCATGGGCATCATGGTCTTCTTTCTCCAGTCGTTGGTCTCGCACAGGAAATGGGATATGTTCCTGGAAAGACAATTCATCTCGTTAGCAATGGAGATATATTAGAAATTAAGTGATTAAATTATTTGGTTTTCAACCAAGCCTGCTTCCGACTTCTGCATCTCTATCTGGTTTTACAAGAGATAATTTATCGCCCGAACTTGCTGCGAGAATCATTGCTTCGGATTTTATCCCCATTATCTTTCTAGGCTCTAGGTTTGCAAGGAAGATGAATTTGTTTCCCTTTAATTCCTTAATTGTATAGTGCTTCTTTATTCCTGCAACTAGAGTTCTATGGTCGGTTCCAAGATCAATCTTTAGCTTGTAGAGCTTTTCAGATTCTTTTAAATCTTCAACTTCGAGTATCTTTCCAACTCTTAAATCCACATTCTGCCAATCATCAAATTTTAATTCACTCATCTTAACAATACCCTCTGATGATTTATTAATATTTTGCTTTTGCAACTCTTCATGGAATTCAATTTTCTTGAAGAGTATTTCTGATTTCTTGACTGGTTGCACTTTGTATGCCTTGTTAATTTCCTTCAAATCAATCTTGAAGTGGAAGTGCTTTGCTATTTTTTCACTTGTTGATGGGATGAAAGGAGATAGGAGAATTGAAAGGTTCTTTATTGCAACTATTAATTCGTATAGGACTTTCTTGTCTCCAGACTCCCATGGTTTTTTTTCTTGAACATATTCATTGCATCTGTCAACATATGAGAATAATTCATTGAGGGTCTTGTCCAATTCAAAATTATCCAAATACTTCTTTATTTTATCAAGTTCATCGAAATTCAAAGTCTTTGATTTAGTAGACTCAATCCCATACTTCTCTGCAAGAGCGGAGACTCTGCTTACCAAGTTACCCAACTTGTCTGCGAGTTCTGTATTGTTTCTCTTTACAAGAGAGGATTCTGAGAAATCACCATCATTTCCTTCTGCAAGAGGAAATTGCCTGCATACAAAGTATCTCATTGTGTCAGCACCGTACTTCTTGACAAGTTCAGTTACTGAAATTGAATTTCCAAGAGACTTGCTTATCTTTTGCCCATTGAATGTTAAAAATCCATGATTGAAGACGGTTCTTGGGAGATCAATTCCCGCAGATTTTAACATTGCGGGCCAGATTACAGCGTGGAACCACGTATTATCTCTTCCAAGTAGATGGATGTCTGCTGGCCAGAACTTTTCTCTTCCTTTTTCACGCGTGGCAGTGTAATAACTGATTAATGCTTCAAACCATACATATAGAACATGTTTCTTGTCAAGTTTGAAGGGGATTCCCCAATCTAGAGAGCCCCTCGTGATACTGAGGTCTCTCAATCCCTCTTTGACTCTATTGATTACTTCATTTCTTCTGCTTTCAGGTAGAATAAATTCTGGGTGTTTTTTATATAATTCGAGAAGGAATTTTTCATATTTAGATAATTTGAAGAAATAAGTTTCTTCCTTCACATTTTCAAGTTTTATTCCTCTGTGGAATGTACATTCTCCATTAATGAGGTCCTTTTCAGTGTAGTAAGTTTCGCATCTTATGCAGTAGATTCCTTCATATTTTCCCTTGTAAATATCTCCTGATTTATTTACAAGTTCAGTGAAATCATTTACAGTCTTTTCATGGTCCTTATCAGTTGTTCTTATGAATCTATCATAGTCAATGTCTAGGCTCTTCCAAGCTTCCTTGAATTTATCCGATACGAAGTCCACCCATTCCTTTGATTTTTTGCCTGCAACTCTTGCAGATTCAGCAACTTTCTTTCCATGCTCATCAGTACCTGTGACAAAGAAAACTTCCTTCCCATTGAGTTTGTTCCAGCGCGATATAGCGTCTGCTATAATTTTCTGGTATGCGTGACCAATGTGTGGTTCTGCGTTGACATAGTCAATTGCAGTAGTTATGTAAAATGTATTCTTCTTCATGGACTTATTTATCTGGTGGGGTATAATAAACTTATGATTACGAACTCATTCTTTCTTAGAAGATTTCCACATTAACTCAAAATATCTTCTGTAGCCATCAGTAACTTCTTTATTTTTAATCACAATTGCTATTGGATTTTGCTTTGACCAGAGAATTATTGCAGTCTTATCACCGTAAATATTTATTGCAAGCGGATTTGCATATTTCTCTGGGAAGTATCTTACTTCTGCAAGTTTCAATCTTTCAAACCATTTTTCATGAGTGATAATCCTTAATTTTATTTTCTTCTTTTGCCTCGTCTGATTGTACCATTTGAAATAGAACTGCATGACTTCTCCCGCCTTTGGATTAGCACCAAGGATGAGAATTTCTTTGTAATTGAGCTGGTCTTCAAGAACTGAACGAAGGCCATTCTTTCCTTTGAAAAAATTAGTCTCTTCTTTCTCAATTGTCTGGTTGTATTTCTTGCCGAGCTCTGAGACAAGCGGGGCTAGAAGATTTTCTCTTTCCTTAATTATATCTAGGAATCTCTGGGGATTTGAAGCTTGAAAGAGATTTCTATTATTCTGCTGGATGTATCCGACAAGTCCCTTTTGTATGAGTCTTTCAATCGTGTCATATACATTCCTTCTATGAAGGCCCGTCTTTCTTGATAGTTGACCTGCAAGACTTGGCCCTAAGTCAATCAATGCAAGGTAGACTCTTGATTCATTCAAGGTCAGGCCTGCTTCAATAAGGAGTGACTCATTAATCATCTCATTCTAGTGATTCTGATTTATTTAAGTCTTTCTGATTGTGGTGGTAAAAATCACCTCTTAAAATTATATCCCTATTTTCCTAAATAAATATAAGAAATGAAAGGAGGAAATACAAAACAAATGACAAACGAAACATTGGAAAGAAAGATAATCGAGCTAATAGCTACCGACAGAATTGATATACCTATATCGAGCATGTCTGGAAAGCTAAAGAGGGCCAAGCCAAAGATTGCAGGGACAATCGGTCTTGAGGAATACGATGGAAAATTCTCAGGAGAGAGAGTCTATGCAAGAGTTGAGACTGAAGATGTGGAAAAGGCTAGAGGAATGAGAGAAGGAGTGGATGAATTCTCAAAGAAATTCCCAAATTACGGGAAAATTCTTGAAGGAATAATCCAGGAAAAGAGAAAGGATAGAGAAACTCACCTCTACTTTGGAATCAAGGAAGGAAGAAGGCTTACCTCTGATGATTACATGGGCGTAATGAAGGGAATTGGATTCAGTGAATCAAGAGCTGAAAGTCTCTATCAGGAACTCATGGAAGTTAGCAGGAATCTTTCAAGGCAGAGAGATGAAGAAAGAAGAGTTCTTATCGGTGGAAGTGACTGATGAGACTTCTTCTCTTTCTTTTTATTTAATTTTTATTTAATTTGAACATTTAGTTAAGTTTTTAATAAACTCTTGATAAACTAGGGAGTATGCACCACTAGTTTATCGGTAGAATGAGAGCTTCCCAAGTTCTAGAGCCGGGTTCAATTCCCGGGTGGTGCATTTGGGTAGAAAAGTTAACGCCTTAGGTGGCTAAGATTTAAATACTACTTTTCAACTATGTTTTCGTAGGTGTTAATTCTAAAATGAATGAATTTAAGGAGACAACTCTGCAAGCTCCAGAAGAGCTGGATTTCCTAGTTGAGACTCTGCCAATCACAAATCATAAGAGGCTAATGACTACTTCTGAGTTTGAGATGCTTTTAAACCAACATTATAATGATCTTTGCAGGATAACTAGGGGCAGAGTGAGGAGAGCAATTAGTAAAGTTCAGGATTTGGAAAATGATTCAACTTCAATCGCACATGAGGCAATGAGCATAGCAAGGCAAAAACTCCGAGTCTCAGATGAATATAGTAAGAAAGATTTATCGGAAAATTTTATGAAGTATGTAATTGGAGTCATGAATAATATTGTTCGAGATGAATATTCAAAAATAGCTCGGGATGAAAGGGTTAAGGCAAATTATGTTGCAAGAATTAGGGGATTGATGGAAATGAAGATGGCCGATGAGAGACTCTTTGATGAGGGTAGAACTGAAAGACTTGTGGTAGAGCTTACTGAGGTTGTTGGAGCGGAAAGACTCGATCTATTAATGGACATAGGATATGGTTACAGAAAGAGACTCGATGTAATAGCCGAGAGTGGAGTTAACCCGAATACTTTTGATACAAGGATTCGAAATACCCGGAAGAAGTTAAAGAAGTATCTCGACACTAATTAGAGTGGTTTATAAAACCAAGTCCCCATAATTTTCTGCGGGGCTGTGGTCTAGTTTGGTAAGATTCAAGCATGGGGTGCTTGCGACCCCGGTTCAAATCCGGGCAGTCCCATGAATATTTTCAAATAACCTATTTCTTTAAAAGCTTTGATTATTCATCTCTTGAATGGCTGATGCGAAGAGCCCGTACGAATTGTTAGATTACCTGATGCAGGAAGGTTATGAGAAATATGGAGAGAGATTTGAAATTCTATTAGCGAAGTTTTTGACAGATGATGAGTTCATCTTTCTTGAAGCCTCATCTAGACTTGAAAGAGTGAGTGGAGCTGCGGAGGAGATGGGATTGAATAGAGCTGAGGCTTCCCAAACCTATGCTAGCTTAATTTCTAAACTAAAGAACCCTGAAGGAAGGGGAAAATTGGAAGAGCAGGTTGATGCAACTATAACTCACTATGTTCCTCCTCTTGACCATGTAGAAGAGAAAAAGGCCAAAGATGATGGCCGTGATGATTCTGAGAAGGAAAAGGAAAGAAATGGAGAGAAGAAAGGGAGATGTAATTATCGTGTTAGCCCGAGATTAGCTCCTAAAATTGATGGTAAGTTTGCTGAATATCTTAATTTTGAGATGGGGAAGAGGAATATTGGGCGGCAAGAATTCGCTAAATTAGTTGGACTTTCTCCTGCATTAACTGGATTCTACATGGCTGGACTTGGGATTCCAACATGGCAAGAAGAAGTCAGAATACGAGGGACCCTTAATTCAAATGGAAGACATTGAAGCAATTAATCTTCTTTACCAAAAACTTCCTTACTTATCTTCTTAGCATATTTTCTTGCAAGCTTCATTACTTCAGGAAGTTTGTGGGGGGGTCTTATGAGACTGCGGACAATCTTTGCAGAAGTCTCTATTGAAATTCCTGAACCTGGGCTAACAAAGAGGGGTTTTGAACCTTGTTTGCTTTGTACGACTCTTCCAACTTCTCTTTCTTTAAGATAAATTTTATCTCCATCAATACTAAATTCTACAGGGTTATCAGTTATGGCTATTGATGGAATTCCTGTGCTTATTGAAAAATGAGATGCTTCTCCAAGTCTCGAATGATTAATACCAAGACCCTCAATTAATACAAGTTCTGGTCTCTGCTCTAGCTGTTCGCATGCTCTAATCATTGTTGGTAATTCTCTATAAGACCTGAATTCTGCAATGTATGGGAATCTGACCCTGTCAATGAAGAATCTTTCTTCTACAACTTCCATTTTTCTATCAACAACAACTATTGCCGAGAGAATCTTATTTCCTATTATCACATTACTCATTGAACCTATGAACTCGATGCTTTCAAAATCCACAGAATCTTCCGTTGTTATTTCCTTTGAAAGCCTTGCCTGTTCCTTTTTCAAAGCCTCAAGATTAATTCCAAGCTTCTTTGCTATTTCTTCCTCTTTTGCTGAATCCATCTTAATTAGAATAAACTTTCTGCTTAAATATTTTATCTAGGATTAGAAATTATTTCAATCCAAAATTTCTCATCAAACTTGCCCAGAAACCCTTCTTGTGAATCTTTGCCTTGTAATCTCTGTTTGCTATTTTTCCTGCTATTTCCTTGTATTTTTCTGCTGATTTGCTCTTAGGGTGAGTGTGGACTACTGGATTCTTCATAGCGAGTGACTCACGGATAGCAAATTCCTCTGGAACTACGCCGAGTATTGGAACTTCAAGCATGTCCATTATATTTTCAGGACTCAATTCTGTCTTGTCATATCTTACCCTCGTGATTATTACTCCCTTGACCGTCTTTCCCATTTCTTCAGCGATTTTTATTGTTTTTAATGCGTCAGTTATCGAAGGCATGTCTGGATTTGAAACAAGGATTACTTCATCTGCAAGTCTTATTACTGATGTTGCCTCTTCTCCAAGTCCTGCAGCAGAATCAAAGATAACATAGTCAAAGAGTCTCTTTAGCTTTTTTGAGATATTGTCAAGATTTCTTCTGTTTGTTCTTCTTAATTCTTTTATTGAAAGAGAAGTTGGAATTATCTTTATTCCAGATTCATGCTCATAAATTGCATCTTCTAGCTTTGCGTGACCTGAAAGAACATGCGCCAAACTTACTGGAACTACCGGTGCTCCAAAGTGCAGGCCTACATTTGGTGTAGTGAGGTTTCCGTCGACAAGGATTACATCCTCTCCGAGGAAGTTCAATGCTGCTCCAAGATTTACGGCAGAAGTCGTCTTTCCTGTTCCCCCCTTTCCTGAAGTTACTACAAATATTTTACCCATTTTATAATTCTCTTTATAGAATCTGTTTGATTTTGCTTATAAACTTTTCTAGAACCAATGAGTATTCCTTTAGCTTATCAAGATTTATCTCAATCCAATTTTCTCCATCCTTCACTCGAAGTGTTATGTTCTTTCTAAACTCGTTTTCCTTGAGGTATTCGAGGGACGGAATCCTCTTGAAGAATTCGTAGAGGTCAATTGCGTCAATTATTTCAGGACTCTTTTTATAGACATTTCTTGTTTCAATGACTTTCATCTTCGGAGCGATGGGAATTAATGTGATTTTCTTGTCTTTTTTAGCTTTGGTTAGGAGACCTGATATGGCTTCGTCAATCATACTAGTCCATCTCTTGAGAAGATTTAGAATTACATCTCCCGTTTTCGTATATTTCAGGCTTACATATAGCAGATGGTCTGCGCTTATTTTTTCTTGAATTATTTTGTCCATTCCAGTTACTTCTATAAGTTCACCACTGCTTTAGAAGGAAAAATACGAGCCATTTTAAGTATAAATACTTTCTGATTAGGGTGTTAACATGTGTTAACGAAATTTTGAGCAGATTTGAGTTATCCAACTAGCCTATTTTGAGATAATCTAAGCCTTATCTTTTCAAGAAATCCCTTTAGTTCTCTTATGAATCCCTTGACTTTATCGATATTCATAATTTCAGTTCTCATGGAATCAGTCATTATTACTACGTTCATATCTTTTACAAATTCCATTGGAGACTTTTTGTGAGCTTCTGCAAGACGCATCACTTCAAAGAGAACCTTTATTTCATTATCGGAGAATCCATATTTTGGCACACACTGACTTCTGAAAGTCTCGAGATTGTCCTTTGGATTGCTATAGAGCTGAATATTTTTGAAATAGTATTCATATTGTAGTATTGAATTGATGATGTATATTGAAAAGATGTTCAATTCAGAGATAATTTGGAGGCATATTTTGTTTTCTTTAATGAGCGGATAAGTGACATATGCTAGATGGTCTGCTACCTTGAGTGCTCTTTCAGCACTCTTGAATGAAGTTAGGTATTTTTGCTCCATGTGGCAGAAAGGAGTTTAGAGTTAAAGAATATTTTGGTGGTATACTTATTATGATAGGCTGAGTATCGCTTCTGCTAAATCCCCATTTGAATCAATTAATGCCTTTTCTGCATCCTCTCTTGAAGAATTTGTCTTTTCCATAACTGTGATTATATCTTCCTCTCTAATTCCACCCTCTTCTTCTCTAGCCTCTCCTGTAATTTGCCAGCTTTCATTTCCCTGCATATTTATCTTTGAAACAGATGGATTATCGATTATTATTTTTCCGCCGTCAACCTTCTCAATCGTTACTCTTGAAGATTCTACTTCTTCCTGCTTTATTCCCATCTTCTTCATCATTCCTTGAATCTTTGAGGGGTCAATTCCGCCGAACATTTTAAAGAATCTGTTAAATTGAAACAGGAAACATAATATTTAATACGATGACAAAGAGAATTATAGCAATTATGAATGCCACTACATGAGTTGGGCTCAACTTGAATCTTGAGGGATATTCTTCATTATATCTCATCAATCCGCCGAATCCTGATGGTGTTGAAATTACATTGTCTGCCATTTTAATTATGGGTTATTCTTTGTTTAAAAAGTTAGTGGTTATCTTATTCTTCCAGTCAAGTCATTGACTCTCTTCCCTGCTCTTTCAGCTGCGCTGATTGTTGCGCCTACTGCATTGTCTGCGACTTCTACAGGATGCCTTACTTTTCTGTGGGTGAGGTAATAAAACACTGTTCCAACAACCCCTACAGACGCAGTAATAGCTATGGCTCCAAGATGCTTGTAGACTTCTGTCTCTGGATCGCTGCTCAATCCTCCGAATCTATAGCTCATTTGACTGAGAGGATAGACCACACTGAATACTAAGGGTTCTAATTCTGTGGCAATCTGACTTTCCAAGTAAGAAATGCGTTCATACGCGTTGCCACTTTTAATCTTGTTAAGAATCATATCTCTAGAGGGATTTTTGGGTTTATAAATTGGGGCTTTAGAGCCTTTTGCACAAAGACCTAAAATTCACAAACTTTATAAAAAAGTGATTTAATGACGATTGATGAATGAGGTGATAAAATTCTTGTGGAGCAGTGGAATACTAACATATTTAGGAATACTGACAATATTCTTCTTATTCAGAAAGAAAGAATCTTTAAAATTAAATCTCCGAATAAATAAGGGTGACATGAAATTAACTTTTCTAATAATTTTCGGACTCTTGGCATTAACCATAATCGGCTCGATTACTGGAACAATAAAAATCAATATCCCTCAAGAAGTGAGTAGTCAGACATTAATAACTCTAGTCTCAATAGGATTGGTGGTGGCTCCAACGGAAGAATTATTATTCCGTGGAACAATACAGAACTTATTCTCTAAGAGGCTGGGAGTCATTGCAGGAATAACACTTGCCTCAACGATATTTGGGTTGGTGCATCTAAGATTTGGTGGGCATTTTGCAATAGCTGCAGGATTGACTGGAATGGCAATGGGAATAACATTTCAAAAAACAGAAAGTATAGTCCATCCAATTATGATTCATGCGAGTATGGCCATGATGTGGGTATTGCTATTAACCATCTAATCTTTATTTTTTCTGATTCTTTCGAGGATTTCTTTCTTCTTTGTTCTGCTTGGAAAGGTTTGACCGAAACGAACTAGAATCCAGTTTAAGTCCTTCCAGTACTTTTTAGGAAATAATTTTTCAAGGTCTCTTTCAACAATTTCTTGTTTTTCACTCTTAGTCCATCCGAGCTGTTTTGAAAGCCAATTGACATGTGTATCTACCCCTATTCTATCATGATTCTGCTCTGCAAGGAAGACATTTGCAGTCTTTCTTCCAACTCCAGGAAGCTCAATGAGTTTTTCAAATTCATGAGGTATTTTGCCGTTGTATTTCTTTACAATAATTTGTGAAAGTTCTCTTATGTGCTTTGATTTGGTTTTATAGAAGTTTACTGAGCGAATTATTTTCCCAATGTGGTTAGTACTTGCTCTTGATAGTTTGACTAGAGAATTATATTTCTTAAATAATTCCTCTGCAACGGGAATTGTTTTCTTGTCTGTGGTTCTCGCAGACATTAGAGTTGCGATGAGAGTCTTCCAGTCTTCATTCCATCCATCTGCAGCGAGGCGTATTTCCTTTCCAAGCCTTTTTAATTCATTCAACTGCCTGATTGCTTCTCTTGTATTGACCACTAATAGTTATATGATTCTTAATTTAAGAAGTTTTAGATTTTCTCAACTTCCTTCATCTTAATTCCAGAAAGATTCTTTTTCATTCTACCATAGAGTCCTTCCTTGTTTGCTTTCAAAACCTCTCTGAAGAGAACAAATGAGTTTCTATCTCTAAATGTGTATAATGGGTCACTAGTACTATTCACATCAATCGTAAAGAGGCGGTTAACAAATTTAGTCAACTTTGTTGCACTAACTGCCCTTTCCAATTCTGAGATGCCCGGGGATTCCGAAAGCATTGACTCGAAAGCTGGACAATCAAAGACTAAATTATAGAGTTCTGGGTCTTTTCCTTCTGACTTAATTGCCCTGTACCATGGAAGAACGGGAGATGAAGGATCTACCTTTAACTGGGACTGTATGTAATAGGGGAGGATTCCCAACATTGTATCTACTCTTTGTCTTTCAATATCATCTTTAGAAGTTGTTATTCTCTCTCCAGAGCCAGAACTATTGAGCCCCTTAGTATTGACACTTGGGGCATATTGAAGTCGTCTTGGCATTCCCATGAGTATGGCTAATCCACAGCATTTTTAAACAAATGTATAATTAAGTAAATATGACTATTCCCAAGCTTGTTGACATCAAGAACTGGTCACCAGAAATTGAAAAAAAGATAACTGATTTATGGAAGAAAGCTGAAATGTTTAGGTTTGACCCAAAGAAAGCAAGAAAGATTTATTCAATTGATACTCCTCCACCATATGTTAATGCTCCAATCCATATTGGACATGCAGTAACTTATTCTTACATGGATTTCTTTGCAAGATATAGAAGAATGAAGGGGCACGATGTTTTATTTCCTCTTGGGCTAGACAGAAATGGACTTCCAATTGAAGTTGGAGCCGAGAAGAAATATGGAATTTCTCCATTCAAGGTGAGTAGGGAAGAATTTTTGAAACATTGCGAGAAATTGCTTGAAGAAAGCAGTATTGAAAGTGCCGATAGTTTTGCAAGGCTTGGAATATCGTTTACTTCCTATGAAGAAGGGAAGCATGTTGGAGCGATTTACAAGACTGATTCTCCAGAGTATCGAGCTCTCACTCAAGCAACGTTCATTGACCTCTTCAAGAAGGGACTCGTTTATGAGGACAAGAGAATAAGCAATTGGGATCCAAAGTTGAGAACAACAATTGCAGATTCTGAAATTGAATACAAGGAGATTCCTTCTACATTCGTTCATGTAAAATGGAAGATTGACGGAGGGAAGGATGTGGCCATTGCAACAACGAGGCCAGAATTAATTGGAACTTGCAGTGCAGTCATTTTTAATCCTGAAGATTCAAGATATAAGAATCTCAATGGAAAGAAATTAATCGTTCCAATTTATGGAAGGAAGGTTCCTATCATGGCCCATCCATTTGCTAAGATTGACAAGGGAACTGGGCTGGTGATGATGTGTGCTGGTGGAGACTTGACTGATGTGCAATTCATGAGAGAGACAAAGATTGAACCAATCATCGCAGTAAATATTGATGGGACAATGAATGAGAAGGCTGGATTGCTCAAGGGACTCAAAGTTAGAGACGCAAGAATTAAAATTATTGAAGAGTTGAAGAGCAGGGACCTTGTTGAGAAGGAAGAGAAGATTGTCCATAGAACTCCTGTTTCTGAAAGGAGTGGAGCAGAACTTGAATTTATTGAGGTTCTTGAATTCTATCTTAAACAACTTGAATTTAGAAAGGAAATAAAGAAAATTGCAGATAAGATTAATTTTTATCCAAGAGAATCAAGAGAAATTCTTGACAAGTGGATTGACTCAATAAGTATTGACTGGCCGATTTCTCGAAGGAGATTCTATGCAACCCCGATTCCATTATGGCATTCAGAGATTGGTGGAAAGAAAATCACTGGAGTTCCAAAGCCAGGAAAATATTATGAGCCCTGGAAGGAAGGTTCAAAGCTAGGAGATGATGCAGATATTCTTGATGAAAATGGAAAGATTCTTGGAAATGTCGGGGATAATAAATTTAGTAAACTAAAATGGACTGGAGAGACTAGAGTATTTGATACTTGGATGGATTCTTCAATCTCTGACTTATTCATACTCAATTACAGGAGAGATGATACCTTCTTTAAGAAAGCATTCCCAGCGTCTTTGAGACCTCAGGGAAAGGAGATTGTAAGAACTTGGTTGTATTATACTCTATTGAGGGGATATCTTGAAACTAAGAAGCCCGTATTTGAAGATGTATGGATTCACCAGCACATTGTTGATGAGAAGGGGATGAAGATGTCAAAATCTCTTGGAAATGTAATTGACCCTCAAGAGATAATGAGAGATTTTGGAGGAGAGGCATTGAGGTTCTGGAGTGCAATTGAAGGAGATTTATCAAAGGGAGATTTGAAATGTTCCAAGGAAAGAATAAAGGCAGAAGTGAAGACACTGAATAAGATTCTAAATGTTTCCAAATTCGTCATGCAGTTTGACAAACCCAAGTTCAAGATTGATGAAACTACAGATACGGATAGGTTATTCCTCGACTATATTAATGAACTGACTGAAGAATGTGATAAGAGTTATGGGAAGTATGACTTTTACAATTCTACAATAAAATTGAGAAATTTCCTTTGGGAGATATTTGCTTCTCACTATGTTGAACTTGTAAAGGGAAGAGCATACAATCAGGAGGGAAATTTCAGTAAGAAAGAGAGCGAATCTGCAAAATTCACACTTTATTATCTTCTTGAGAGATTTTTGAGATTGATTTATCCAATAATCCCTCAAATTACAAGCACTATTGCATTGGAAATGAAAATTGACCTTCTGAAGTCTGAATTTCCTGAATCCGAAAAGGTTGAACATAAAAACAGCGATAAAATCATAAGCAAAATCATGGAATTTAACAAATCAGTCTGGAAGAAGAAGCAGGAGAGTGGAATTTCTTTGAGAGAAGGTATTTCTGGAGTAGAAATTCCAAAAGAACTTGAAGATTATAAGAAGGACTTAAGGGTCTGCCATAAGATATGACTTAAATACTATAATTACAAGGAAATTCTATGACTGAATTAACTTTTGAAGAAGCTGTTGAAATGCTTGGAAATATAAGGGGAAGGCATACAGAACTTGTTAGTGTTCTGATACCTGCAGGTTTCAACAAAGATGGAGTTACAAAGCAGATTGAGGCTGAGAAGAGCACTGCAAATAATATTAAGAGCAAGAGCACGAGAAAGAATGTAATTGATGCTCTTGAGAGAATTGTCCGTTATTTGAAAGGAATTAAGGAAACTCCTGAAAATGGAGTAGCAATCTACTGTGGAAATACTTCTGAAAATGAAGGACAGCCAAATATTGAACTCTTTGATATTCATCCTCCAATTGCGTTGAAGACTAGAGCTTACAGATGCGACCAGACATTTGTTATTGACCCTTTGAAAGAGATGATGCAAGTCAAGGAAGTCTATGGACTACTTGTAATTGATAGGAAGGAAGCTACACTTGGAGTTCTTGAAGGAAATAATATCAAGGTTTTAAGAAAGATGACTTCCGGAGTTCCTTCAAAGGTTAGAGCTGGAGGACAATCTAGTCAGCGTTTTGCAAGAATAACTGAAGGTGCAGCAAAAGAATTCTACAGAAGAGTTGCAGATGCAATGAAGGAAATGTTCTTTGACATGCCAAAACTGAAGGGAATAATAATCGGTGGTCCGATGCCTACAAAGGATGACTTCCTAGATGAAGGACAACTTGTAACTAAACTCCGGGAAATGGTAATCGGGATGAAGGACATAGGAGATTCTGATGAAAACGGACTTCACCAACTTGTTGGAGCTTCAAAAGACCTTCTTGCACAACAGAGCATAATCAAGGAACAAAAAATATTCGAAAAATTCTTTGAGATGTTGGGTAAGAATCCAGGAATGGTAGCTTACAAGAAAGAGGATGTAATGAGGGCTCTTGAATATAGTGCAGTAGAAAAATTAATAGTATCAAAGAAGCTACCCAAGGAAACTGTTAAGAGCTTTGTGGACATGGCTAATAATACTGGAGCTGAAGTGGAATTTGTTTCGGCAGATAATCAGGAAGGACAGCAATTTTTTAATTTGAGTGGAATAGGTGCTGTATTGAGATATAAATTGAATGGATAATATAACTAAAACAGGTGCAATATGGACGTAAGCGAAAGAACAATTGATGAGCTAGACACTTCCAAGGAAGCGGAGGCTTTGAAGAGGATTGAAGCAGTTTTATTTGTTTCTGGAAGATGGATATCAGTTCCAGAATTAATTTCATTGACTGATTTGAATCCAATTCTTCTAAAACAATATCTTGACAAGCTTAGAGAAAGATACAATGAGGGTTCTGCTATCGAAATTTATAATCGAGAAGATTTGTGGAAGATGGGAGTTAGGCAGGAATATTCTTATGTAATTAATAAGCTTGCTACTGGCTCGAGTGAATTCACTAAGGCTGAACAGGAGACTCTTGCCATAATTGCATACAAGCAGCCAGTAAAGCAATCTGTAATAATTAATATTCGTGGAAATAAGGCTTATGACCACATTAAGAGGTTCAGAGACATAGGACTTGTAAATACTAAGAGAATTGGACACACTCTTGAATTGGAATTATCCGACCAATTTTACGAATATTTCCAGATTAATCCAAAGGCAGAAGATATCGATAATATTGGAAAGATTGAGGAAGAAGAGGGTGGAGAGAATAAAAGTGAATCTAATGAGGCATCATGAAAGTATTGCCCTGGGTTTATTTGGGTTATATGTTTGTTTCTCTATATTTTTTCTTCTTCTATGTCATTCTCTATCATCGAAATAAGAATAAGCTCTATGAAACTCCGAAAGTCACTAATAATTATTCTCTAAGTGTTCTCATCCCTGCGTGGAATGAAGAAGATACACTCAAGGGAACGGTTGAATCGGTTGTAAAATCAGATTATCCCATAAAGGAGATTATAATCATCAATGATTGCAGTACGGATGGAACTCTAAGAGTGGCGCAGGAACTTGCAAGTAGATACTCAATGGTTCGAGTGATTAGCAATTCAAAAAATCTCGGCAAGGCAGGTTCTCTAAATCGTGCAATTACTACTACAACGACCGAACTTGTTGCAGTTGTTGATTCACAATCCTATCTTGAGACAAATAGCATTAGAAATCTAATTGGATATTTTGATGAACCAAGAGTTGGAGTCGCAACAGCAAAAATACTTGTAAAATACAAGAGGAATTTCCTTGAAAAGCTTCAGGCTCTCGAGTATTCTGTAATCGCCTTACAAGAAAAATGCTTGGATTCATCGACTGCATCTATGTAACTCCTGGACCCCTGAGCATTTACAGGAAGAGTGTTCTTGTGGAACTGAGAGGATTTGATACAAAGAACATGACTGAAGATATTGAAATGACTTGGAGAGTTGTTTCGAGAGGATATCTCGTAAAAATGAATCTAAACTCTCATGTTGAAACGGTGACTCCAGACAAGCTCAAGAAGTGGTGGAGACAGAGAAATAGATGGAATATGGGCGGACTTCAATGCCTCATGAAGTATAGGAAGGTCATATTCAATAAGGATTACAATATGCTTGGACTCTTCATAGTTCCATATTTTGCACTCACTTTGTTTCTTGGACTCATTGGAATG
>Ga0137430_1000082_pt1 | contig 27994 bp, 40 predicted proteins | sample EasRivERMZT754_2_FD_104651 | JGI IMG/M metagenome (GOLD analysis project Ga0137430, IMG submission 104651) | Soil microbial communities from meander-bound floodplain in the East River, Colorado, USA - East River MetaG ERMZT754_2 | ecosystem: Environmental > Terrestrial > Soil > Floodplain ...
CGAGCTGGCGCTACACCCCCGAGCACCTGACCGACGTGACCGTCACCTGGCGGCGGTTCGGGTTCCGGCCGACGACGCAGGCCGAGCGCGAGGCGCGGCAGCGCCGGCGCCTCGGCGGGATCCCGGTTATCCACGCCCCGGAGCTGCGGCCGGTGAGCCACGAGGTCGAGCGGCGGCTGCGCTCGATCGGGGCGCGCGCATGAGCCCCGACGCGGATCGCGAGCACCGCGAGGACGAGCGGCGGACGATGCAGGCGTTCGCGATGCTTTTCCTCGCGCTCGGGGTGGTGTTCGCCGCGCTGGTGCTGGTCGCGGTGCTGTGATGTTTTCCAGTTTGGACGCCGGCCCTGCCTGCAGGGCAGATTCGGCGATTCGCTCCCCTCCCAGAGCGAGGGCTTCGAGTCTGCTCGGGCCGGCGTCCGCTTTTCTTTTGATCAATAGGAGTTTGCGCATGAAGGTTGCACCAGACATCGACGTGAACGATCTGCTGAACCAGGAGGAACCCTTCGCCTGGCCGAGTGACGAGATCGAGGTCGAGGCGTTGTGCCGGGTGCCCGGGTGAGCCTCGCCACCCGCTATCTGATCGGCGAGCGCTACGGCCTGCTGCTCGACCTCGACCAGTTGAGCAAGGTGCTCGGCGATGCCCCCGAGACGCTGCGCAACAAACACCACGCCGGCACGCTCGGCTTTCCGATGAGCAAGAAAGGCGGCCGGCTCGTGGCGCACTACGAGGACGTGGCAGACTACGTTGATTCGTTCCGCGTCGGTGCACGGGCAATGCTCGAGGAGGTGAAGCCGTGATGGGCCCCGAAGCTATTGTGTACGCAGCGATCGTGATCGCCATCGTCGTGATTATCTGGAACGGCGCCATGAGCACCCCTACGCACGAGGCGCACGAGGCGCTATACAAGCTCGCTCGTCTGAGGGCTGGCGATGAGATCGAACATCAAGCAGCCCGCGCGAAAACCGCAGAGTCCCGGCTGGCAGAAGCGGTGGCGGTGATTCAGGAGTTGGTGACGCAGATCGAGAAATTCGCCGAAGAACAAGGCGAGGCAGATTTCTACACCGGCGCCGCCCGCGCCTTCCTAGCGCAGTCCAGCGAGAAGGGTGGCGGGTGACGACCTACACGCTAATCCGCGAGGCGTTTCCGTTCGCACGTAAGCAGCACAGATGCATCTGGTGCGGCGAGTCGATCACCATCGGCACGAAGCACCGTTACGAGGTATCGACCTTCGACGGCCTGCAAAATCACCGCTGGCATTTAGAGTGCGACGCTGCCGCGGCGGACTATTTCAACTCCGGGGATGGGCCTGAGTTTGCGCCGCACGAAAACGAGCGCCCTCCCTCCTCCTCGGGTAGCGCGAAGCAAGGGGACGCCAGCCCTACCGCCCCCGCTTCGCCACCCGCGCCGGATTGACCTGCGTGTACCGGCGCAGGTTCCGCCAGTCCTTGATGCCGGTCACCGCCGACACCTCCTCGATCGGGTAGCCGCGCTCGAAAAGCGCGCTCGTCGCCTCGTGCCGCATATCGTGCAACCGCAGATCCGCGATCCCCGCCGCGCGTGCGGCCACCTTAAAACACCGACTCACCGTCCCGGGCTGGTACGGGAAGATCCGCTGGTCCGTCGCCCCTTCGGCCGGCCGCGGTTGCCGCATGATGATGTCGAGCGACTCACCGACGAGCGGCACGACCTGGTCGTTCCCCGCCTTCGCGCGCGGATCCTTGCGGTCCCGGACAACGATGGTGCGCGCGGCGACGTCAAGGTCGGTCCAGCTGATCCGGCACACCTCGCCTCGCCGGAAGGCGTTCAACGCCCCGAGGCGCACGATGTCGACCATCGGGATCGTGGTCGGGAGTGCCGCGAGCGCGGCGAGCAGCGCCACCCACTCGTCCTCGGAGGGCCGGCGCTCGCGCTTCCTTCCCGCCCCGATCAGCTTGAAGTGCCGCAGCGTCGGCCGGGCGACCCCCACCTGGTCGGCGTAGGGCACACCGAGGAGGGATGCGACGTAGCGGAGCGCCGTCCCGAGCTTCGAGATCTCCATGTTCACGGTGTAGGGCCCGGCGCCGGCGCGCCGGCGCGCTCGGGCGTAGTCGACGAGGCTTGCGGTCGAGAGCCGATCCAGGCGCAGCGCAGCGAACCAGGCCGCGAGCCCGGCGAGCATGTAGTGCTCGGTCGACTGCCGGGCGACCGGGCGGCCGGCGTCGGCCCGCGCCGCCCGGTACTGCTCGAGGAGCCAGCCGACGCGCGCCGTGGACCCCGCCACGCGCCGCCCGAGGTCGGCCTGGTGTTCGAGGGACCGCGCCCAGGCCAGCGCCTCCTTGCGCGTCCTGAAGGTTCTGGAGGTACCCTGCTGGCCGGCCGGGCGGACCTGCGCTCGCCAGCCGCCCTTGTAGGGGTAGATACTCGCCACCCGTACTCCCGGCGTGTGCACGTTGTGTGCAGTGCGGGAGTGTAGCAGAATGGGGATTAATGGGAGGAATACCAATGAGAACGGGCGCGCGGTGAGTGCTGCCGGGCCGGATCCCGCCGTAGTTCACGGGGAATCGTGGGGTTTCTAAGCCTTTGGTTCCACGTGGAACACACCCGTGTGCAGGCCGGGCGTGTGCAGTCCGTGTGCAGCGGCGCGCGACGTCGCAATGCGACGCCTGGCGTCACCCCTCCGCAGCCCGTTCCGGGCAAATCAACCGCTTACGACGGGCACGCTCGGTGCGTGCCAGAGGAGCGGCAGTCTTGCCAGAACGTCAACATTGGAAGGGAGTCGAGCCATGCGCAACATGAACAAGGGGTTCACGCTGATCGAGCTAATGATCGTGGTCGCGATCATCGGCATCTTGGCGGCGATCGCGCTGCCGGCGTACCAGGATTACACGGTCCGGGCGCGCACCTCCGAGCTGATCCTGGCCGCGTCGAGCGCGCGGACATCGATCACCGAGGCGGCGCAGCAGTTAAACACCAACGTGGGTGCGGGGAACGGGGTAGCGATCGGGATCGGCGGGAAGATCGCATCGAGCGCGGTCTCGGCCGATGGGCAGATCGTAGTCACCGGGGATACTGCTTTGATGGGCACCTCGGGAATCGAGGTTACCCTGGTGCCGTCCTGGAACACCACCGCGAGCACGGTGATGTGGTCGTGCGAGGTGATGCCGATCAAGTACGCGCCCTCGAGCTGCCGGACGGACTAGCAGCGGCGAGGTGGCTCGGGGCGAGCGGCGTGTTCCTCGCGGAAGCGCTGCTCATCCCCGGGCACTACGGCTGGCCGTGGCTCGCTGCGGCGCTGGCGTGCCAGGTCGCCGCGGTTGCGGCCGGTGGTCTCGAGCGGGAGTAGATCAGGGACGGAAGGGCGCGGGGCTCGTGAGCCCCACGAGATAGCCGACGACGAACGCGACGGCGACAAGGGCGAGCAGGTACTGCAGCTCGAGGTTCACCCGAGGAGCCAGGCGAAGACTGCGAAGATCACCGCCATGACGAGCACCCGCGCGATTGCGCGGGTCGACTCGCTCATCAACCGGGTTTCCCCGCACGGCGCAGCGTAACGAAGTACTCCTCGCCGAGCTCGAAGTGCTCGGCCGCCTCTTTCGAGAGCGTGCTGATCTCGAGCTTCCCGTACGGGAGCTCCTCGAACTTCGCCGGCGGATCGGTCGCGTCGGGTCGGCGGGCGAAGTAATAGACCGGCTCGAAGGTCACCTGGAACAGCGTCGAGGCCGGTTGGCCACCATCGTCGCGCGGCACCAGGTTCCGATGGTGGATCCGCGACACCTGCACGCACCGAAACTTGAACTTGACCAGGTGGTCGCCGTTCCCGGTGCCACCGGTGCCACCGCGGTGGCCGCCCTTCACGGTGCGACCTCGGCTGGCCGCGCGCAGGCGAGCCGCTCGGCGTATGCCTTGCGGGCATGCACCAGGAGCTCGTCACGCTCGGCCATGATCACGAGCGGGAACTCGTAGTTCGTGAGGCGGGCGAGCTCCTGGTCGGTGCTCACCGCGGGCGGCGCCTCCACAGGCCCACGCAGGCAGGGCACCGGGACCGGCACCCGGACCACCTGCGGCAGGGGGGCGGACGCGCAGCCCGCCAGGAGCGCCACAGCGAGCCAGGCGGGCTTCACTTCGCCAGCCTCTTCCGGATCTCGGCGACCGCGTCGTCGGCGGTCCTCGCCTCGCCAGGAGGCGCCGCGGCCGCGGCGCGCGCCCGGAGCTCGACCGACCGCCGCTCGAGCGCGACGGCTGCCTTGGCGGCCGCCTGGCGCGCGGCCGCGGCCTCGGCCTCGGCTTTCGCCGCCCCGTTCTGCCAGCCCTGCACGGCGGCGTTCTGTTCGTCGAGCTTCGCCCCGAGGTCGCGGTTTCGGAGCTCGAGCTCGCCGTTCGCCCGGATCGCGTCCTCCCACTCGCCATGCACCCACCACAGGGCGCCGGCGAGGCCGAGGATTACGAGCGCCGCCGCGCCGGCCGCGATGAGGGCGACCTTGAGCTGGATCAAGCCGGGCAAGGGGATCATGCGAGCAGCTGCTCGGGGAGCGCCTGCGCCTTCGGCGCGGCCATCGACGGAATGAATACCCGCCGGGCGGAGATCGGGGGGCGCGTCTGCAGGTGAACCCAGTCGGGCGTCCAGCGCGGATCCTCGAGCCACAGGCCGACCACGCCGAGCTCGTCGATCATGCTGAGCTTGTGGCAGGCCGGAGCGGTGTGCGCGACGCACCAGCGCGCAAGCGCGCGCCCCGGGGTGTCCTGCAGATCGGCGCCCTCGCCGGTGATGTGGGCGGAGTTTTTCGCGGCGTTCGCGGTGCGATCGTTGATCACCGCCGGCCGCCAGCCCGAGGCGATCGGGGTGCCGGTCACCTCATCGCGACCAGGTGCTACACCATCTCGCTCGGCGCGCTCGAGCAGCGCGTTCAAGCGTCCGACGGTGACGAGCGCGTTCTGGCGCACCGCGCTCGAGAGCGCGTGCGCCGCGTCGCGCCCCATCAGGTAATCGGCGAGCGTGATCAAATAGCGCGGCATGCTTGCTCCTCATCGTGGCGGGTCGCTTCGTTCGAGCTCGCGGTCGGCACGACGCGCAAGGTACCGGTCGCCCCCGTAGGCGGCGAGGAACGCGCTCACGTATCCGGCGGCGAGCGGCAGGCCGACCATGAGCGCGCCGGTGAAGGCAAGCCCGGAGGCCGCGGCCGCGACGAGGATGCCCTGGACGATGCGCAGGCGGTCGACGGCGGCGCCGTCGCGCCATCCAGCGAGGAGCGGCAAGCTGGACGCGCCCCACCCGATGAGCGCGAGCACGGCGAGCACCGCCCAGTACTTGAGCGGGAGCTCCGCCGGGTCGTGCAGCCGCTCGGCGGCCGCCGCCGCGGCGCTACCGATCGTCGCCGCGGCGCCGAAACTCGAGCGTGCTCGTTGCATAGCGGGACGAGGTCGCGTATCGCACCATCAGGTTCGCCCAGTACGACCACGCGCCGAACGCGATGCTGAGCGGCGCGAACCAGACCGCGAGGCCGGTCGGGTCGTAGACGGCGAAAGTCGCGCACCAGGCGGCGACGACGAGGCCGGCGGCGGTGGCGCGCGTGCTCGAGGAGCGCCAGAGCGCGCGGTTGCCCCACAGGTGCCGGCGCACGTACTCCAGCATCGCACTCACCGCGAGCGCGGCGCCCGGGATCGAGAGCGCGAGCCCGAGGGCGATCGCATCGGGCGAGCCGTCTCCGAAGAATATCGCGCCCCAAGTGACGCTGGACGCGCCGAGCGCGGCGTCGGCCCCGAGCAGCATCCGCGAATCAGCACGCATAGGCGCCCCACTTGTCGAAGTAGCGCTCGCGGTTGCGCTCGTGCTGGCCGGGCGCCCACTTCGTCGTCGCGCCGTCCTTGTGGTGGTGCACCACCAGGTCGTCGCGCAGGCAGAACCGCGCGCCGGCGGCATACAAACGCATCACCCAGTCGTTATCCTCGAAGGCCTGGCCGGCGCGGTACTCCTCGTCGAATCCGCCGGCCCGCTCGAAGAGCTCGCGCCGGAGCATGGCGCAGAAGTGCAGCCCCGATCCGGCCGGTTGCGGAACGCCCTGGTCGGCGGCGCTGCGGCAGCTCGAGTGGCAGTGCCACTCCCCGCGCTCCGGGCACCAGGCGGCGGCGAGGACGTAGCCGGCGCTCCCGAGCTCGTCCAACTGCTCGCGCATCGCCTCGAGCACCGGGGCGCGGTGCACGACTTCGGGGTTCGTGATCACGATCACGTCGCCGCGGGCGCGCTCGACGCCGCGGTTGATCGGCACGCACGGGTTGAGCGGCGTCGTTTTCGCCGGAAGCCTGAACACCCGCGCATGCCACGCCCGCGGCAGGCACTCCAGCGGCGGCAGGTAGGCCCGATTCGGCGAGCCGTCGTCGACCACGACCAGGTCGAGCTCGAGCTCGCGATAGTGCTCGATGTAGCTGTTGATCGTGCGGTCGAGCGCCCCCTGGCGCTGCCAGTACGGCATGACGATCGAGATCACACGAACCAGACGTGCTGCGGCGGCTCGCGCACGAGCGCGTTGATCAGGCGGTTCTTGTCGTTGAACTGGCAGTGGTGGCACGAGCGCGCGTCGAAGTCGTAACGGCGCGTCGTCGTGAGCCACTTGATGAAGCGCTGCTCGCGCAGGTCGCCGATCTCGCCGTGCCGGGTGTACGAGGTCGTGCAGCAGCGGTAGACCTTCTGGTCGCCGCCGATGTAGAGGACGAACTGCTGCTCGCCGCAGAAGGCGTAGTCGGGCGCCTGCTGGCGGAGATCCTCGACGCGGGCGGAGAAGAGGTCGACCACCTTGAAGCGCTCGTCGGCGAACTCCCGCGCCGCGGCGCGCTGCTTGTCGATCTCGACGGTGATGCCGTCGTAGTAGGCCGCGCCGCGGTGCGAGAACATGGCCGAGAGGCGGATGTACGAGAGGCCGGCGCCCTTGACGAGGGCCGTCGCTGCGATGATCTCCCGGTAGTTTTCCCGGGTGACGACGAAGCCGGCGCCGATGTAGGGGCCGCCCTTGAGCTCGCCGATCTCCTGGATCGTCCGCACCACGCGGTCGAAGAGCGGACTGCGGCGCGTCGCTTCGTAGGTGCCCGCCCGGGCGGCGTCGAGGCTCACCCGCAACCAGGCGAGGCGGTCGAGCTCCGGGCGCATCGTGAGGCGGGTGCCGTTGGTCACGAGCCCGGTCTCGAGGCCGAGCCCCTGCGCGTGGGCGAGGATCCGCCAGAACTCCGGGTGCACGGTGGGCTCGCCGCCGCCGGTGAACTCGATCGCGTTGCAGCCGATCAGGGCGCAGTCGTCGAGGATCTCGAGCGCCTTGGCGGTCGGAATGAACCGCGCCGGGTTGCGGTTGCCGCCCTCGGGGAACTGCTCGGCCGAGAAGCCGTCCGCCATGCGGTACGAGCAGAAGTGGCAGTCCTGGTTGCAGAGGTCGGAGATGACGAAGTGCAGGTGCGTCGGGTTGATGTCGCGCCCGGCGCGAAGGTCGGCGATGCGATCGAGGTGCCAGGCCGCCTTGATCGTCGAGTAGGCGCTCACGCGGCCACCTTCTCCAGCGCCTCCTCGAGCGCCATCATCGGGAACACCTCGAGCGCGCTCCCTGGCGTGCAGTTGATCACCTCGACCCCGGCGCGCGCGAGGTGCGCCGGGAGCTCGTTGAACATCGGCAGCATCGCCGCGGCGAAGGCCCGCGGGTGCGTCGGCATCGGGTGCGGGTCGTGCCAGTGCGTCCGACCGCCGATCACCCGCATGTCGTAGCCGAGGAGCAGGATCCGCCGCGCGCCGGCGAGCACGGCGAGGTTGATCGCGCCGTATCCGGCGTTACGCCCGTGATGGATCGCCCCCGGGTCGAGCGAGAGCCCCATCGGCACCCCGGCATCGCGGAGCGCCGTGATGCGCGGGTCGCGCTCGGGGAGCGTGCGGTTCTCGAGGGTGAAGATCCGCCCGGCGAACGCGCGCCACACCGGGTCGTCGCGATGCCAGGCGAGCCAGCGGAGGTCGTAGAAGAGGTGCAGCTCCGCCCACGGCGCGATCCGGTAACCGTTGTTGACCGCGATCGTGTGCAGCCCGCGACACCGGTTGACCTGGTCGGGCGTGAGGCTCGGCCCCGAGGCGAAGATCGCACACGTCGCCTCGGGCTCGGTCCACAGGCGCGGCACCGCGCCCGTCGGCCGCTTGTTAGGCCGCATCGCTCGCCCACTCGCGCGCCTGGTAGGTCGTTCCGCCGTCGATCGTCATGACCTCGATGATGTTGAGCGCGTTCGGGAGCGTGACGAGCGGCGGCGGCGAGGCGAGCGGCGCCCACTGCAGCGCGGCCGGCCAGGTCACCGCGCGGCCGCCGGTCGCGTCCTGCTTGAGGTAGATCACGAACCGGTGCGCCCGGATCGGCGCGCTCGCCGGGTTGGTGAAAGTGATCGCGCAGTCGGCGGTGAGCGTGAGGTTGAACACCTCGGCGAGTCGGAGGTCGATCGCGTAGGCGGAGCTCGTGTTCGCGGTGACGATGTGCTGGCGCGGGTCGTGCGCCCACGGGCGGAAATCGGTCCACGACGTCGGCCCGGTCGTATTCGTCACGACGGTGTACAGCGGCGTCTTGTCGGCGCTGAATGCCGAGGTGTTGACGCTGACGGTGCCCTGGCCGTTCGCCTCGACGTAGTTTGTCTGGCTCGCTGTCAACGCTACGGTGCCGTTCGCGATGTCGGTCGGCGTGCCGCGCACGAGGATCCGGCCCCCGAAGTATCCCCAGGTGAGCCCGCTCGAGGTCGAGTCGCGCCGCCCGAAGCACGCCGCCTGCGAGAGTGCATCGAAGAGCGCATTCGCCCGCTCTTCCATGTTCGCCTGTGTCTCGGCGAGCAGGTCGAGCTTTGTCGTGAAGTCGCTCACCGGCCGATTTCCTCGAACAGGAACGCGAGCTGGTCGGCTTCGCGGCGTTTCTTGTTGGGATCTTTCCCGCAGCGGGCGGTGAGAAAACTGCGCAGAGCCTTCGGCTCGATGCGCGCCGCCTTCGCCGCGGCTTCGATTGCCGCCGCCAGTGCATCGCGCGCCTCGCCCGCATCGGTGTAGAGGTCCACGAGCTCGCCGAGCCGGGCGCGGATCACGTCGCAATCAATCGGGCCGAGCGCGGCGCCCACTTGAGCGTTGATCTTCGCGGCGACGTCCTCGCCGATCACAATCGTCGGTGCGTTCATTATCCTTCGCTCCTCTTAAGCCTGCGTGCGTTGCGCGACGAGCGGAAACCCCTCGCCCACCGCCTCGGAGATCTGCGTCACCACCACGCCGACCCGCGTCGCGGCGACGCCACCCTGCTCGGCCAGCGTGAGGGTGTCAGTGAGGCTCGCGAGCGTCCGCTCGGCGAGTTTCTTCGACAGTCGGCCCGAGGCTGAGGAGAGCGTCGTCGTGCGGCCGCGCGTGTCGATGTTGATGTAGAACTGGTCGACCGCCGCGACGCCAACGACCTCGCCCCACGTGTCCGCGAGGAAAGTGAGATTCGAGGCGCTGAAAATGTACACCTCGTCGCCGACCGAAAAACCGTGCGACCCCGATACCTCAATCAGCGTCGTCTCGCCGTAAGTCACGGCGCCGATCACCTTCTCGTTCGCCCCGAACCAGCGGATCACGTACTGCTCGTAACTCTCGTTGAGCGGAACATCGCCGCTGCCCGCCCACTGCCCGTTGTAGCGGGTGCGCCGCGAGCCCTCGAACTCCCACTCATCGTTTAACTCGTCGCGCACCAGTACGTCGAGCACCGGCGATCGCGGCTTGAGTCGCACGCAGTTGAAGCGCTCGAGGATCGCCGGCGTGCGGCTGATGAGCTCGTTGAACCCGACCGCTTTCCAGTAGCGGTCGAGGCCGATCTCGCCCTGGCCGAGCGCCATATTAAACACCGAGCCGCCGGTGCGCAGAATCACGAACTGCTCGCCGCCGAGATGCAGCCGGCACTCGTGCTCGGTTCCGAGGCGGCCGCGGCGAAGGCCCGTCAACCGGAAGGTATTGCCCGAGTAGCCGGTCACATGCCGAAACTGCACGATCTCGCGGCCGACCACGGCGATGTTGGCGTTCGAGTCGAGGCAGTCGTCGTAACTCGCCTCCTCGATCGACCCGCCGAGGAGGAATAGCTCGATCGCGTTGCCTTCGTCGCTCACGTGCGGGTTCGCGTGGTCGCCGAGGATGTTGACGCACCACCCGGCCGCGGCGATCGTCGTCGCGAGCGCCTTCTGCTCGTAGGTGACGTCGTCGGCGCTGCGGTAGACGAGCGCCCCGTCCGTCTCGAAGTCCGACGAGATCGCGCCGTACACGCCGGGGTGATCGTCCTCTGGCCGCAGGATCGGAATGTCGAGCACGAAGAGCTCCGGCGGTACCGGGATCGTCACCGTCGACTCGGGCTCGCGCGGCGTCTCCGCCACCGGGTTGAAGTCGTAGTCGCCGTGGTCCTCGTTGACCCCTTCCCAACTGATCCGCATCCCGTCGTCGTTGCGCTTCACCAGGCGCACGCGGTGGTTCGTGCGCTCGCCGACGATGTCGATCACATCGGTCGGCTCGAGCTCGGCGTACTCGTAGGACGTGCGAAACGACACGCGCTGCCGCTCGCGCCACATCGCGAAATGATTCGTGTCGGCGATGCGCTTCGCCGCGGCGTTCGTCAACACGATCGGGAGCTCGATCGTTTCGACCCGGTCGGATGTCCCGATCAGACGCCGCGACGGCTGCGTGCCGACCAGGTAGTCGGTATCGCGGTCGATGAACACGACCCGCAGCTCGCGCGGGAGGTCGACGTCCTGCATGCGTACGACATTCACCGCCGGCGGCACTGGCTCCCCGAACGCGTGCGCGGCGAGCTCGGCGTGGTCGATCTCGAGGGCCGGCGACTGCCCGCGGCTCACGAACCTGAGGAGCGTCCCAGTGTCGACCTCGTCATAGAAAAATGCCCACTGTAGCTGCTGTATGCACGCGCGCCCACTCGAGGGCGAGCCGATGATGTACCCCGGCACCGTGTCGTCGGTGAGCTCGGTCGTCTGGATTTCCGAGGGATCCATCCCGCAGAGCTCGCAGATCTCCGCGTTGAGATCGCGCAGGCTGTAGCCGTCGCGGGCGAGCTGGTCGTACGGGACAGCGCGCACGCCCGAGCCGGCATAGATGACCTTCTGCCGGGTGATCGCGAACCGCGAGAAGTAGTATGAGCCGAGGTTCGCCGATTCGCCGGTCCATTCGTGCATGAGCTCGGCCTCGGCATCGGCGATGCGCCAGAGTTGAATCTCCGATGTCGACTTGAGCGCGTAGATGACGCCGTCCTCGTCGCGCGCCATCGACCACCCGCGCGTCGCCACTGGATACCCCGGGCCGATCGAAAACTGGTTGAGGAGAGCCCCGCTCGACTCGTCCCACGTGTAGAGCTCGCCCGTAAGATTGTCGACCGCGTAGATCACGCCCTCGGTCGGCGAGTGCATGAACGCCCGGCAGTCGGGCAGCTCGCCCGAAACCTTGACGAGCCCGCTCGAAGTCTCGGCGATCGGCACGTAGGCGAGGCCCCGCACCTCGCCGAGCCAGTACGTGAATTCGCTCCCCGTAGCCGCGGTGTCGACGCCGAGGCACGTCTCCTGCTCGCTCACATCGAGCACGAATCCGCCGCCCCCGTAGATCGGCGGGCCGCCGATCACCTGCACCGGGAAAGCGTACTCGTCGACCATCCCGAGCCGGCTCGTGACGCCGTTGTCGAAGTTGCCCATCACGAACACGCGGCCGCCGCCCGGGCGCGAAACCATGACGCCCTCGAACTGCGAGCCGACGATCGCGCGCTCGCCGATCTTCCGGCCGCGCTCGAAGATGAGGAGTTTGTTATCCGGGCGCGCGACCGCGATCACTTTCCCGCGCTGCGTGAGGCCGTACGCGCCGGTAATGTTGTCGCTCGGGGCGCTCACGTAGCGATCACCGTACGACGTCATTACGTCCGCCGGATTGCCGCCCTGCCAGTAGACCGAGCGCCCGTCGCGGCCGACGACCGGCTGATCCGACCCGGCCATCGACACGCCGTTGAGCGCCGGCAGCGTGAGGAATGACGAGGTGGACCCCGAACCGCCGGTGCGCACCACCTCGAACGTGAGATTAGGGATCCCGCGCTCGGCCGACACCTCGAAATTCGTGAGGCTGATGCCGGCGATGCCGACGTACCCCGGCACGTTGCCGACGCCGCGCAGCGCCTCGAAGGTCGGGTCGGGCAACTGGTCCGACGTCCCGCGGTAGAACCGGATCGTGCTTGCGATGTCGTACGATTGGGCGAGGGTGAAGTGGTCGACCGTCTCGCCGGCGTCGAAGATGAGACGCCCGTCCTGCCAGATCCGCCGAAACCCGTCGATGCCGTCGGCGCCGCCCATGCACACGGCGATCCAGAGGTCGACGTGGTACACGAAAATCTCGGTGGTCGCCTTCTGGCCGCCGCCGCCCTTGCCGCCGACCTCCTCCTCGATGACGATCGACGACTCGCGGATGTCCGAGGCGTTGATGATGTTGCCGGCGAGGCGCACCGTGCCGAACACATGCGGGATCATCGAGCCGTACGCGCTCGACTGCACCGTCAGATCATTGAGGCGCGGGCCCTGGTTCTTGATGTCCGGTTTTTTCTCCGGGAACAGGAACCCGCCGAGCGCCGCGCCGACAGACCAGCCGAGCGACGCGTAGCCGAACACGCTCCCGACGCCGGCGCCGACGAGTCCGAGTGCGAGCTGCGCCATCTAGTACTCGACTCCGGGGATCAGGTAGCGCGCGACGATCCGGCGCCGCATCTCGTCGTCGAGGCGGTGCTCGACCACCTTGCCGAACCGCCACGTGCTGTGAATGATCGTTGGCCCGTACACCTGCTCGGCCATGATCGCGAGGTGCCGCGGCCGCGCGTCGCCATCCATCCTGATGCGCGCCACGCCGCCGACGTGAAAGCCGAACGTGCGCACCAGGTGCTCGTCGCAGAGCGCCGCGAGCGCGTCATCGTCGGGGAGCCGCTTGTAGCCCCGGATGTCGAACTTCGTGAGCCCGAGGTCGTGCGCCACGCGGATGAGGAGGCCCGCGCAGTCAAGGCCCTCCTTTCGGCTCCGGCCCTGGTGGCGGAATGGCACGTCGATATACGCGCGCGCCGCGGCGACCACCTCGGCGGCGGGCGTCACTGCACGCCTCGCGTGAGCCGATCCATCCCGGGCACGTAGGGAAACCCGCCGAACTTCGGCCCGTTCGCGAACTTGCCGACGCAGTCGAGCAGGAACCGCTTGCCGCACCCGGGGTGGATCGCGAACGAGTCGCCGACGGCGATCGTGTAGGGCATCGGCTCGACCAGGACGATCGCGCCGCCGGCAGTGTGCTCCTTCACTTCCATCGAGCGGCCGGTGTTCTCGCACCCGCTTTGCCAGGTGACGAGCCCGTAATCGTAGTACGTCGCCGCGGCGGCGAGGCTCGAGGCGACGAAGGTACGGCGATCGGTGGCGGAAGTGACGAGTGCGTCGGTGGTGAGGAGCGCGAGGTCGACCGCGCACAACGCGTTGCCGAGGTCGTGCCGGCATCCGGGGTGGTAGAGCGTCCCGATCGTCTGCTGCAGTTGCTGCGCAAAGCCGCGGATTTCAGCGGCGAACCGTGAGCGATCCTGGCGTACTTCCCCGATTCGACCGCCGGCGAGCGTCATATGCCCCATCGACGTGTCGGCCCAGTTGAGGACGAAGATCTCCACCGCCGCGCCGTCCCACAGGCCGGTTAGCAGATCCTCCTCGGTGAGCACGGCGCCGTCGAGAACGCCGGCGGCCTCCTGGTTCGCGACCGCGAGATCGGAGCCCGCCACCATCGCGCTCCGGGTGAACCCGGTGCGGGCGGCGTAGGTGACGCCCACGTAGTCGATGTCACGCGATGCGGTGGTGAAGCCGTAGATCCGGCCGTCCAGGCGCGAGAGCTTCCAGTTGAAGCAGAGGGTCGTCGAGCGCGAGCGTAGGTGCGCAAGGAGCGCCGGGGAAACGGTCTTCACGGCTCGAGCAGCTCGATCAGCCCGAGGTTGTTCCAGTTGATCACGTCGGGCTCGATCACGATGAAGTCGGGCTTGTCGCGATCGAACCGGACCGGGGTGTAGAACTCGCCCGACCAGGCCGTCGGCACCACGATCGGCGAGCCGACGGTGTAGAGCGCCCCCGTCGTGTACTCGATGATGTAGTGCGCGCCCTCGACCATCACGAACGCGCCCGAGTAGACGACGATCGTGCCCTGGTCGGGCTTGTAGATGATCCGGTCGTGGGTGTAGCCGTCGTCGTCGGCGTAGCGCTTGACGAACTGGTAGCCCGAGGGCGAGCCGTCGGCGGCGTCGAACACGCCCTCGGTGGCGCTCGCCTCGAAGTCGATCGGATCCTTCACCAGGAACCCGAACTTCATGCCGCGGCGGGCGCGGAAAAATGCGAGCAGCCTCTTGGTGCGCTCCGCGTCCTTGCCGGTGTAGCCCGACTGCATCAAGACGCGCGCGTCCTGGCGCATCTCGTTCCGGAACTCGTGCCCGCCTTCGAGTACCTCGACCTCGGTCGCGAACTCCGGGCCGCCGGTGAACCCGAGGGCGAGGTCGCTCGGGAGGACGACGTTGTGGATCGTCACAGGTTACGCAACCCGCGGCGGGTGCCGATCTCGGCCTGCGCGCCGATCTGCACCTGCGTGCGGCGGTCGGCCGGCTGATGCAGCACGAAGTGGTTGTGCACCTGCACCGCCTGGCCGCCGCCCGGGTCGACCCGCCCGGGCACGTCGGGCGTGAACCATTCCGCGCCCTTCTCGCCGACCTTGTAGCGCATGCCCGGGAAGACGTCCGCGCCCTCGGCCGCCCACCCGCCGAACGCCATGCCGAAGAGGCTCCCGAGGCCGGCGTCGAAGCCCCCGCCCGCCGGCGCCGAGCGCGTGCCGCCGCCGAAGATCTTCGCGACGATCCCGCCGATGCCGCCCTCGCCGCCGAATGCGCCGAGTACCTGCTTCGCGAGATCCTGCGCCGCGATGCGCGAGATCTCGGTCACGATGTTCTTGCCCATGTCGCGGAACGCTTCGCTGACGCTCTTCGTGCCGTCGATCACCGCGGCGAAGTTGTCGGCGAAGGCGTCCTCGAAGATGGTATTGAACTTGTCGGCGAGGAGGTCGGCCGACGCCGCGAGCTCCTCGAGCTGGACCTTGAACGCCTCGGCGTCGGCGATGAGCTTCGGGTTACCCGAGCTCCGGGCGATGCGCTCCATGCCGTCGGCGACCGCCTGCAGCTCGTCGATCGACTTCTGGCGCGCGAGGCTCGTCTGCTTGAGCGCTTCGAGCTCGCTGATCGCGCCGACCTTGAGCGAATTCTGGATCCGCCGCTCGGAGGTTTCGAGCTGCTGCGTGATGAGGTCGCCGCGCGCGCGCGAGTCGTTGAAGGCGCCTTGCGCGACGGTCGCCTTGCGCAGGGCGTCGAGCGTCTGCAGCGCCCCGGTGTCCTTGTTCGACTCGAACTTCTGGCGCAGTTGGCGGTTCGACTGGTCGAACCGGACTCCCGCCGCGTCCGCGGAGCGGCCCTGCAGCTCGGCGAGCTCGGCGTTGAGGGCGTCGACCTGGTCGCGGTAGCCCCGTGCGGCGGTCGAGGCGTCGAGATAGCCCTGCGCGGTCGTGAAGGCGAAGTCGCGCTCGAGGCGGTTGCGGCGGGCGATCGACTCTTCGAGCTCGCGCTTCGCGTTGGTCGCATCAGCGGAGCCGGGTGCGGCCTTGCTGAGTGCGGCCTGGCGGGCGTCGATCTCGCGCCCGATCGCGGCGACCTCGGCCGCGAACGCCTCGCGCTGGACGCTCGCGCGCGACTCCCAGTACTGCGACTCGGCGATCAGGCCCTCGGCGTAGAAACGGTCGAGGATCTTCAGGCGCTGGTCGGAGAGCTGCTTCTGCGCCTCGACCTCGATCTTCGAGCGCGCCTCGAGGAGCTTCAGGAGCGCGTCGTTGACCTTCTTGATCTCGCCGAGGTCGGGCAGGCGCGGCGCGCGGCCGCGCGCGGCCTTGTCGGCCGCCGCGGCGTAGGTGTTGACGCCCGCGGCCGCACCCGACCACAAGGCCCCGATCCGGCCGGCGGAGGTTTTCACGCTGTCGACGACGTCGGTGGCGCCTTCCTTCAGGATCTCGAACGCCTTGCCGAACCCGGAAACCGTGAGCGGCTGCGAGGCCGCGGCGAGGATGGCGCCGATCGACTTGCCGAGCACGCCGAACACGGTCGAGACGATGATCCCGCCGGTGACCAGGCCCTTGATCGCCGCCTCGACGATGCCGAACGCCTCGGCCATCGAGCGCGAGTCCTTCGCGACGTCGACGAAGATGTCGGCGACGTTCTGCAGCGTCGGCAGGAGCGCCGAGGCGAGCTGCGTGCCGACGCTGCGGGTGATGCTGCCGATGTCCTTCAGCGTGTCGTTGAACTGGTCGGCCTGCCGGAGGACGTCGTCCGAGATCGTCACCCCGAGCTGCTCGAAGCGCTTGCGGGTGTTCTCGATCTCCTCGGCCATCTGCACCAGGCGATCGCCGCCCTTGCCGAACGCGGCGATCGCGAGGTTCGCCTTGTCGGTGCCGTCCTCGAACTCGGCGAAGCGCTTGCCCGACTCCTGCAGGATGTCGAAGGTGCTGCGCAGGCGCCCCTGCGAGTCGGTGACCTTGATCCCGAGGGCACCGAACGCCGCGGCGGCATCGCCGGTGCCCTTCGCCGCGTCGTCGAGCCGCTTCGGGAGCTTGGAGAGGACGCCCGACACCTCCTCGAGCTGCACCCCGGAGCGCTCGGCCGCCCCCTGCAGCACGAGCAGGTTCTGCGCGCTCTCGCCGGTGCGCCGTCTGAGATCGTTGAGGTTGTCGGCGGCGTCGATCGCCCCCTTCACGAACGCCGCGAACCCGGCGACCGAGAGCCCGGCGCCGACCCCGGCGAGCACCCGGTCGGTGTTGCGCTTGAAGCGCTCGATCGCCGCGGCGGCTTTGCCGAGATCCCCCTGGATCCGCGCGACGCGCGCGGACATATCGAGGATCGCAGAGCCGAGATTGATCGCCATCTAGCTTTTGCGCCTCTTGGGTTTCGGAGCGGCGGCGAGGAGCGTCTGGTCGAGGAGCCGCATCATCTGGTCCTGCGTGAGCTTCGGCTTCTCGTAGAACGGCATGAAGTCACCCGGCGCGGCCGGCGGCGAGCCCTTGCGGCGGTTGATGTTCGCGAGGAGCGCGCAGAGAAAGCCGAAGTGGTAGTGATCGCGCCAGAACCCGAACGGCTCGAGCTCGGCGTAGGCCTGCCACTCGGTGAGCTCGCGGGCGCTCAACTGCTCGAGCATCACCGCGCGCGGCATGCCGAAGAGCGCGGCGAGCTGGAACTGGAAGCGGCGCCGCGCGTCCGCCTTCAGTCCTTTTTTGCTTCTTCGACCGCCTTCTCGCCCAGGCCGTTGATGCGCTGCGCGACCTCGAACACGCGCTCGAGCGCGGCCGCGCTCTTGCGCCCGAGGAGCTCCACGTCGTCGACCTTGAAAAGGCGCTCGCCCTTGTCGTCGACGAGCACGATCGCGCACAGGCGGGCGCGGAAGTCCTTCTGGTTCACGCGGCGCTTCTCGCCCTCGCCGACGAAGAGCTTCGCCTCGAAGTCGTCGCGCTCGGATGCGGTCATCATGCGCACCAGCACCTCGCCGCCCCACTCCGGGACGGGCACGCTCTCCGTCTTGAGGTCGGGCGCGGCGAGGATCTGGTCTCGGGTCAGGCTCATGCGAACACGATCGCGCCGGAGATCCGGAGCTCGACCTGCGCGCGGATGACGTCATCGACCCCGCCCGACTCGTCGACCTTCTTGACGAGCGCCTGGAAGAGCCGGATGTCGCCGTTCGGGTAGGTGACGCGGAACTCGGAGGGGTTCGCCTCGTCGAGCCCGGCGCGCAGGCGCGCCTGCCCGGTGCTCGCGTCGGCGTACATGCACTCGAAGGAGTACGTGCCGTTGTCGCGCAGGCCCAGGCGGTACTCGCGGGCGAGCGAGTCGAGGCTCGAGACGTCGATCTCGGGGCGATCGCCGCTTCGCTGGAAGCTCACGATCTCGTCGAGGTTGACCCAGACGGTCGGCGAGCCCGTGCCGGGCCCGGCCGGGCCGGCGCTCATCTCGTGGGTGACGCCTTGTGCACTGACGGCTGCAGAAGTCATGGCTTTCCTTTCAGGCTTTGAGGTGCTGCGCGATGAACTTCGCCGCCGCGGATGCGACGACGTCGAACGAGCCCCGCACGTTCGCCTCGAACGCGGGTTTCAGGAACGGCTTCGGCGAGACGCCGGACTTGCCGAGCTCGACCCACCGCCAGTAGTAGCCGAGGCGGCGGATCACGACCCCGTACGCGGACTCGTTCGAGAAGGCGAACTTGCCGGTGCGGAGCTTTCGCACCGAGATCTGCCGCGCGAGGTTGCCCGGCTGCACCAGGTGTCGCTCGCGGCCGCCCTTGAATCTCACGACGTGCGGCACCGAGGAGCGCACGACCCGGCGCTTCGCATCGCGCGCCCAGACCGCCACAGCCGCACGGACCGACTTGTCGAGGATCTTCTGGCGGAGCTGCGGGGCGAGCGAGCGCAGGCGCTTGGCCGCCTCGTCGAGGGCGCGGCTGTCGAGCTTGATCTCGATGAAGTTGTCCGCCATCAGTCCGCCTCGAGCCAGCCGAGGAGATCCATCTGCACGAAGTGCTGCTTCGTCTCGTTGTCGTAGAGCGAGAGGCTTTGAATGAGCCCGAGCTTGAGGTTCGAGACCACCGCCTCGTCGACCCGCCCCTGCACCGCGCGGGCGAGCTCGCGCGCGTCGGCGTTCGTTCTGGCGAAGCAGCTCACCTCGCAGTCGACGCGGGTGAGTTTCGACGTGTGCCCCGCGAGCGAGCGCATCGGCTGCTCGGCGACGAGGTAGACGATCGCCGGCACCGAGCTCCCCTGCGGCCGAACGGTCGGGTAGATCCGCTCTCCGACCAGGCCGACGATCGTCGCATCGGCGCGTAGGTGGGCGGCGAAGACGTCCTCGAAGGCGGGCTCGCTAGCCATCGTTCACCCCCTCGGCGACGTAGAACGAGAGCTCGCGGTGGCGCTCCTCGCCGTCGATCTGCGCGACGATGTTGTAGATCCGCGCCTCGAACACGAACCGCATCGCCGCGGTGACGCCCTCCCGGTATCGGAGCCGGATCCGTCCGGTCACCTCCGAGTGATGCTGCTGTGCGGCGAAGAGCTCGCGGCCGGCGAGCGGCTCGACCGCGGCCCAGACGGTGACCACATCGGTCCAGGCGTCGTCGGGCTCGCCGGAGGCGTGCTGCTGCGGGCTCCCGGCGGCGCGCTGCTGCAGCGTCACCCGGTGGCGGAGGCGTCCTGCGCGCATGTCAGGCCCGCTGGACCTTCCGCCCGAGCCGGTCCGCGTACTCCCGCGCCTGCCCGCCGGCGATCTCCTCGAGCGTGTACTGCCCGTACGCGAGCGCGTGCGCCCACTGGCGCCGGTCCCCTCGCATCGGCCAGGTGAGGTTCCAGGTCGACACCCCGAACGCGGCCGAGCGGTAGTCGACCATCACCGGGATCCCCGCCACTACCGCCTTGCAGGCGACGGTGCTGGTGCACGTCACGACCGCCCACGCGCGCGCCAGGCGCTCGGCGAGCGGCTGCGGGTCGCCCTTCTCCGACACGAACACGCGCCGCGTGGTGTTCTGTGAGAGCCGGTGCAGCGTCTCCCCGAGCCAGTCGCCGAGGCCGAAGAGATCGACCACCGCGGCGCTCGGCGGCACCACCATCACGTCTTCGCCTGCGCGCGTCCAGGGCGCGAGCTCGAGGCCCTGCGCCTCCCACCGGTCCGCCGGCGCCGTGGGGCACCAGTTGAGCTGATAGGCCTGCGGCACGACGCGGAGCCAGTTTTTCCCGTCCTGCGTGTACGCCCGGTCGAAGAACACGAACCGCTCGCGCCGGGCGAGGATCTGCTTGAGGATCCCGAGCGCCCCGAACTGCAGGCCGCACACCAGGTGGAGCGCCCCCCACACCGGCTCGGCGCGGGCCGCCGGCACGCGCTCGGCGTCCCACCCGGCCGCGATCGAATCGAAGTGGTCCGCATTCTTCCGGCCGGCGATGTCGTAGAGGACCGCACGGCTCACTTCTTCCCCCGCGCCGGATCGTTCGCCGGGATCACGAGCGCGATGCGCCCGTCGTCGGCGAAGTAGGCGACCGCCGCGTACACCCCGACGACGAACGCGATCACGAAGAGCGCGCCGAGGAGCGCGGTGCGGCGGCCAGTTCGCACGATTCGCGCGATCTCCTCGTCCGGTTTCTCACCCACGACGCCAGACCTCCTTCACCCATGCCGCCGGCGCCGAGTGCGGCTTGTCCGGCCCGTGGAACGACACCACCCGGCAGTCGACCGGGATCCCTTCCTTGCAGTGGTAGCGGTACGAGCGGTGCCAGGCGTGCGGCAGGAGCCGCCAGCCGAGCGCCGTCGTCTCGGTGATCCACTTCTGGTCGCCGTCCAGGCGCCGGGGCACCGAGGGGTGCCACTCGGTCCAGATCGCTTCGTGCTCGCCCGCGTCCCAGACCATGAGCGAGCTCGAGTACTCCGAGCTCGCCCACCCCCAGTCGCGGAGATCGGTGATCCCGCCGTGCTCGACCACCTCGTCGAGGTTGCCGACCACGCACACGTCGAGGTCGAGGTACAGTACCCGCCCCTCGAACACCCCGGGGCGGAAGAGCTCGATCTTCGCCCACCACCCCCGCAGCGCCGGGTTGAGCGCGACCGGCTCGATGCCCTCGTCGAGCCCTGCCCGGTCGTCGGTGAGGCAGACGAACCGGTGCGCCGCGCGCAAGCGCCGCGCAACCATGTCGCGCAGCACGAGCACGTACTCGGGCGGGTACTTCGCCCCCTGCTTGACGCAGGCGACGGTGATGGTCAACTCTTGGCCCGAAACGCCGCGAACGCGCCAAGTGCACCGGCAACGTGGAGCGGTAGCGGCGTGTCCTTCGCGACCACCCCGCGCCAGATCTCGACCGTGCGCATCAGCCCGTCGAGGAGCGCCACCCGTGGCGACCACCCGAGCACCTGGCGCGCCTTGTAGCCGTTCGAGTTGAGGTAGTAGATCTCCCCAGGGCGCTTGGCGGTGGTGTGCCACTTGATCTCGCCCCGCCAGCCGATGATCTCGGCGATCGCATCGGCGAGCGAGCGGATCGCGAGCGCATTAGCAGGCCCGGTGACGAACACCTGGCCGCGCGCCTTGTCGATCTGGGTGATGATCGACTCGTAGAGCTCTACGAGGTCGCCGATCCAGAGGAAGTTCCGCCACGGCTCCGGGTCGCCGAGGTTGCAGACCGGCCCGCGGAGCATCTGGCTCACGATCCGTTCGACGATGAAGAAGTCGTTGTCGGTGCGCCCGTAGGCGTTCGTCTGCCGCAGGATCGTGAACGGGAACCCGTAGGCGTACTGCATGTACTCGAGGTACTTCTCGCAGGCGAGCTTGGCGACCGCGTAGGGCGCCATCGGGCGCTGCGGGGTGTCCTCGTCGAAGGCGCCGGTCGAGCGGGGGTGGTGGCCGTAGGTTTCCATCGTCGAGGCCATCACGAAGAGCGCGAGCGCCGGGTTGTGCTGCCGGTTCGCCTCGGCGAGGTTGACCGTGCCGACGTAGTTGACCTCGGACACTTCCCGGAACCGCTCGAACGAGAACGCGACCTCGCTCCGCGCGGCGAGGTGGAGCACGATGTGCGGCTTGACGTACTGCACGAGCTGGTCGAGCCGCTCGTGCGCGCGCAGATCGCAGACGTGCTGCCGCTCGCGCGGGAGCTCCGGGTTCTTCGCGAACGACTCCGCGCGCTCGTATAACCCCCACACCTCGTGCGCGCGGTGGAGCGCGCGGACGAGATACTGCCCGATGAAGCCGCTCGCGCCGGTGATGAGGATCCTCATGCGGCGGCCCCCGCGTGCTCGGCGATCGCGGCCTTGACCCGCCCGATCGCCGCGAGGATCTCCGGCTCGAGCGCCCGCAGCCGCTCGGTGTCGCGCTCCGACGGGGTCCGCCCGTCGGGCCCGCGGACGCGCTTCGACCTGTACAGCTCGTCGTTCGGTGCTTTGCCGTGTTTCGGGTGCATATGCTCCACGATGATGTCGCGCCGCCAGACGTAGCGACCGGCGCCGCGGGCGATCAGCTCCGGGACGTCGTCGCAGCCGAAGTGCTCGAACGGGCCGAGGCCGGCGATGTCGCCGGTCCAGGTGAAGTAGCCCACGGCGCGGATCCACTGCCGGGAGACGAACCAGTGCGTCGCCTTGTCCTTGCCCGTGCCGTCCTCGGGCGAGACGACCGCGAGGCGGTCCGGCCGCTTGCCGAACTCCTCGACGACGAGCGCGTCCCAGTGCTTCGTCCGGAAGACGACGTCGTCGGCGCAGAACATCAGTTTCCCGCCCGAGGCCTCGCGCACCAGCGCCTCCCAGGCCTGCGCGACCGGCCGGCGCGGGCCGACGTGGTAGTGGATCTCGTTCTGCGTTTTCAGGTACTCGGCGAGCGCCGGGTCGTCCTCGTCGACGTAGGCGATCACCTCGATCTGGCCCGGGAGCGACGCGGTGCGCACCGCGCTCGCCACCATCCCGAGGAACCGGTCGGGCCGCGAGCGGGTCGGCACCAGCAGCGAGAAAGCCGGCTTCACCCGAGCACCCGCTCGAGCGACTCGATCACCATGCCGACGGTGATCTTCGCCATCGCCTGCTCGCAGTGTCCGCACCGAAATCTCATCCCGCAGGCCTCGCCGCCGGTGAACAGGTTCTCGTGCAGGTCGTAGCCGGTGGTGCGCGGCGAGATGTACCCGCCGAACACCACCACCCCCCGGATCCCGAGCGCCGCGGCGCAGTGGTGCAGGCCCCCTTCCGGGCAGACCACCGCGCGCGCCCAACTGACCGCCGCCGCGGCTTCGCGCACGTCGCGCGTCACGACGTGCTGCACGCCTCGCAGCATCGCGATCCCCGCCGGCCCGAGCTGGATCCAGCGGACGTGCGGCGTGCGCTCGACGAGCTCCTGCCAGCGCCGCCAGCCCCAGTCCTTGCCGCGCGGGGCCCCGGGCTTGATGTGCGGCTCGATGACGACCCGGTCGCGAAGCTCGGTGAACCGCGCCCGCTCGTCGGCCGTGAGGTAGATCTCGCCAGGCTCGACGCGATAGTCGGTGTAGGCGTAGCGCTTGCGGCCGTCGAACCGCGCGTAATCGAGGTACGGCCGGCGCCCGCCGCAGTGGTCGAGCCACTGCACGCTCGCGCCGGCGGCCACCTGGTCGGGCGGTGCAAGGCGCGGGTTCCCGTTCCAGATCGGGTGCCAGCGTGCCTCGCCGGCCTTGCCGCGGATCGCGACCGGGCGCGGGTCGCGCGCCTGCAGGCGGCGGGCATCGGCCGTCGCCATGATCTCGTCGCCCCACCCCATGTCATTCGGCGCGGCGCCGCCAGATCGTCTGCCACTCCCCGCGCGGGCCTTTCGGCTTTTCCACGAGCTCGAAGTGCTTCACGAGGTGCGCCTCGACGTTGACCCGGCGATACTGGCTGCGGGCGTCGTGGATCACCGGCGCGGGCAGGCGCACGACGACGAGCGACCTCGCGAGGGCGAGCGCGGCGCGCAGGAACTCATCCGGGCGCTTCAGCTTGTGCAGGATCGAGAGCAGCAGCACGATGTCCGCGGGCGGCTCGAGGTGAGCCGAATTCCACTCATTCCAGCGGTTGAGGTCGACGCACTTCAGCGTGACCGGGAGCTCGCCGACGAGCCGCCGGCCGGTGTCGATCTCAGTCGGCACCATCGAAAAGCCCCGGACGCTCGCCGCGCCGGCGCGGGCGAGGTCCATCGCGATCAGCCCCTCGGCACAGCCGAAGTCGAGGATCGTCGCGCCCTTGGCGAGGCGCTGGATCGTGCCGAGGCCGGTGAGCTGCTCCCGCACGGTGCGGTCGCCGTCCTGCACGCCCTCGATGATGAACCAGCCTTTCGGGCGCGGCGCCGGCGCCGTGCTGCCGGCGCTCACGCGAAGGGCACTCGATGACGCCCGACGAGCGTCTGCAGGGTGAACGGGAGCTCCTGCGGGGTGAGGCCCGCGCCGATGACCACCGCCTCGCGGTTCTCGTGCCAGTGGCCGACGAGGAGCTTGATCGCGTGGATCGCCGTCTTCGGGATCGCCTGGCGGAGCGCGTGGCCGACGTTGACGCACACCTCCACGGGCTGCAGGCGGAATCCGGTGACCGGGTAGGTCTCGCCGTAGACCGGGCGGATCCGTGGCACCAGGCCGGCGAAGTCCGCCTCGTAGAGGAGGCCGGACCAGGTCTGCTGCACCCGGTCGACGTCGTAGTACTTGATGTACTCGACCGAGACGAGCGGCCGCCAGGGCAGCTCGATCGGCCCGCACGGGAAGTGCTCGAGGTAGAGCGAGCGCTGTTGCGTGAGCATGAAGAAGCCGGTCTGCCCCTCGAACCATTCGCGCGCGGCGGTGAGCTGCACGGCGAGGTCCGCGTCGCCGTCGTCGATGTCCTGGTCGATGCGCAGATGGTCCTTGATCTCGTCCATGAGGATCGGCTCGCCGGCCGGGCCGCTGACGAGTTTCCCGGCGCCGATCATGCCTCGGGCCCGGAGTCGCGGACGAAGAAGCGGCCGTCGCCGGCGGCCTTGATGAGCCCCGCGCCGTGCCAGCGCCACCGGTACATGCCGGGATCCTCCGCGGTGTAGTCGATGTAGTACTGCCCGGTTGAGGACTTCACCATCCCGCCGTCGGGGCTCCCGCCGTAGACGTACTCGAGCACGGTGCCGTCTGGCTGCTCGAGCTGGAAGGTGATCGTGCTCGGGTCGGCGAGCACCGAGGAGAGGTTATAGAACGAGCCGGACACGCGGATCGTCTGGCCTTCGTCGTAGGTGTCGAGCGCCATCACTCCACCGGCGGGTCGAGGTCGGAGGTGACGGTGCCGACGGCCGCGCTCGTGCTCGTGACCGAGCCGCCGACGCGGGTGCTCGTCGAGGTGACGTAGCCGGGCTGCGGGAGGACCGGCGCGCCGCTCCCGCCGTCGCCCCAGTAGCGCGGGCCGAAGTGGCGGGCACCGAAGAACCGATGGCCGAACATTTAGGTCAGGTCGCGGGTGACGGCGGAGCGGTTGCCGTCCGCGTCGACGGTCGCGTCGATGCGGTTCTTCGTGTCGGCGAGGTCGCGGTAGAGCGCGTTGGTCGTGGCGAGGCCCGAAGCCTTGCCGCCGAGAGCCGCGTTCGCAAGGCGGATCGACTGCCGGGCAGTGACGGCACCGTCCACCGCCTCGTCCCAGATCGCGTCGGCGAGCTCGGTGCCGGCGTCGGCGGCGAACGCGTCGGCGTCGATCGCCCCGGTGGCGATCGCAGCCGCCGTGATCGCCCCGGCCGCGATCGAGGCGACCACGACCCCGTCGGTGCCGGTGTCGAGGAGGATCGCGTCCACGATGCCGTCGATCGTGTCCACGCTGGCCTGCGAGGCGCGCGCGTCGAGGATAACGTCCAAGCGCCCGCCGTTCGCCCAGTCGGTTTGCAGCTCGTTCGTGTCGGCGAGGATGGCCGCGATCTCGGTGTCGAGGTAGCCGGCGACCGTCGCCAGGTTCGCCGCGGTGGCGAGGCCCGACTGGATCTCGGTGACCGCGTCGGCGGCCAGGGCATCCGCGTCGATCGCGTCGGTGGCGATGACGGTCGCGGTGATCGCGCCGGCGGCGAACTTCGCCGCGGTGATCGCGCCGTCGGCGATCTCGCTCGAGCCGATCGCGTTCGCCGCGATCTTCGCCGCCGTGATGGCGTCGTTCGCGAGCACCACCCCGTCGGTGCCGGTGTCGGCGAGGATCGAATCGACGATGCCGTCGACCGTGTCGAGGCTCGTCTGGCTCGCGCGGCTCGTGATGGTCGCGTTGAGGTTCGTTCCGACGATGAAGCCGGCGGTGCCGGCGCCGTACGCGCCGGGGAGGCCCGTCGTCCACGGGTCGCCGGCGGTGCCGGCCGCGGCGAGCGCTTCACCCGCCGAGCTCGCGTCCTGGTAGTAGTCGAGGTCGGCATTCCAGACGCCGTCGACGATGTCCTGCACCGTGAGGCTCGCACCGCCGGCGTTGTCGGCGATTTCCTTGACGACCGAGCCGGCGATCGCGTCGGCGTAGGTTTCGCCGCTGTCGGCGGTGAAGAATGCGGCGAGGCCGGCGGTCGACAGCGTGTAGCCGGTTTTCGAGCCCGCGGCGACGACCACGCCGTCGGTGCCGGTGTCGGCGAGAATCGCGTCCACGATGCCGTCGATCGTGTCGACGGAGGCCTGCGAGGCGCGCGCGTCGAGGATGTTGTCGAGGCGCCCGCCGTTCGCCCAGTCGGTCTGCAGCTCGTTCGTGTCGGCGAGGATCGCGGCGATCTCGGTGTCGAGGAAGTCGTCCACCGTCGCCAGTGCCGCCGCGGTGGCGAGGCCCGACTGGATCTCGGTCACGGCGTCCGCAGCCACGGCGTCCGCGTCGATCGCATCCGTCGCGATGACGGTCGCGGTGATCGCGCCGGCGGCGAACTTCGCGGCGGTGATCGCACCGTCGGCGAGCTCGCTCGAGCCGATCGCGTTCGCCGCGATCTTCGCCGCGGTGATCGCGTCGTCGATGAGCTCGACCTCCCCGCCGGTCGAGACGTCGATCGTGCGCCCGGCAGTGGTCGGCCTGAGCGCGCTGCGGTTGTTGAGCGAGAACTCCCCGATCACGACGCCGACGACCAGGATGCCGTCGACGATGCCTTCGCGGATCATCACGCAGAAGTTCGCGCCGGCGGCGTAGAAGGTGCCGTCGGCGCTCGTGTCGATCGCCCAGTAGTTGAGGCCGGTGATGCCGTCGAAGTCGGGCGTGAGCGTGATGCCCGAGTCGTCCTCGGAGACAGAGCTCCCTTTGTAGACGCGCAGGAACAGCGGCGACCCGCCGAGCGTGGCCGGCGCCCCGTCGGTGTCGCGGGTGTTGAACCAGCCCTCGACGACGGAGCCCGGAGCGAAGTCGCCTTTGTAGGTCATCCTCTCACCAATCCGTCACGAACTGCATGCCCTACGTAGACCACCCCGCCGGGGCCTGCGAGCCAGGGCGTCGGCGGTGCGGGCGCGCCACCGGCCGCCGGAAACTGAAGCCAGCCGAACGGCGCCACCCGCGTCCCGGATACCCCCTGAACCCACCCGGTCGGTGCGACGCGGGTGGTCATTTAATTCACCCCCCGCACGAACGGGTGCGAGTAGAGGCTCAGGCTCGGCGCGGTGATGACGACGCGCGCGCTGACGTACCCGGCCTCCGCCGGCGTGAAGGACGACGCAGGGGCGAGCTTCCCGAACCAGTTCAGCGAGCCGTGCTCGCCGGTCCACTCGCTCGTCCCAAGCGCGGAGGACGCCTGGTTCGCCGCCGCAGCGAGTCGCGCTTTGCGGTCACTCACGAACGTCAGCAGGGTGGAGCCGGAGGTGCCCTTGTACGAGAAGTCGCCGTGGATCTCGCCATCGGTGTACGCCGTGGCGGAACCGGAGCGCAGCACCTCGATCGACGGCGTGATCGCCCCGGCCGGCTCGTGATAGGCATCCATCCAGGGGCCGTAATAAGGGCGCACGAACGAGCAGAGCGTAGTCGTGTTGTGGAACCACGACACCCCGGTCGGCTCGCCCGCGTCTCCGGTCGCGCAGTGCACCGCCGTGGAGACGACCGTCGAGCCGAGGCTGTTGTAGTGCGCCATGCTGACGTGAACGTCGCCAGAGGAGCCGTCGAAGATGAAGACTTCGGCACCGTCGTAGACGTTGCTCGACGCGGCTACGACTGTCGCGCTCGCGTGCAGCTTCGGATTCGTGAGCCGGATTATCGGGTGCGCCGCGGTCGCGTTGGCGAAGAGCGTCCCCGAAGCAGCGCTAAGATTTGTCCCGCGCGCCTCGATAGCGGCAGCAGCGCCGAAAGACTCGAACAGCACCGTCGGCACCGTAGCACCCGCACACCAGTTGTCGCCGTCCGAGCGCCACGGGCAGCTGAGCACGAATCCCTGCCCGACGTGCCCCCACAGGACTTCCAAACCGCGACTACGGAACCACTCGTTCGGGTTCGCG
>Ga0137430_1000083_pt1 | contig 27530 bp, 42 predicted proteins | sample EasRivERMZT754_2_FD_104651 | JGI IMG/M metagenome (GOLD analysis project Ga0137430, IMG submission 104651) | Soil microbial communities from meander-bound floodplain in the East River, Colorado, USA - East River MetaG ERMZT754_2 | ecosystem: Environmental > Terrestrial > Soil > Floodplain ...
CATAGGCGCCAGTTGGGATCGTAGTCAGGTTTGAAGTACACCGAGAAAGTGACATCATCTTGAATGTCCTCCACCATGATTTCGCCGTCCTTGAGCCGCAACAGTTGACGAGTGGCGGTATTTGGTTGGTAGCACAACACTGGCATCTCAAATTCCATCTCGATGGGTTTACCGTCGTCGTCAATGGCAGAGCCTTGTCCCTCTGATGGAAGAATCTCAAACAGTTCGACTGTGAGGGTTGTGGTGTTGTAGCAAAATGCGAAACAGCGGTCCAAGCCTGACACTGTTCCGGTGACTAATTTGAACACGTTCAACCCGTTCCATTCACCGTCGTAAATGTCCGGCTGCTTTCCCCTCAGGCTGGAACTAGGGTCGAGATTTCTCACGGCCAGTGCAGTGTGATAGATGCCCCTGGTTGACAGGATTGGGGTAGCAGTCTGGAGGTGGCGGTTATCGAACACCACAGCACTTCCGTAATTGAGCAAATTGCGGTCGTCCATCAACAGAAGTCGGTTCATTTCCACACTTTGAGGTGTGTTACTGAACGACACTTGAAAATCCTGACGCGCCAGCTTCAGGCTGCGAATTCCGTCAATGGAGCGGAACCAAAGGTCGCCATTTACCGCTACGCAAGACTCGTGCGATAGTGCGCCGCCGCCGATGAGTGATTGGGTTTGTAACGGGTTTACCACGTCCTGCCAAGTCTCGCGGTCCACTGGAGCATTGCATGAAAATGTAAGCAACTGCGTCATGATCTGGAGTGGACCTTGACCCAATGAAGAATCAAGTGTCGCCGGGAATCGCATGGCCTGGATTGTTTGACCAGATGCCGGAACTCGGAATGCGCCGCCACCGGCAAGATAGTAGTTTTCCAAAGTCCGCATCGGCGCATCTCGGAAGTTGTTCACTGGAGTACCGGAGCTGCCACCAACCAGATCGCTTCCCATGTAAGTAACCCCATCAGCCAATGCGACCCAATTTCTTCCCATGCCGTAACATCCCATTCTTCCGATTGGTAATTCTGGAATGTTGGTTATGTCTCCAAACTCAGTGAGTCTATTGTCGTTGATGTTCTTGAGCGTGACGGTGGACCCGACTGGTGCCGATGGAACTTTTGCAATAGTCCATTGTCGGTCGTTAATCCACACACTGGCATTGTCATTTCCGGTGTATGGAGCCGTCACGGTCAATTGACCTGATTCTCCAATAGCCGGAACTGTAAATGGAGCCGACGCCACGGCACAAAGATCGGTTACAATGTCAACTCCGCGATACATGATTGTAAACTGGGGAATGGTCCACACGTCACTGGTTCTCTCTTGGGTCCAAAAAGTTATGTACCCGGGGTAAGATGGGGTTATCATACCTCCAGGAAAGTTGCTGCCGGGGGCTATCGCAAGAGACGCTGGAGGTCCTTCGTAGTGAGAGGGTGGATCGGTTCCCGTAAGAGCACCTGAATTGGCCCCAGGTCCGACTGTGTAAACAGTGCCGTCAAAAGTAAATACTCCGGTCACTCCCTGAATCGGCCCTACAATCTTGATCGACACCAGCATGTCAGCGTTATCAGGAATCGGCCCAAAGGTTTTTTGCACCTGAGACTGACACACTCTGGCTGGATGTGACTCTATGACAGTTCCAACCGCCAGGCTTGGCGCTGTCTCGCAAAGATTGGTCAGGATTATTTGATAGGTGGAGGACGCATTCGGAACCACCTCGTACTGCGCCCCATTGATGAGCACAATGTCACCAATCACGCCGATGAAATCGCCGGTCAAAGGCACAGTTACTGTGCCCCCAATCGGGGGCACGGTGAATGACGCTGCGGTGGTGCCCTTGATGATGCGCTCTCCCTGGGACCTGCGACTGGAGTTTCCGTCAAAGAAAATGCACTGACTCTCGCCGTCGTTACACGCCACGAACTTCTCGAACTGCCAGAGCCATGCCTGAGTTTTGGATGCGGAATTCGGGTCACCAGGAATGGAGATGTCTTCCACAGTCGCGGTGTTTGTGCTCGGCGTGACTCGGAACAGCCTTCCTCCAATTGAAGCGATAAGACATTCGGGGTCTGTGTCCGGTTGGTAAAAGCAGCAACCCTGGAAAATTCCAGTCTCGAAGTTGGTTTGAATTTCCGGCGTGGCAAACGTCAGCGAGATTTGGCGATAGGCACTGCGATTGATGACGTAGTTTCCACGCAGGGTGCAATTCTTGGCATAGGCAAGCTGAGTCTTTTGCAGCAGCTCTGGCGGAATGTCGGAGTTCATCCCGCCTGGGAAAAACGAAACCGCATCGAACAGAGAGCCTGGGCTAAAAGTTTTCATGCTCCCTCAAGCAAATTCCTGGATTCCATTAGATGGCGATTGGCACCAAAGCTAGACTTGCCGACGACACTCTGGATGTTCCTTGGGACTGAACAGTGTCAAATGAAATCCAGAGCTGAATTGAATCCGAGGCCGTCAGGCTTTGTGTGGTGAATGGCAAAACGTAGTCTTGGCTGGGTTGAGTCAGAAGTGTGAAAATTCCAGAGCTTCTTACACAAGTAACAAGGTTAGCTCCGGCAGTGACGTTCCTGATTGAAATGGTAAGGGTTCGGTTTGACAGAAACGTGGCTGCCGCGTAATCCACCGTCACATGAGCGAGAATCAAATAAAGTCCGGTTGTCGGACATGTCGCAGCAACTCCGGTAATTGCTGTGGCTGCGTTGAGAATGTCGTAAACCAGGCCGGCACTGGTGTCAACCGTGGCATCCTGGCCGACCCCTAATGCAGCCAATGCAAGCGGCGCTGTGATTTGGCCGGTGCCACCGTTGGCAATCGGCAGCGGGGCACCGCTTAGTATGGCAGCCAATGCAAGCGGCGCTGTGATTTGGCCGGTGCCACCGTTGGCAACAGAGATTGGAAATGTGATGGCTTGCTGGGTGCCGGACGGAACTACTCTTGAGCCGCTGTCGATGACCGCTCCTGGCGATCCGTCGCCCTCGTTTCCAAGAAATACCAGAGTCACTTGAGTGACGCTGCCGATGGACTGGACTTGAAAGTGCCCCCAATCAATGTCGTCGCTGGCGAAAATTACTTCGCCAACTGCCATCCAGTTGGTGTTGGTAACATTGGCTACGACAGTCGCGTTTACTGCCGGAAGCGTAAGATTTGCCGAGAGGGTGGCAAAAGCATTTCCGCCCTCAGTGCCAGGTATGTTGGTCGTAACGGCTTCAACGCAGCAAGGAGTACAGGAAGATGGAGCTGGCATAAGTAATCACTTTCGTCAAAGGGATATTCAGCGCAAAAACCCGGTTGTCAATCATGTTTGTTGATGATTAGCTTTGGCTTGTGGAAAACATCATCCGCTACGGCTACACATTTCCCATCGATGAGGAGGACGAAAATGGCCATCAGCGGTGGGATGATCTTGGGATTGAAATGTTCATGATCCGAAAGAATCAGGGTAATCCACAGGCACTCTCGGTTCATTTTGAAAATGCCCGCAAACTTCTGTGGCCTGAATTGGACGACCACCGATGGCACCGGCTCTGCCGGGATGAAATTCTAAGTCACAAGGTTTGCGTCCTTATGGGGCCGGGAAGCTCTGGGAAAACTCACGAAGCCGCGTGGATTTCATTACTCGACTATTGGTGCTTCCCTGATGAAACTTGCGTCCTTGTTTCATCCACCGATATTCGAGGATTGAAGAAACGTGTGTGGGGTGAAATTACTGACCTGTGGGAGCGCGGTATAAATAAATACCCCAAGCTCGCTGGACACTTACTGGACAGCGCCATCGCAATCACCACAGATGACATTGAAGACTGCGAACCAGGGAAACGAAAGATGCGCGATATGCGGAAGGGAATTTTCGGGGTCCCATGTTTTCCTTTTGGAACTTTAGTTGACACTCCTTCTGGAACAATCCCAATCGAAGCCGTAAGGGAAGGCGATCTAGTTCTGAATGCTTGTGGCATTGGAGTGGTGACGCGAACCCATGAAAGCGTAGCTCCAAGATTGGTAAGAGTCACTTTGTCAGACGGCAGGATTATTGATTGCACGGAAAACCATCCTTTTTTTACCGACCGGGGATGGGTTAATTCAATTGACCTCGAGGCTTGCGATATGGTATTTTCGGCGCATGAAACTTTGCGCATCATGCAATCGCCCGATTGGCCCGGGTTATCCAAACAGAAAACACTGCTCGAAGACCTGCCGCATTTTTGCATGGGAAAAGAAAAAGTGTGTCCATTGCGGAAATCTATTCCGGCCAGCCAAACGCTCGGCAGGCAGATTTTGCAGCACGGCCTGCGCTGGAATATGGGCGTCAATGAACCCGAAATGCCGGAGGTTGGTTTCAAGGAAATGCAAGCACTGTGGAAAGCAGATGGTAAAAGTTTACGCTACGAGAAAATTTTGTTCGATTCGATGCCGGAATCAAACTCTATGGAAGCCGTGCAAGCAATGCGGGAAGGGGTTCAATTCCACAAGAGAGTCTCCAAAGAAACCAAGGACTCTTTTCTGCGGGCCATCTTGCAGGAGGAAATCGGCTGGTCGGTCGAGTGCAAGGCACCACTACAAACCCACTCAGGAGGAGATGAATGTTTGGGAATTATTCCCAACGTCAATCCTGCATCACCACATCAGGACAGGACTCAAAACTTCAGACGGGAAGTCTCATTGGTATCAACCGGACATTTCGTTCCCAAACATAAAACTTATCGTCGAGGTGGATGGAGGAATTCACAGGATACCTCAAAGGTTGAAGAAGGACAAAACAAGGACGGCGATTCTAAACAGGCTAGGGTGGAGAGTGTTAAGATTCTCGAACACTTTGGTGACGCGAGATATTCAGAGCGTGAAGGAGGTTATAGAGTCCGAAATCTTGAAGTTGACGGCCATCCCAGCTACTCAGTAAACAAGGCTATTGTTCACAACTGTGTGCAAGGTGGCAGCTTCGTAGGCCTCTCAAAATTTCTAGGTATCAAGCAAAAGCGAATGCGACTCGTCGCTGATGAAGCCAGCATGATGGGGCAGAATTTTTTGTCAGCCTTCGCAAACCTGAACAAGAACGAGGATTTTCGAGCCATCGTGTTGGGTAATCCCAACGACCCACTTGATCCACTTGGTCGAGCCGCCGAACCCGCAGGTGGTTGGTCGGATGATTTCATGGAGCCAACCAAAACAACCTGCTGGGATACTCGATTCATGAACGGTCGATGTGTAAATCTCATTGGAACTGATTCTTGTAACTTCGACTTTCCGGCAGACAAGCCCACGCGATACAAATACCTTATTAGTCGGGAAAAGATTGCAGATACTCTCTCCTTCTTCGCCAAGGACTCGATTGAGTTTTACTCACAGTGCGTCGGCACGATGAAGATTGGAACGATGGCCAAGCGGATATTGAGTCGTAAGATGTGCCTTCTCAATAAAGCTCAGGAGCAGGTGATTTGGGAAGGTTCTCCGAGAACCAAAGTCTATTTCGTAGATGCTGCTTATGGGGGCGACCGTTGCGTTGGCGGTTCTGCTGAATTCGGGACCGACATCAACAATGTCCAGATTCTCAGCTTCAATGAACCAAGAATTATTCCAGTGACGGTGGGTTCTGACATGGAGCCGGAATACCAGATTGCTCACGCTGTCCGGGAGGATTGTGAGGCAGAGGATATTCCGGGTGATTCAATGGGACATGACGCTACGGGACGTGGCAGCCTTGGAACTGCTTTAGCTAAAGTCTGGAGCGCAGACACTCACCCGATTGACGCGGGCGGACGACCAACTCCCCGCCCCGTCAGTCTGGATATTACAATCCTAGATGAGCAAACCCAACAGAAGCGGCTGAAGCGTTGCGATGAGGAATATGACCGCCTGACATCGGAGTTTAATTTTCAAGTGGCTCTCGCAGTCGAGTCGGGTCAAATCAGGAATCTTCCCGAAGAAGCTCTTGAAGAATTCTCATTGCGCCGATGGACTCGCGTGAAAGGCGATAAGAAGTCGGTTGAGCCGAAGGACAAGCCGCATACTGACCCGCAAAAGCAGGGATTCAAACAGCGCGTAGGAAGGAGTCCCGACGTATCCGATTGGGCTGCCGGGATAGTTGAGATGGCGAGGAGAAAGGGATTCATCGTGAACAAAATTGGCAAGCCTCAGGCAGAAAAGACAGATGAGGATTTCTGGGAGCGAGAACAAAAATCCCTAGACAAAACGATGGCCAGCTATCAGCTTTCACATCAATAAGGTTTATGCTTCAACTTCGCTCCTACACCACTTTCCCGCCAGATGGTTTCTGGTATCGTGACAACAATGGCCCGGGTCGCACCTTTCCTGCCGAGGGTGGAATGCGCCATATCACTGGGCGTGTGCATGACTATCGCACGGCCAATAACTTTCCGAACAAGGATTGGGAATCCTGCTGGCGTGACATCGAGAACTTCACCGTCGCACGACTCAATGGCGATCCGAAGTGGGTTCAGGATACTGATGTGGCAAATTACGTGGCGCCGGTTCGCAGTCGTGGGGGCGGGTGTTGCGGGGCAAAGGTGCCGTGAACCCTCTCATCGAATGGCTTGGAGAAGGCGGCGTTCCGGTCGCTCAAGAGCTGGCCGAGAGTCGCTCTAAAGCCTGCGAAGCCTGCCCTGAGAACCGGGCGCCGCGCTGGTGGGAGATAGCTCTCGATCCTATTGCGTATTGCATCCTTAGGCTTTTGGAGGTAAAGAACGCCATGAATTTGGTTGTGGCGAACGAGGACAAATTGCATATGTGCCGCGTCTGTGGCTGCTGTAATCGTCTCAAAATCTGGACTCCACTCTCTCATATCGTGAAGCATGATGCTCCTGAAAAATTCCATGTGAACTGCTGGATTCGGAGGGAATCGTGATTTTCAATGGTGAAATACCTAATTCCATTGGAACTATTTTCACAGTTCCAGTGGCGACTCAGGGTGATCGTAACAGTGGTTCCGATGTTGGCTTTAACTTGTTCCGAATTGTCAATGGAACAGCCGGCACAATCACTTTCACGATCTATCTCAATGTTAATGGACTTGATGTTCCGATTACGCCCATCAGTCGTGAATTGATTGCTGGCGCTGCCTACGATGATATTCCTGAAATCACACTTCCTGCTGGTGGTAGGATTCGCGGGATAGCGGATACTGCCGGAGTGTTTTGGACAGTGAATACGCTATGAGGATAATGACTCCCACTGGATTTGGTCCCGAGGTTATGACTCCGAACAGCTATGGTGACAGTCTGACGACTGCGGCGATTCTGGATCAGACCGTCACCATCAATGCCGATGTCGCTGCCGTTCCTGTAACATTCTGGACGGCCTCATCTGGCAATGCCCTGGCAGGAGCCTACATGATCGTTGTGTTTTTTGAGATTGTGTCCACGAGCCTTAACGCGGGATGCGGACTTAATCCTGATTTTACAATAGATGGCACTGCCAACTCGACTCCAGTTGCTTTCGCAGCGGGGGCTGGTCCTCTGGATGCTCTAGTGGCGGATGCGTCGTACAATAATTCCCTGCTCGACAATGGCACCGCCGTTCAGTGGTCCTACGGCGTCACAGGTTACGTTTCGGGTACAGCCCAAGTGAGATTCAAGACCTCAATTCTAAGACTGGCTTGATTATGAACTTCAAAGAACCCGGAAAAATTCTCTCCACCATCCAGTATGGAGACAACGTGGAATGGGTGAGGTCCAACAACCGCCGCAAGGTCAACGATGGATTCAATGGGGTGCCTCCGCTATCGCCAGCCGATGCCGAGAAGATGGGCGTAAAGATCAATTTCAACTCCGGAGAGATGGCGGTGCTTGGTCAACAGGCAAGGCGGCAGTATGGAAATGCTTTTGGAAAGCCGTCCAACTTCTTCAAAGTAAAGCTCCCGACTGCTCCTCCAGAAGTCCGGGTTGATTGGGAGAACAAACTGACACGACTTATCAACGAACCAATCAAAGACTCACTGGAGTATTTCGAGACGCAGTGTGAAACTTTCGCCAGTGTTGTGGCTCATGGCATCGGTCCCAAGATGTGGCTGGATGAAGATAGCTGGCTGCCTGAGATGGTGGCCCTGGAAGATTTACGGGTTCCGACCGATACCAGGACCAGCCTCAAGAATCTTTCGTGGTTTGCGCTCCGCAAGAAATACACTGTTGGAGAGTTGGTCCGTAAATCCGTCGGACACTGGGATGAGGGCTGGCAGAAGGAGCAGGTGTTGGCTATTCTGAAAGAATACAAGGGCGACACCACTCAAGTCACAGACAGCACGGTTTACGAGAATCCTGAGTACTGGGCTGACCTCATCAAGCAGAACGGTGGCTTTTACATCAGCGATGCCAGCCCGAGCATTCCACTCTGGCACTTCTATTTCGTAGATGAAAAAGGCCGATGGTTTTTGCGCGTAGTTGCTGCCAAGGAATGTCGCGGTGCTGCGGCTGATAAGTTCGTTTTTGATAATGGAGAAACTCCCGTTGCTCCCAACCTTCGCCAGTTGCTCCATGTCCAGTTTGGAGACTTGAATAGCAAGGCGCCATTCTTGTGGCATTCAGTTCGCAGCTTTGGATTACTTCTTAAAGAACCCTGCTTCTGGCTGGACATAATGAGAAATCGCGTCATGTCGCATTGCATGGAGAACATGAACATCGGATTCCGGGTGAGCAACCCAGCCGACCGTGGGCGCGTTCAAAAGCTGCAACTGATGGACAAGTTCATTCTGGATTCCGGGGTGTCTATTATTCCAAACACCGAGCGTCATCAGATTGATGCTGGCCTGATCGAAACCACGATGGCTCAACTGAAGCAGTTGCAGGGTGAGGCATCTGTCAGCTTCACACAGGATTTGGAGACAGGCAGCAAAAAGGAAATGACCGCCACAGAAACGATGGCTCGCGTTTCCCAAGTGAACGCTCTGATGAGTGGCCTTATTCTCAAGGCGGTCACCTACGCCAAGTTTGAGTACAAGGAAATCTGCCGAAGGCTTACCAGGAAAGGAACGGAAGACCCGGACGCGAAGGAATTTCAAGAGGCAGCCTTGCGTGAAGGCGTACCCCCAATGTTCATCGACAGCAAGCACTGGCGTATCGAGCCGGAAGTTCCGCTGGGATCGGGCAATCCAACAATGGAGATGGCCCAAGCTCAATCGTTGATGAGCGTGCTGCCGCAATTCGCACCCGAGAAACAGGAATATGTTAAGCACATTTACGTCGAGGCCGTTACGGGCGATGCTACGATGGCGGAATTCATTGTTCCAACTGCGCCGAAGCCGGTGGTTACTGATGCGCAGACGGCGGCGCAGTTCGCATTCCCGGTGTTGATGCAGGGAGTTCCGGTCAATCTTCCTGAACGCTTCAATCCAATCGAGCAAATTACCACGCTAATGGGGATGCTGTCAGCGGCGCTTACACCAATCATGGAAGGTGCCCAGATGCCGGCCATGCAACAGGTGAATGGTTACAAGAATGTCATTGGTCATATCGCCACTCTGCTGGATCGCGTTGCCCAAGACGATCAGATGATGCCGTTCGTTACCGATGTCGCCAAGGACCTTGGAGAACTCACCAACTTCGTCAAGCAGATGGAGCGCGAAGTGATGAAGCGTGACGAGGAAATGAATCAGGCTGGTGGTGTCTCTCCCGAGGCGCAGGCCAAGATTCTGGAGACAGGCATCGTGGCCAACTTCAAGGGAAGCAAGGACGCTGAAACTCACAGCCGAAAGCTCGCGCAAAAAGAACAGCAGTTCCAGGCAAACGAAGCCCGAAAGGATGCCCAGACTGCTGCCGAGATTCAGCGCCAATTACTCAAGGCCAAGGTGGAACTTTCCACAACTCCACCACCCGCCGCTGCCGAGCAATAAATGATTGACATCTTCAAGTGAATCTGGGAGGGTGGTCCGTGTGAACGCATGGCGGAAAGAACGCATCTCAATAAGTCCAGAAAAGAGTTGGATTCCAGGACATCACGTAAAATCCATGCAGGCATCGACTCCTGCTGCGGTCACCTCGGCAGTCAATTGCGGGTCTTGTATTTTTTCAACCGCTAAAGCGCGATTCGGTGGGCTAACTACCCGCATCATGTCGTTGCTGCTGCCGGTTTAATTTTATGAAAATTCTGTTCGACCACATTCGCCCCGTCATCATCACGGCGATGATCTGTCTAACCGCTTATCTTTGCGTCCGCGAAATCTGCTTCTCGATGGTGGCAATCAATGGGCTGTTGGTTGGAAAGGCGTTGACGGTGAAGAAATGAATCATGAGTGTCTCAAGTACGGGTTTGAATTTAAGGCTGATGACAAGTTGAAGGCTGTTTACCAATCCGACATCTGGAGGCTTAAAAGGCGAGCATGTCTCGTGACCATTGCAGGAGACTTCAAAATCTTTAATGTAAATGGTTTTTACTGGTGGGCCTCTCCTGCTGGATTGGAAGATGACAGAATTGAAGTCTTGGTGGCTGCCGACAACATTTTGGAACAGGAAAACGCAATGGTGAAGAAACCATGACCACTCTCGCTGTCTTCGCGCTAGGAGTCTCTGCAATTGCTCTCATTGTCTGGAGGATTTTCAAACGATGTCCGAGGATATGATCTACCAATGCCAGTGTTGCGGTCGGCCACTCAGGGCGCATCTTGAGGAAGACGCCGTTCGTCTTTTCTGCACCTTCCGAAGCTGCGGCTGCAATGAGATGCAGACCGGCGAGCGCGGTGGCACTGCTTGGGAAGCCTACCAAAATCTGGTCGCGCAACATGAGCTTTGGGCAATGCAGCACAATATATGAACATCCCCTGTCGCTTATGTCAAAATGGCATGATGCCATTGCAACCCCACCTGCAAGACGTGGTGGACGTTTTCGATGAGCACGTTCAGCCAACGGCGAAAGAGATTCTTGACAGCCTTCCAAGAGGAACTCAATTGACGGCAGTTCATCAGAGGTTGCAACGCCTTAGAAATCTCAAGATCATAAAGCGGGTTGCCAAGACGTACCCTGCGAAGTATGATTTATGCCAGTGAACATTCAACACGTCTGGGCTGAGAAAATCAAAATGAAAACACTACGAATCCTGATCGCGTGCCTCCTAATGGCCATTCCGGTTTCGCTGCCACTGGTCGTCACCGGCTGCAAAAACACCACCAAGGAAGCGGTCGTTTATTACACAATCAAGGATAGTTACACGCTCACGCACGAGGCGTACAAGTCGTGGAATGAGCTGGTCGTCCAAAAGAAAGTGTCCAAACAGGCCGAGGCCGAAGTTGATGCGGCATGGAATAATTACCGAGGTGCTTACGCCATCGCCGTCCTCGCGGCTCGAACCTCAACCTCGCCAGCCGGCACGAACCTTGTCACCATCCAGACCGAAACCATCTCCCTGATTAGAAAGCTCTCCAAATGAACCAAGTCACCACCGCCGCCGTCATCGGGTTAGTAAACGCAGTCTTTGAAATACTCCGGACTCACCTTGGAAAGCCGGAAGGCTGGCGCCCCACTGAACAGGATTGGGATGATCTAGTGATTGCCAACGCGGAAGCTACTCCGGAGAAGGAGAAGGCGGATGCGGCTGCACGGCTTGGGATTCCTTGGCCTCCAGTTGAATAGCCTCCCGAAATTGCTCCATGTTTCTGACCACAGAATAAACGTGGCCCAACTTTTCGAGATGGCATTTCATCGCCAGTTGCGCGGGGGATAATTTCCCGATTTTTGATTTGCACTCGACGAAGAATACTCGGCCACCATCTGCACAGATTACAAAATCCGCTTCACCGGAAGTTCTGTGAGTTGCCTCTGCCATTGAGCCATGCAGATATACCCAGCCACTAGCGCGGCAGTAATCTATGATAGCGTGATGAAGGTCGGATTCACGATTAACACCCTCGGTCACGTCCTGTTCAACCTGTGACCTCTTTTGAGTGCGGGTCAACATTTCTATGTATTGCGCCTGGGTGATGCCCATATCATTTACCTCATTGGAATGGTCGACCCATTGCCACTTTCCGTGCAATGGTTTTAGTAATGACCACGGTATTGACATTTATTTTGATTCGAGCACCACCTGGGTTTCATTTAATCCCGAAATGCCATTGTCCTCACCAATAGGAATCGTTCTGATTGCCGCCAGCGCATTGCCCAGCTTGACGAGTCGTGTTTCGCGCAATCGTTTTATCTTTCCCAGCAACAGGTCGGCTTGCTCTCGGGCCAATCGGCAGGCAGTTGTGTCGCAGCCTCGCGCCAGAGCCTCGGAATCGGGTTCGATCTGGGCCAGACTCAAGAGCTTGTCAATCTTGCGATGCGCCCGGTCGATGGCTTTTAACAGCTCGGCCTCGGATTGAAATTTGTGCTGGCGCTTGGGCTTCATACTCTCTCAATGTTTATTTCCGGATGCGGAAAGGCCGTGAGGTTTTCGATCTCATGATCCTCGTCGTAATCCTCGACCGGGTTTTCTTGAAGCAATCTACCCATGCAGTCGGCGCTGATGCGGACGCGCACTTGAATCTCGGAATTGTAAGGCAGCTTCTTAAGTTCTTCAATTAGCTGGTCGCGGGTCATTGGGTCGATCTCCGGTTTCTCTCCGATGCTTGATGTCGTCAAGACATTTTTGGACCTCGGCGTTCATGGCAGTCATGGTCAACTCGCTTGCTTCGAGCATTGCCTTGTGGATTTTCGTGTACTGAATGTCTCGCGCCTTTTCCAGGATTTCGCGTTGGCAGAAGTCGAAAGCGAGCGCCTTTATTTGAAACTGAATATCCATAAGCACTGCCGATCTGGTTTCTGTCATTTCAGAAACACAGGTTGTCTTGGAATCGTCGTCACAGCGACGGCAGTAGGGCACATTGGTCACCAGATCGCGGATGCCGTGTTTGCATGTTCCGTTCATTTCTCAAACACTAGTCTCAAGATGGTTTCTTTTGGTCCGCACGGCTGGCCTACGCTCGTATCTGATGGCGACTCGCACCAGCTATCGCAGACGACAATGTTGCCCGCCTCAATAGGTTCGCCGGGCTTGAGCAGTTCCACTCGCGGGATTTCGCCGCGCTTGAGGTGGTGTCTTATGCGGGAAACATTCATTTTAGTACGGTCCAAATCATTTTGTTAAGGCCCATTGCAGCTGTTTCTCCGTCCACGCCTCCAGCTTCATGCCGGTTGGTTTTACGTGCTTCTTGATTCTGGCGTGCAGCCTTTCACAGATGCGCAATGTCTTTCTGTTGGGGTCTGATTTGCCCCTCATTTCGGGGTTGTGGATTCGCGTCAACTCGATCTCAAGTCGGCGCCTATGATGTCTGTTTTCGCAGACAGTAAACTTCACATCATCGAATGGCCTTACTCGGTGTCCTTTTATTCTCTGACGTAGATTTCCCGTTTGCCCGACGTAAATAACAACACCGTTTCTGATGAGCAAGTAAACTCCGCCTGTTTCTGGGATTGTGTTTTTATTCATATCGCTGACACCTTGAATCCATTTCCGTTCTCGCGGGTGACTACTGTGAAATCAATCTCACCGATGTCACGCAGAAACTTCCCCGTTCGCAGCGCCAGCATTCGCTCGGTCGCGTTGGGGACGATGAAAAACTTCCCTGGTTTGAGGCGCTTGATCTTATGAACCATCTCAACTTGCTTGCTCATTTGAGAGACTTTTATCACGCCCGCACAAGTTGTCAACAAAAATGTTGACAATAGTTGAATCCAGTGTTTTACTCCCCTCGTGCCGAAACCATATTTCGCTTTAGTCGTTAAGCCGGATTCTCCAGTGTTTCCGGTGGGGAGTTGTGTCGTGACAAGGAAGTCTCACCTTCACGGTGGCGAACGCGGTGAAGTTGTAAAGGTTACCGACGGCATCCACACCATCAAGATCGCCGCGAAGAATGGTCCGGGATTCTGGCATACGGCAAGTGCGGGAGATTACATCAAATTAGATTTGTAAGGAGAAGAACAAATGACCGACGACATCATCCAACGTCTTGGGTCGTGCTTCGTCATCTACGTCATCGCCTTCATCTTTGGCGTTGTGGAAATGGTGGTGCTGAAGTTGGGGGATGACTGAAACAACTCCAACTCCTCGATATGATACGTCAAAATCCATTCCGAATTCGTTCGCCCCACATCCAGCCGCGTGACAAAGGCGCCCATCGCCTTCAACTCGGGAAGACGCACCAGGAGTTGCGGCCCGATGAGGGTTTCGGAGGTTAACATGATTGGACCGGAATATAGAGGCAGGGATAGATTCCCAGCAAGGCAGGAGCGTGGAATTTGCCGTGGCTGTCGCGGACTCATTACTGACAAGCGCCGGCAAACTTGGTGCTCCCAGGAGTGCCAGGAAAAGTTTCATCCATTCTATGTGAAGCAAGCCGTCCGTGAGCGTGACGGGAATAAGTGCCAGCAGTGCGGCAAGGATTGTTCACGGCAAGCTGGTTGGGATTACAGCAAACTGCTGCCACAGCCGCCAAACTACACAGATTGTGGATTGCAATACCCATACGACCCGCAGGCGCATTACATCAGTCCGCTATATTTGCAATACGTGGCTGCTCTAAAGGAATGGAAACGCAATTCACCACGTGCCGAGTTCGATCACATTGTGCCGCACTCAGAAGGAGGCTTGTTCGTGTTGGAAAACATCCGGTTGCTTTGTCGTGCCTGCCATCTTGAAAGAACCAGGCAATGGCGCAAGGAGCGGAAAAAAAACCCCGGCGTGAACCGGGGCTGAAATGAGAGAGGGTCTTAAACCGGAGTCACGGGCTTGTCCGCATGAAGATCGTCGAACGCCTGAAGCTCAACCTTTAATTCGTCCTTGATCGAAACCAGATCGGCAGACGCTTCGCCGGTGTTGCCCGCCGCGATAACGTCTTCGAGGCGCTTGATAGTCGCCGCGAGATCATTCTTCGCGTCGACGACTTCCTGTTTGATTTTCTGGAGCTGCACTTTAGAATCGCGCAGTTCAACTACTACTTCAGCTTGTGTTGCCATGATTCTGCTTTCCATTTGGGAAATCCGATTAAGGACTTCCAGTTTGAGATCGGTCATCCGCGACTCACTTAATACGTGAGTCAACTGACGAATGGCTTGGATCAGTTCCTTGAACATCCGGGAACGTGCACTCGCCAGAGAGAAAAGACAAGTGGGGTGTTCTCCTGAGTTTTTTCTGGACAGGGGAATTTTGGGTGGTAAAGGTAGAGAGATTTCCGCTGATTATTTGGGAAGTCCGGCGCTTGGACCCGCCGAAACCAAAAGTGCAGTAACAATTCCATGACAACAACGAACCTTCCGTGCTCCCGTAAGTGCCCATTGGTTCCAGCTGAGCGCCCGCCGCGCTGCACTCCAAGGTCCACGCTTGCGGGAGCACCGAGGGTTTGGAAAGGGCGTTATGTCTTGCGAGCATGAGAATAAAATTCCCACATTAAGACTGGTTGGGATAAACCAGACAGTTGCGTTGCAGTGCCAGCAGTGCGGTTCTGGGTTTGCAGTTAAGAAGTCTCTTTACGATCTATCAAATCTCCCGCCGTTTGATGAAACTCTGAGGCAGCGATTCTGGGAGGAGAGAAGCCGGGAGCGAGAGAAAATCGAGGCTGAATTCCAGCAGAAAATGGCGGAAAGGTCTGAGGAGTGGTGGGAGCAGTATAACGCCTACCTTGGAAGTCGAGAGTGGCTGAATGTTCGCTCCTTGGTCTTAAACCGTGACCGAGTTTGCCAGAGGTGCTTTGTGAGGGGCGCACGCCATGCACACCATCTCAGTTACGAGACTTACAATAAGTATGGTTTTACATTCCCGGCTGAATGCGTCGGTATGTGCGAGGACTGCCACAAATCCCTTCACCCCGAGATGGTATGAAGAAAGAACCGGCAACCTTACTAGACCGGGCCCGTGCTTATGTTGAGGCAATGGCTCCGGCGGTGTCCGGCGATGGTGGGGATAAACAAACCTTCAAGGTGGCGTGCCGTCTGGTTGAGTTCGGGTTGAAGCGGTCGGAAGCGGAAACTCTGATGAACGAGTATAATGCCCGCTGTCAGCCCTCGTGGTCAGCTAAGGCAATTGAGCGAAAACTGAAGTGTGCATTCCGTAAGGCCAAGCCTAACCCGAAATATACCACCCAGGAGAATAAAGAAGCAGAGGAAGAATCAAAGCTGCCACCGCTCTGGCCTAAGCCATCGGAGTGTGCCCGCAGTAAGGCGATTGCCAAGGTTGGAATTGGGTTGTCGGACTTGGCAGAGCTTTCGCCCATACGGTTTGAATTGCCGAACACCTACGCCGTTCTTCAGATTCTATTCCCCGGCGACCCGCTGATCTGTGTTGGCAAATCCTCGTCCCAGTTCTGGACGCGAAAGCTGAGTCGCATTGGCGCCAGAGCTGAGTTTGTTCAATTCATCGTTCCCAGTCCGATGTCCAAGCAGTGGGGTAAAATCCAAGACCCCGACTCAGAAGGCCCATTCTGGAGTGAGCACACCAAGGACAACACCGGAGACAGGAGATTTGCCGTCATTGAGTTTGATACTGGCACCTCAGACGATCATGCCTCCCTACTGTGGCATCTTTCTGACTTCTACCCCCTGATAATGGCGGTCCATTCCGGTGGAAGGTCGCTTCATGGATGGTTTTATGTTCCGGGAGAGCCTGAACAGGAGATCAACAGCTTTTATCGTTACGCCGTATGGCTCGGGGCCGACCGCGCCACCCACCTCAAAAGCCAGTTTGTGCGAATGCCCGACGGCAGGCGTGATAATGGAAATCGGCAGTCAATTCACTACTTCAATCCTTCACCAATTAAATGACAACCAAGTTGCGAGCGGTGCCAATTCCAGAGGAGACGGAAATATGGCCGGACGGCACGCCGGTTTGCGAGGAAAATGGCAACGGCGAGTACCTTGCCGGAGAGGACGAGAAGCCTGCCAAAGAAAGCATGGGCACTCGAATCACGATCAAGGAATTACTCTCCTTCGTTCCCGCCGAGGACGGCAGTACAGTGCTTGGTAATCGCTACCTTTGTAAGGGCGGAAGCTGTGTCATCATCGCCCAGACTGCCGCAGGCAAATCCTCCCTTGGGATGCAGATGGCCGTATGTTTTGCAATAGGCATCCCATTCTTCGGACTAAAACCCAAACGCCCTTTGAAGTCCGTTTATATCCAGGCTGAAAACGACCCCGGCGATACTGCTGAAATGTTCCAAGGTGTCTTAGCTGGCATGGGCCTCGTTCCCGACCCATTTGATGAGGAGGCAATTGCTCATTTGGTGGGCATTCTGGAAAAGAACCTCATTATCATCCGGGATCAAACTCACGTCGGTCCCGGCTTCGCAGCGTACGCCCGGAAACTTGTCGAAGAACACCACCCCGACCTGTTCTGGATAGACCCCATGCTCTCTTTTTACGGCGACGACATAAATGACCAGAAAGCCATGAGTCGATTTCTTCGCGCCAGCCTTAATCCCATCTCTGAAGAGACGGGAATTGTGTGGATGTTACTCCATCACACAGGGAAGCCATCAAAAGACGCAGCCAAAACCCAGAAAAACTGGTCCTCTCGTGATTTCTCCTACATGGGCATTGGTTCGAGCGAACTTTCCAACTGGGCCAGGGCGATCATTTGCCTCACCGCCACCTCAGAAGACGAATTCCGAATGATATTCGCAAAGCGCGGCTGGCGTGCCGGCCTTATGGATGGGCAAACCCCTGTTTCCGAGCTTAATCTGGCCTATTCCACAGACCATATTTGCTGGCGACAAATACCTAAGCCAAAAGCTACTGAGGAAATGGAGGAGCAAATCATGGCTTTTTCCATTTTAGTCACTGAACCTATGAAAGCTTCAGCTATTGTCCGGTGGGCGTCAGAACACTTGAAGCGGGGATCGAGAACTTGCTGGTCTTTGTGGGACTCCGGGAACGGACAAATGGGCAAATACTTTGTTTGTGACGACAAAGGGCTGTATCAATGTCGCAAGCTTCAGGAGAATGTCCCATATCGGGATGATTAGGGGTTACTGCAACCACTGCAAAAGTACTGCAACAGTGCCATTGCAGTGAATTTTGTTTCTTCGTAAGTCGTTGACTATCTTCACTGCAAGGCACTGCAACGCTTGTGCAATTGCAGTGCAGTAAAAAATATCCTCCGAAAAAAAGCGCGTTTCCACCTTTAGAATCAGGCAATTGCTCATTTTGCACAAACACTGCAGTGAGCAAAAACTCGGCTATCTGAAATATTGGGGGGCCCCCTGCACCCCCAATATTTTTACAGTAGCCTCGTTTGCTTCAACGTGTCAAGAGCAGAAATTCAAGAAAGTTTGTAATCAGTATGAGAAGCACCTAGAACCCCCTCTAAAACTCGATTTGCGCGTTTGACCCCTCCACACAGACCCCATCCCGAAAGCGCCTAGAATCGACAGCTAGAGGGCAACGCGCCCTATTGGCGTAATCACCGACCAAAAATTCTAAGGTCTGAATTTAGCCTCGGAATGACCGGATCGGTCTTCGAACCCGACTTTTTGGAAAACTTCCCAAAAACCAAGCGCTGTTAAAAGGGGAGGGTACCCCTTATCGCATCACCCCGTCAAAAAGCCCCCTGCCGGGTAGGGGGTGTGGGGTGGTCTTGGCCTGGGAAAAGGATTGTTATTTTCACGCAATGATCTGGTGAATAGCCTTTTGCGTCGCGCGGTCCGATCCGCATATCGTTTCTCAATATGTATGCACAACAATGATTATGGTTAATCGGCAGTATCTCCAGCTTAACAACTTACGTAGAACTTGATAAGTCAGGCTGAATCAGCACCTCACTGAACGGGTCACAAGTCACAGGCTGAGGTGTTGCTAGCTCGACCTGAGGCTGCGCCGGCTGTGGCTCAGCGTAAATCCGGTCGCGTTTGGGCTTTCCTATTGCTGGTTTGGCCACGCTTGGCTTGTGTCGGTTGGATAAGCTCCATTCCTGGGCGTCAAGGCGAGTTCCAGCCTCGACCAACTCCTTTAACCTCTTGCCATCAGGGTTCTTGGCTGCTTCTTTTGTTACTTCCGCATCGATCATGTCCAATTGTTTCCTAACGCGCATGAGTCTGGTCTTACGATAGTCATCAGACTCATCGGCAGGCAGCGTGCTAATTTCTTGCCTTTGCTCGCATGGCTTTGGTTTGTTTCTGGCAGACTCAGGACTGTGCGATTTCAGAGCGTGGATTCTGGCAGTTTCCGGCGTGAACAGCAACGTTGGCATATCTCCGCTAAAATGCCGCTATTTCGTGCAGAATCAAGCTAGAACGTGTTATGCCATGATTTTTGCGGGATTCTTGCATGGAAACATTGGGGTTTCTGCGGGAGAACTGCACAACAAAAGTCCCCCGAGCTTTCGGCAACGGGGGATCGTGGAAATTGTTAGTCTACTGTCACCGAGCGGCGGGATTCATGCCGGGAGTGTGTAGCAGCCGGTTTCTTCCCCGCCAGTGTTCACGCCTTTGATTGTCACCAGCCCGAAGTTGTCCCGGCAGAGTCCGGCGACACAGGCAGCCATTCCGCCTTGGATTGCCATGCTCCAGTTCGCTGCTGTGCCTCGGCTGATTTTGCCAGTAGCGAGCAGATGGTTTGCGACTTGTGCGATTGATTTGAATTGTTTCGTTTTCATGGCTACAGACATCGCGCTTTTCATATACTCTTTTCCTTTTCGTTTTTGGGGTGGTTGGTTTGTGCGCCCTTCGCCACTCTATACTTTCACCCACTCATGTCAACATCTATTTTACATCCTATGTGAAATACTTGTTGACACATTCACTGTGTGCTGTCAAAGTCTTTGGTGAAAGGGAAAACTAGAATATGACAAAACTTCTAAAGCCGGTATCCCGCGAGACTGCCAAGCGTTACGGTTCGCGGAATGTGATTGTGACACTCGCTCCGGCTGGTAGTCAGTCGGAAGCCCTGATCGGACTACGCCTCAAGGGCAAGCGCACGCAATACGTATGCGCCCTGTCGGACATTTATCGCATGGCTGCCCTGTGGTATGGGCAGAAGCTTGCAGCAGCCAAGCGCGCGGCACGCGAGGCTGGCGTGTCGTGGAAGATTGCAAAGCGGCAATTCAACAACTCGAATTCAATATGAAGATCATCAACCATAACCCGGTCCGAAACGAAAGAAACAAATGAAATACTCAGTCAAGACACTACGCGAAGCCGGACTCGAAGCCCGGTGGACTCACAACCGCAACGGTGCTCCCATCATCGTCGCCCGTGACCCGCAAGCCCGCAGTGAACACCAGCGCAAGACGTGGTGGCACGTCGGGCAAACCATGTGGGACACGATGAAGGAAGTCGGCATCAAGGAAGCGTTCGACCGGCACACGCTGCTGGGCGACATCTTTAGCGTCCCGGCATGATACCCTGGCCAGGGCGTCCGCCCGGCGTGCTAACAGCTAACCCAATCACTCTAAAAAGGAAACATGAAAACTTCCCCCGCTCCGTGCATCCTCTCCTTTCCCCGGGATTGTCAGCCTGGGTTTTACGGGGTGCGCGGTGCGGGGTTAAAGGATTAAAACAGCTATGAATAACCAAGAAGTGGCCCACTTGTGGGCTAACCAGTCACGGGAACGCGCGAAAGGTTCATCCTTCTATTTTGAAGGCGACACGATCTACAGCTATGGCAGTCACTTTCCGATTGCCCGGCATTACAAGGGAGTGATCCTGTTCACAACCAAGGACTATTCCCGCACGACGGCCAGGCACAAGTCAGAAACGCTTTCCGCTTGTTCGCACAAAACCGTGTTTCAAGTGGTCAATCCCGCAAGCGACCCGAGCGGCGCGGATGTAAAAAACTACGCTGGGCAAATTGCCGATCTTTCCACGAAGGCAGCCAGAGCGAGAACCTCCGACTTCGTGCTTAAGATGCTACAAAGCGAAGTGGACGAAGCGAATTCATTTTGTGAGCGGTTTGGTTTCAAGACTCGCTTTACGATGCCGGATAACATTGATGAGTTGAAAGCGAAAGCCAGGGCATCGGCAGAGCGTGAGCGGAAACAAAAGGCGGCAGCCGATGCAAAGTTTGAACGTGAGGCGCAAGAAGTAATCGCCCAATGGAAAAGCGGCGAATTGACCGGCTCGCTTTCACACAGGATTGAAAAGGTTTATCTGCGAGCCTTGGCCGTCCTTGATGATTCACTTCCGCTTGGTGGCTCAATGAACATGGAAACCAGCAAAGGCGCCCGCGTGGCACTCAGCGAAGCCGAACGCGCTTTCCGCTTTTGCATCATCGCCCGCGCCCGTGGCTGGCATCGCAACGGGGATCAGTTCAAGGTTGGCGACTACCAACTGGACGCGGTAAACGAGCAAGGCGTTGTCGCCGGGTGTCATCGCATCGGCTGGGATGAAATTGAACGATTTGCCAAAACACAAGGCTGGCTATGAGACTGTTTCCGATTACCAGCAAGAAGTACAAGTGTGACCGCTGCGGGCACATTGAGGAGAAGTCAACGAATCACTACGGCGATACATGGAGCAGTGGACGGTTTAACACCTGCCCCCAATGCCCACCTTGGGCCAAGTATCCGGAATTTGGAGGAGCTACAACTTGGACGTGTCTAGAGGAGCCGCCAGAGTCACAATCCATAAGAATATGACCGCTCAACTTCCGATCTGGGCCGAACTAATCGCCCTGGTATTCAGTGGCGTTCTGATCTCGCTGTTTCTAGGCGGCTTGATGGCCTGCAAAAAGTGTTCCGACTGTGGACGGCAGATGTGCAAGTGTAAACGAAAGGCAACGAAATGAAAAACATTGGAGGCTCAATACTGCCGTCAAGTTCCCCTGAAATCCTGAAACCGCTTAAATTCAAAAGCGCAGTGTGGGCTGGCAATCTTCAGGTGACACCCAACGAGAAAAAAGACACTCATGAATTATTTCTTATCAACGGCGACGAGCGACAGCTCTTAGCGTCACACCCAAATGGCTTCTCATGCTTTGAACTAGCCAAGCGGATGGCTGCCCGCGAAAGGATGCGATCGTGTGAGCAGGCTACTTATATCATTGCGTGCGGTGGAAGCGTAACCGCGCTAGGAGCGTCATTATCCTTATGATCTACCGCCATAGCAGCCAACGCCGTCTGGTCAGAATGTGGGGCAAGCTTTGGCGCACCATGAAGCAACGCAGGGACCGCAAGGGCATGGCCTTCGCAAAAGAGCGTGCCGGAATCTGGCGGGAGTATGTTAACCGTATGGAAGCGATGGAAAAGAATTGACACCCCATGAGATAGTTATTGACACTGAGCGGTGAAACATGCAGACTCTTAAAGAATATGACAACGATCCAACCAACGAGAGAAGTTGCAATCAAAGTAAATCGGCTTTTGAGCCACGGTCTGGTAAAGGGAATGGGGGTTCAAGAACCCGGCAAAATGTGTATTGAGGCTGCTGTGTGCTGTGCCCTTGGCCTCCCACATTCCGACGATCCGGCATGCGTCTCACGCGCTGTTCGTTCCTTCAAAATCACACTCAACGACGCCAATTGGTCGGGCAATATAGCCCGAGCGAAAGGCTTGCAAAGGATGGCAGTCGCCCAGCTTGGCAGCGACGGAATAGACGAATCTCTGTTCGTCAAAGAACTGGCCTTGTCATGTGTTCGCAAGATTGTTCCAATTGCGCTCCGAGCGGCTGCAAGGCTTCAAAACACAGAGCATTGTGAAAAGCTCAATGCGGAGGCTTTGAAGTGTGAAGCGGCCACAGTGGATAATATGAAAGACGCTGCTTACTCTGCTGCTCGCGCTGCTGGCGCTGCTGCTTACTCTGCTGCTGACGCTGCTGACGCTGCTGCTGACGAAGTTCTTTCACTCATGGCTGAATGTGGAGTTGAAGCCCTGATTAAGTGCAAATCACCGGGCTGTGAATGGTTGGATGTTTGCAAACCTTTTTAATATGACCGACAATTTCATTTTGAAACAACGCATGGTTCGCCGTCTCAAGGCGACGGACGCAGGAAATGGGAGGCCGATGACCTGCGATGCAATCGCCAGGGAGATGGGCCTGTCGACTGGCAAGAGCGCACACTATTACGCGGGCGACATGAAAGGCCGGTGTCCGTGTTGTTGCAGGCCATTAGTGAAGATCACGGCAAGAAAAGAAATCAAATTATGAGTAATGAAACCACCACCGCAGTCGTCAAGGCTGCCCCACGAGAGGTCAAAATCGTCCAAGACAACAGCGAGATTGCCTATTTGATGGACTCGGCCCGCTTTGAACACGTCTATCGCATCGCCGGCGCCATGGCTCGCGCCAGCCTGATCCCCAAGCACCTCAAGGGTGACAGCTTCGAGCAAACCCAGGCAAATTGCTTCCTGGTCGTCAACCAAGCAATGCGCTGGAGGCTTGACCCATTCGCCATCGTTCCCGAGACTTACGAGGTGGGTGGGAAGCTGGCGTTTCAAGGCAAGCTGGTGGCAGCGGTCATAAACGCTCGTGGTGGCCTTGCAGAGCGCCTAAGCTACACTTTTAACGACGCCAAGGGCGACGGGCTGGAGGTGACGGTATCGGGCAGGCTGGAGGGCGAAGAAAAGGCCAGAACCGTCACTGTGAATGTCGGGCAGGCCAAGACGACGAATCAGATGTGGTCAAAAGACCCTCACCAAAAGCTGATCTACACTGGGGCTGTAAAGTGGGCACGACGGCACAAGCCAGAGGTGATTTTGGGGGTGCTGACCGACGACGACGCTGAGGTTATTCGTGAGGAACAGCGGTTTATCGCAGCGACCCCAATAATCAAGACACCAGAGTTCCCCGAGCCACCCATGCTGACCGCGCCAACCCCTGCCGCCAAGCGCAAGAGTGCCGAAAAGGCACCTGAACCGATGGTTGCGACTCCAAAACCAGAAACCGATTCTATTCCACCTAAGGAAACCAATGATGGCCGAGACGAATCAAGATCGGAAAGGAAGGTGGATTTATGAAACCAATCCCCCGCGACTTCTGGTATCTTCTCGTCATCGCTTTATTGGTGGCGCTGATAGTCAGCCTGTCCCTTCAACTTCACACCTCCCGCCTGAACGAACTGGAATTGTCGCGGAAGCTCTATCAAGCCGTAAGAAACCAAAGGATTGTTGTGCCATGAGCGAACTGAAAATCTGGCCCAGCGATTTGTTAGATGACATGGTGCGAAAACTCCACCATGTCGCAACAATAGACGACACTGTAAGACTGCTGGTGCAACAACACGGAGTCGGTGCTCTGAACGATCCCGATGCGATGGCATACCTCGTGAGCTACCTGCTCGACCAGCGCACAAACCAAATCAACCATGAAAACAAAGTGGCCGAAGCATTTAGCCGCCACCGCTAATCCGGGCTAATGAAACACATCGAATGGCAGGACGCAATGCGGATACTCCGAAATATGAAAGAGATTCTGTGCCGAGATGCTGGAATAAAAGGACACATTGTTCCAGAATACATCGAAAATGAGATTGATGAATTGATGTGGCAAATCTTCCCAAAAGGAAGCCGCTCAATCTTCGATTAAAATCAAACGATTAAGCTATGCGCTTTCGTATATTAGCCCTAACTCTCGCTGCCTTAATCGGCAGCCCAGCGGCATACTCCGACGAGCAACCGCCCAAGTCAGAGTCGTGGCTGGCCATCTGCGTCGTCGCTGTTTGCGGAGTCCAAGATGCACCCGCACAGCATCCAGACCCCACCAACCGGGTTGAGCTTGCCGCGAGCGAGCCGTTAAAGATCAAAGTCCAAGCCTCTCAGGATGGCAGGAATTGGGCTACAGTCAACGAGCAGGTTTGTGACTTGGAAGATTTCGTTTATTACCCGACGAACGCCGCAATGTATCGGTTGGAGGTGAGAATAAGATGAGCGACTGCGCCCCATCCAAACCGCCCGAACTCGCCCGCAGCGTCGCGGCTCGGCTGACTGCGAAAATCGAACGCGAACTCGGCCAGATAGCTGCCGGTCCAACGGAAATCAATCGAGGCTACTGGGCTTACAACTCTGACGTGTTCCGCTGGTGCGTGGCCATCAACGAGGACGGCCATCAACGCTACTACGGCTGCTCGACCGCGATGGTGAACTGCCTCAAAGGAAAACTCACTCGCTGGAAAAACAGAGGCCACGGCGAGTGGGAGATAATCGTAGAGCACGTCCGCAGGCGGAGAGGGTGTCCGACCTGCGAAAGAATATCGGCGGCACTGGCGGAAAGCTCATTCGCTCCAGCGACCTTGTTAGAAGGCGTGGAACGGGCGCTCACAAAAATCAATGAAGCCGAGGGATACTTGCTACTCGGGAAAATCGCCAGTGGTAAAAACATGCTTGGAGACGGCAAGGCCATTCTTGAGAAAGTGGTAGAGCGGTGGCCCACGTCTTCTGGAAGATTTCGTTTATTACCCGACGAACGCCGCAATGTATCGGTTGGAGGTGTCCGGCGACTCAAACCAGAAATCAAAATGAACAGCAGCGCGGAATGATAGACAACAGACTACAGCCAGGAACGGAAGAACCAGCAATGCCAGCGACAACATGGGATGGCGAGCCTCCAGTTGCGGGTTCAGCCGCAACGGTCGTGTGGTCAGTCCAAGAACTGAACTACCTGCTCGCTGCCTGCATGATCGCCGACCGAGAAACAGTGACCGGAGGAATAAAAGACGACGAAGGAGTAAAGGCTGCGCTGCCGCTCCTGAAGCAAAAACTATCCGATGCCTGCGCCTCCAAAATTATGAGTGACTCGAAACTAAAAAGGGCCGGTTCGGCGGACTTTGCGATGTGGCTCTGTCCTCGCTGCCGAAGAACGGTGCAATGTCCGAATCCAAGCACAAGCCAGCCTGACACAACCTGTCGCTGCGACTTCCCGCGCTCCGTCACAATCATGGCGCTCGTCTGGCCCGCCGCCGAATAATATGGACGATCTAAAGCAAGACACGCTCGACTCGAAAGCAGTGCCAGCCGAAGCCCTGGAGCGCATGGTTAGACCGCTGACACACCACGAAGAATCTGCCGGGTTGGTTTCAGCCAGCAAGTTTGAGATGGTTGCCGCCTGTGAGGGGCAACCTCAATTCGAGGCGCAATTGCGAGAACAACTCATGATCGAAGAACTTCCTGCTGACGAGCAGGCCGAGCGTGGAATTAGAATTCACCGCGCCTGGGAAACCAATGACACATCTGGACTATCTGAAGAAGAGATTGCCGATTTCGAGCGCACCAAGGAGATTGACTTGGAACTGATGGACCAGTGGCTTAACGATAAAGGCCCAATTGATGTCGATAAGACCGAGGAGCGTCTTTGGCTTAGGGATGACGACGGAAATGGACTCGCATCCGGACGTTACGACCGGCTCTCCATCTCTGGCCACCATGCCTTCGTACGCGATCTCAAAAGTGGCTGGTGCAAGCGCCTCACTCCATCACAGCAGTCTTGGCAGCTTCGTTTACTTGCTGTGCTGGTCTGGTTGGAATACGGACCACGATATGGCTTCGAGAGTGTCCGCGTGGCATTCGTGAAGCCGAAGCTTCGCAACGCTACCGACGTTGCAGAATACTCACTTAATGACCTGCATCGCAGCATGGTGTCGGTGCGACAAATCCTTTGGCGATCACAACAGCCCGATGTGAAGAGACAGGCTGGCGACCATTGTTTCTATTGCGTGTGTCGCAAGTGGTGCCGCGAAGCCGCCGCTTACTCCATGCTCCCCTCCGTCATTGCCGGGGCGCAATCGCCAGTCAAGAAGGCTGAGGTCGAGATCATGGTTCAGCGCTTGACGCCAGCCGACTGGGTGAAAATCCATCAAGTTGGCACGATGACGGCGAACATTGTGGCTGAGGCGAGACGATGTTTGAAGACCCTCACTGCCGACGATCTGCGGAAGTTTGGACTTCAAGTAGGCGAAGGTCGACGCTTGGATCCCATCACGAATGTCATCGGCGCTTACAAGGCATTGGAGCACTCTTTACCACCAGAAGCCCTGTGGGATTGCCTCTCATTCGAGAAGGGCAAGATTGTGGAGGCCGTTCAGACCTCCACAAACATGACCAAGAAAGACGCACAGCAATGGGTCAGAGAAACCTTGTCGCCGTTTGTGACTGAGGAGAGGGCGAGCGGGAGTTTGGAGGAGACTGACGATTAGTGTACGATTATGGGATACTGCAAAGACTGTAAATTTCGAGACGCGGAGAATGCAACCCCGACGACCTCGTGGTGGCCTAACGGTCGGGATCAGTGACCCGGCGCGAAAACCAAAATCTAAAATATGCCAACAATTCATCAAACTGCCCAACACTCCGCCGGGTTCACTGCATCCCGTGGTTCGGCACTGCTACCGTGTCCGTTCTGCGGTGGTGAAGCTGAATCCGACATGCAGCAAGCCTTCCGCACACTCTCTGGCGGATACCTGTCAAACGCCGTCGCGATCTACTGCACTAAATGCACGGCCCAAGTCAGCATGTGCCACGACGACCACAAGGAATACGCGCCAGAAGACCTGATGACGATACTCGCCGAGGCGTGGAATCTGCGTGTGCCTAACGAAAAGGTCAGCTAAGTGGCTGGCCGGAAAGACCAAATGCACCCAACTGAATTTGAACGCCGGGCGAAGCAATTCGCGTCCGAAAAACCCAAGAGCGAAGCCACTTTA
>Ga0137430_1000084_pt1 | contig 27135 bp, 49 predicted proteins | sample EasRivERMZT754_2_FD_104651 | JGI IMG/M metagenome (GOLD analysis project Ga0137430, IMG submission 104651) | Soil microbial communities from meander-bound floodplain in the East River, Colorado, USA - East River MetaG ERMZT754_2 | ecosystem: Environmental > Terrestrial > Soil > Floodplain ...
CTCGTCATTAATACGTGGTCCCTTCCCATTCGACAGGCCAGTTTGGCATCTCTCGCAGCATCCAGGGAAACACCTCCTGCACGCTGTAGAAGATTTGCATGGCCCCATCACGTCGGATCAGCTCTCTGGTATCATGACGGCGTAAGGCAAACGCCAAGCCAGTATTTGCTGACCAATACCGAACAAGTTCAAGCCGCATACAAACAATTCCTTTCTAAACTGGTGGGGGAGACTGCCTGACAACAGTGACCTCCCAGATAATTCCAAGATCAGAGGCATGGCTCCCTTGCGGGAAGTCTGTATTCTCCGGACGCCTTGAAAGCTGGACGCTCTTAACATCTGAGCTACTCCCCCGTATCCGACCTCAAGCTGAGCTACTTTCGTTGAAACATCGTGTCCTCAGCTCAAGGCCAACCGATGTCATCGATGCAGAGGGTAGGGACCACCCGCTCGGGGATAGCTCTGTGGTGCAATCCACAGCGTTTAACCTACCGGGCATTGGTGGAGGCGGCGGGAATCAAACCCGCATTCAACGCCCCCGAAATCGTCACTACTGGTGTGCTATTACGCCAAAGGAATATACCATCCAGGACACTCGCCAGTCGAAACCAGCTACTCGCGGTGACGCCTTGCCGCGTTGCATCCTACGATTCCACTCATTATAGGTAGGGCTGGTTAGTGTTCCAGCCTGGACGCTTCTAATCCCACCTGCCAATAGCGAACCTCAAAATTGATGCCGAATGACTGACTTGAACCACCATCTCTGCGTCGATAGCAGCGTCTTAATTAGACGATTCCGGCGTTGTTGCCCATCCTTTCTGTTGCCAGGCGATGGGCCTTCCCCGTCTAATCAATGATTAGGCAGCAATGGGCAGCGCGTAGCTGTCTTTTGCTTGTTGTGCTGTTTATCGCCTGTCACCGGCTACCCGATCCTCGCACGTCAGTCCAACGCCCGTCGAACCTAAGTCACCCCCATCAGGGGAACACCAGGAACTGCGAACCAGTTCCCCGATGTCCCCTTGGTGGAGGTGGCGGGATCTGCCCCCGCGTCCGAACGCCATTCCTTCATGGTCATCAGATCAAGCTCAAAATCTTTGGTTAATCTCGCTTACCCCACCAAAAGGTCTTTACCACAGCGAGCCTTTGGCCAGTCATTATGATGCCGTGCGTCAGACTGGCAATTGAGCACGAGCATATCTCACTAAAACCTGAAATCCACCGGCAATGCGATCCTCAGAAAGGTCCTCTGCGTGTCAACCGGCATCACCATCGACTCATGGACACAATCCGGACTCAGCAACCAGCCGTAGTTAGCCTCTAGGGCCTCACCAGCGCCGATTACAGCCCCGATATGAGACAGGTCGCCGTCTGGGCCAGGCTGACCATCGAAGTCGCCCCTAAAGGCCTTACAGCCAGCTACAGAGGCAGCTACAATCACCGGCATCCGTCGGTAGGGCTCCCCCGTTGAGACATTGTTGCAGCCATGAAGCCATCCTCCGCTACCACCGTGGCCCCAATCCATCTGATCTGGTCGGAAGCACCCATCAACATGAGGATCAGGCTTCCGGTGTGACATCCCAGCCTTCACCAGCTTCTCATCAACGGTCATATGGACCCGTCCCTTGTAAAGGCCAGCACCGCTCACCAGATCCAGCACGACCTCCATGTAATCCTCGAATCCAGACGGCATGGTGGGCCGCTCGACATCAAAGGAATGCATGTAAATCTGTCGGTTCTGGAACGGCAGTTCAACGTGACCTAAACGACGATAATCACTATGCAACATCAGTTACCCCTTCCGATACGTTTCTCAGCCAATACTTCCCACCAATACACCGGCTTCCATTTGTAAGGTATGGGACTATGGACAATCCGTTGTAGCTCTCGTAGCTCCTCATCGGTGGGTGGCTCGTACGGAAACTCGATGAACTCCGCTCGGACACCTTGCCCGCAACGTCTACATAGCATCACAATTCCAGGAGTCTTTCGAGACCTTCCTCCAACGCAACATCCTCAACATAGAAGATGTCTGCCGAGGAACCGCTGCCAATTTCTTTGGCATTGTCCACAAGCTGACCTAAACGGAAATCTGGATATTTCGTCCAGATTTGTTCCACTAAGGCCAACATCCTTGGAATACGATTTGGATCTCGCATCAGCATTCATCTCCTTTGGAAGTCTCCTGTGAGAGCAACGATGTAATCACCTACCGCGCTGCTCTCCCAGAAATCTCCTAGCCTAGCGTGGCTAATTGGTTGGTAATGTAAATGGTGATACAATAACCCTAGGTTCTGAGTAAACTGCCCTAGTGGTCTTCGTTGTGGGGTCCAAACACATCACCCAGCTTCCTTCAGCACTGCTTGGCATAAACAGGCCATTTGGCTCAGCCTGCGGAGTCTGAAATATGTCATAACCAGCCGCTGGCCCATCCACCAGCTTGGATGGATTGGAGAATTGTGTGGCGTAGGGCAATGCGTAGCCCACCGATGTACAGAGCAATGTCAGTTTCCCGGTCTGCTCGCTGAACACATAGCTGTAGGTCGTCAGCCCGTCCTGATCCCGTAACTCGTAAATGTCCTTCAATAGGCGCATCTCCCGAAAGTTCTTGACTGCCGGAATACCGACACTAGATGCCGCCTCCGCCGCAAGCTGCTCCGTTCTTTGTGTTTGTACTTGATCGCTTGACTTTGGACTCTGTACACATCCAATCCCAGCGAGCGCAAACACCACACACGAAATCACAAGGTTTTTCATTAGTTTCTCCGTAATTGTGAAACGAATACCCGCAGGTCGGTGGTTAGGGCATCCTCTGGCATGTCCGTAGCCCTTCTCAGAATAATGGAACGTAGTGCGGCCTTGTGCTCTGGCGTGGCTTGCTCATATTGGAACTGCATATTTTGCAGCTCCTGAACCAAACCCTGTCGATACGCCTTGGATTGCTCGAAGGTTTCTCTTCGGACAGCCTCAGTCTTAGGCGCGAACACCTTGTAAAGAAAGAATTGATTCCCCGTCGCTAGCCATCCAATGGCAAGTACGAAAACGATGGCGCCAATTACGCTTGACACGATCTTCATCTACGCTCCTTTGGGAAGGATTCCCACATATTCCAACAACTTCACCACGATGCCCAGCAAGCTCAACGTGACACACAACGTCCACACCGTAATCGTTACCAACCCTCCTATGAACAAAGCTGTGGAGCCATAATTCAGCATCCACCCTACACCATCGGATACCCATATCGTGAGTCCGAAGAAAATCGCTACAGCAACCAACAAGATCGCCACAGCGTTAATCCAGCGTGTCATAGAGCCCTTTCACTATGTTTTAACATTAATGTTAAGCACGGCTCAAAAAACAAACGCGCAACTAAAGAACAGTTGGCGTTTTGAAAAACAAACGGCCTCCGCACAGCAGCCATTAGGGCGAGAATAGACGTCAAAGGTTGTCTATTTCCAACATCTCTGCTGGAACCCCCTAGCCCTCTCGGGCCACAATGGCTTTTCATCAACTTATCAACTTTACCCTTATTCGCTTCTGCATTATTTCAGCTTGTCAGCTTCTTAACGCTTAGCTTCTGAGGGTTCAATTTGCAATAAGCAATGTAGAGCATTTCTGCTCAGTCCTATGCGCTTCTCCCACTTCGCTATCGAAGGCCCGATGTTGTCGAATTGGTGGAACCTACATTAAAGGATCATCGCGTTATTGCAACGATCTGGGGCGTGTAGGCCCCTAGTCTAAGTTGCCCCGTGACACGTTATTCCAAGAGACCCAACAGCGCCTGCACATCGTTCGTATACGATTTCGTAAACGCATCGAGCGCAGCCTTGGTAGCTGGTGACGGTTCCAAAACTACTCCGTTGTAGCCACCAATGGTTTGTTTCGCAAGAACCTTATCAGCGGAGCTGATCAAGGCATACTCCGCAGACTTGATCTTGTGCCCACCGTCAGGATGTGGCTCAATTTGAATATCGTTGACGCGGATGCCTCGAATGGTGATCGCCATCAGTCACCAAGCACAATCGATGGGTCCAGTTGCACCACTTCGAGCTGTGCCAGTTCCTTCCGAAGTTCAGCGATGTTTTCTTGACTAGCAAGGATGTTGGCCTGTTGTCGAACGATAGCCTCGATGATCGTCTCGGCGGTGCGGAGCGCATCCTGCTCCTTCCGTTCGTTCTTGTCAGCGATGATCTTACGAAGTTTGTCTGTTTCCACGTTAATCCTCCATCAATTATCGAACAACGCGCGGCCAGATTGCCCTAAGCTAAGCCCGCTTGACATCCCCCTCAGGGATGTGCGCTGCATTAACATACAGGAGCAACCCAGCAAGTCTCCCGGACATCAAGGTAAGCCAAGGTGTTGAAACATCGCAGCTCCCTCAAAGTCCCTGCGATATCGTCACCGTTTTCAAATTGTGTGGTTTGATCGCCTTTCATCACCACAAGTTTTCTATTGCAGGCGAACTTCAGCTAGTCATTAATACGATGGCCCGTCAGACTAGCAATTGAGAGCCAAATCGATGCTGCCACTCGCTACCCACCCATTAGACATGAACAGGCGATTGCACGCCAGCACTATCTAACAGCCTAAGCCTTGTCCGCAGCAATGTTACTTCCGCTTGATCAACGGAATCCCCGCCAACTGTTCCTTTCGTCGCAGCAACGCAGCGAAGTCAGCTTCAGCTTGATCGAGATGCCCCACAACGAACATCCCGGTCTCCTTGTCGGTTTGCTTCAGCACATCAAACCTCAATCAACGTGACAGCATTTACCAATGAAAGTTTGCCATCCAAAGCACCCTCCACCGCTTCCAATCCCTCGATGTTCTCCGATAGGGCCTTCTCATCGATGTTCACCGTCAAATCGATGGCCTTCGCCTCAGCGCCTGGCATAGCAACGGTTCCACCACGCTGCTGGGTCTCACGCCTCGCACGATCCAAGCCCGATCGAATGTTGACGAGGAACTGCCGATTCTCGGGAGCCTGTTCCTTCCGCCATGTCAGCCACTCGGCAACCGACATCTCCGTATCGCCGATCTTGATCCGGGTGGTGTGATTGGCTTGCTGGATGGCCATCCGGATCGCCAAATGCCGATTCTGCAAGTCGCGGAGAGCCTGAGTCTCTTCCTTGATGAACTTCGCGGAGCCGCCCTGCTTCTCCAGCGGATCAACAAGCCCCATCGGTCTCGACAGATAACTCAGGATGGACGTGCGCTTCTTTTCGCAGCGCTTGACGATGGTCTTCAGCTCTGCGAGTCCTTCGGTGATGGTGAATTGTGCCATGATGCCTCTTGAAAAGTAAGGGTTAAGTGTTGGGGTCAGAACCGTAGTAGACTTTGATGGGCGGTTCTCGTTACCGTCTTCACGACCCCCTTGTTACGCTGTCACATCGCTGGCTTCAACGATGCCCGCACGCTTCAAATCCCCGATGGATCGCTGCGATGTGCCACCGGGCAGGCTACGGGCCTTCCGAATCTCCGGCTCAGTCAGCCAACGATCTTCCTGTCGAGCCTTCACCAGATCCATATAGATCAGGCCGGTGATGGTGTGCTCTCCGAAGCCAGCGAGATTCTGCTTGACGGTCTCGGCGATAACGATGGGATCGCCATCCGGCAGCAACGCACGATACTGCACACGAGCATTCGACTTGCCAGCGCGTGTCACACGAATCTTGTGCTCAGCGAAGTCCACTTCGACCGTAAACAGCTCTGGTGAGTCGGGATTGCCTTTATGAGACATCAACTGCAGGCTGTCCAATTGCTTCAGCACCGCCATACCGATGTCCTTGTCGTCGGTGTCGATTACGATATGCATTGCTTACTCCTTCACTAACGTTGCCGAAAAACTGGACGCTGAGCCACCGGGAGTCCATCTCCGTAGGCCCAGCCGTCCTTGTGAGCGTGCCTAGTTCTGCATGCCTCACCTCCACTGGAGACAGGATGCTGGAGTTTCGCCAGCTCATCGGATCAGACCGATGTAGTGAGAGCGACTCACTGAGTTTTACCATTCCCTAATCCTGTCAAAACCGCGCTGATCGACCCCGATTGACAATCAGCCCAAAATGTGCTAAACTTGGGGTGTTACACCGCACAACGACTTGCGAATCTCCATCAACATCAGGCCCAATCGATTGGCGCCTTCGTTGACGTGTCCCTTCCGCTTACAAGTACACTTTCCCCATACCACGTCGTGCCACCAATTGCCCTCGACAAGCTCCCGGTTGCCAGTTTCTTGCAGCTTCCGTGAAAGATCGGGATCAAGGAACTTCTGTCGCAGCAGATCCAGCATCACCACGAACCGAACAGCATTCCAATCCGGCCTCAGCTTTGCGGAATGTCCAATCCGCTTGGCCATCTTTGCAGCATCGCTCGGAAGTGCAGCGAGCTTGGCGCGGTAGATTGGATCTAGCGATTTGGCAGCTTGATAGGCATGCTCCACAGAGCCATATCGGACTCCATCCAATTCGACCACGACAGGCCAGAAATTGGAGAGCCAACGATATTCTCCGTCAAACTTGTTGATCATTAATAGCCTCAGTTAGATGCCCGAGATGCTTGCTGACTGCCCACGAATCGTAAGCCAAGGCCAAGCCATGCGCTACAACATCGATCCAGTTCCGTTTACGCAGGTTATGCACCATCCCCAGCATGTGCAACGCAGCTAGTGAGCCATGCACGAAGATCGCTAGCTCTTCGATGTGTTGATCGTGATGTGCAGACATAGGTTAATCCGAATAGAAATCCTACCATCTGTTAATCAACAGCGGCCCTTCCACAAATCGAGGGGCATTGTTGGTGTAGACGGCAATCGTTAGCTTCGCAGCACGTTCAAATTCAGCAAGATCGGAAAGCTCCTGCGTGATTGTTGGTGCGCAAGTGCAAGTGGCGTAGTGCCTACTCCAGATGGAACCAGGCGCTTCTGAATGCGTACTGCAATGATCTTGATGCTTCAGAAATCCGCGCTTATGGTACTTCGGTGTGCCCTCGATCTTCAACGCTAGGCCCCTGGCACCCTTCATCCGTGGAAAGGTTTGTGTGCCGGGATCAGCTAAGAATGGGCTACCAGCACCGATCCCAATTCGTTGTGACGAGGCCATCTTGAACTGTTGGGCCTTCAAGCCAATCGGAATCGAGCCAATAAAGCCAGTGTCAAATACAAAATGATTGCTGTAGTCCTCAGCAACATGCTTCACCGTAAGTCTGGAGATGTCTGGTCTGAACACCGTTGGAAAGTTCTCACGACGGGCCAACACCTCGAATATCCACACGTCTCGACCGGGAAGCAGTATAGGCTTCCCGTCGGCGGCAGCCTTAATCGACCGCCACAAATTCTTGATGATCGCAAATTCGTGTGGGGAGAACGAACTGCGATCGGAAGGGCTGCAACGCGGGATGCGTCCCAGCACTGGCCTTGCAAACGAATTCAAGTGATGATGCAACCAGTTCATAGATCCTCCCCTACTATGGACGCTTCGTTGGCGGTAACACGCCTCAGCGTTGCCATTTCGGTTCGTGTCTCCCTGTTCCCCACTGCATGCGGTTAAGTATCGCTCGTAACCCAATGTGGCGCCAATGCAATGCTTCGCAAGGCTTCCACACGACACCCAATCATTATAATTTATTGGTCTTGCCGTCATTTTACATAACTAGCTGCATTCCTTCTTCATGGCATTCCTCCCTGTGTAAACGCCGGTTACATGCTTGACAGCGATCTTCCGTGGCGCATCCTCTCCCTTGAATCGAGCCACCAGATACCACCGCTTCAGGATCTTCTCGAAGGTAACTGTGGAACGCTGACGAGTTACCAACGTCTCTTCAACGATGCCGTTGCCTGTTGTGACGATCATCGATTATCTCCCTAGTTGACGAACTCAAAATCAATGCCCACCAACAAGCCAAGCCGCGTCAGCTTCGCTTCTTTGTAGTTATCCTTGGTATTAAGATTGTCGTTGATCTCCATCATGACTGAGATCACCTTTGATCCACTGTCGGCCTGCGCCGTAAAGAAATCGGTAAACAGCGTGCGCAGTCCATGCCCTTTACCTCCTTCAAGGGATGTCTTTTCAAAGCTCCACGGAGATGGCTGTTCCTCGATTTGGAATGGCGTCATGCTTGCAGCCAAGCAGACGCTTCCCAAACAACACATCTTGCCATCCGATCGACGCAATAGCCTGGACGGCTCGGAACCTTCTCCACGCAGCCATGTCGTCCGATCAACGATGATCTTACGCATCATCGGTTCCTCTTACGGGAAGCCTCGGTAATCTCCGTTCTTCGACGCCTCAGAGCTACCATTCGATTGCGATGCTGTGAGCGTTGCCGAACGTGACGACCGATGGGAGTCCGTATCTCCGGCGCCAGATCCGATCCAGTATAAATCTTTTGCGCTGGCATCGAACGTGACGTGCCAACCAATGCCGCGATGGTCGCAAGAATGCCGATTCGCTGTTGCATGAGTTTACTCCACTTCATCCATAATGTCCCGATCGAACACATCGATGAACGGTGTGATATTCGACGGGAGTTTGATCTTCGGTGGCTCGATGTCTGGCTTGACAATGCGGAGACACGCTGCACACCAGTGCATACGATGCTTCTCACAACGCTCGGTTGGAAGTGGCTGGGCCATCCTACGGGCCTTCGCATCGGTCGCTTCAGCAAGCATCTGACCGTATAGCTCTCGTTGGCTGTTGTTAAGCCTTGCCTCACGTTCCAACGCTGCGAACTTCTCACGGCATGCCTCGCAGCCGATCCCACTCATCGATACAGGCTTACGCTTCCAACGCTTCCAGATTTCCTTCGGTCCGCGCTCTTCGTCCTCTCGAAACTGAACGAAGCCACCAATGGTGATCTTGTGGAAGTCATTGAAAACAGTATACTTAGCGCGTGATACCTTGTATACCTTGCCATTTCGACGCAGCATCGGCTGGCTGATACGTATGGTGGCGCCGTGAACCTCTCCAGGCATCACAACACCGCATCCGATACAGATCAAGCCAACACTATTGCCGTCAAGCAATACCGACCGTTGCGGGCATGTTTCGATGATCTTCTCGGTGCAACCGAAGACATGCTTGCCTAACTTGAAGCAGGCGCCGCACATCGACTCAGCGTTGCAGGTGATCTCCGTCGCAGTGCCGCGAGACAGCAAGATTTCAAGCCAATTACTGTAGAACGGCACGCCTCGCAATGGAGACAATTCCAAGATCTTGGTGCCGTCGGCAAGCGTGGAGACTTTCATCGGAGTGCCTCGATGAGTGTGTCGTAAGTGAGCTTGTAAATGCCGGGATTCTTACGCTCTCGATTCCCAGCCACGTTCAGCACCGCGATGTTGTTCGCTACGATCCACTTACGCAGATTCTTCGCTGTTTCCTTAGTGCCGTGTTTCTCGAACGTAGCGAGGATAAACGGCTTGCCATGCTGTTTACAGAGCTTCCGTGTCAACGCGCTGCCCGGTGAAGACGGATTGCCAAAGATCACAGTGGCATCGCTATCGATTACGTTTTGTTCGGTCCGAGGTGGATACTCAGCCGACTCATGCTGTTTCAGCTTGTATAACACTCGATCACCGATGCAGAGCGGGCCTTCGTCTGTTCGCCAGCCATATGGCACCCATCCGCCAGTCTCAATCCCTAGCTTGATCGCAGCGTCCAATCCAGCACGATCACTTCCCGTTTGCCCGCCGCTCACAACGCGTGTAATCATGAAATCCTCTCGTTGGCAGGCAGGGAAGCAACTTGAAAGACCCTGTGGAGATCATCAAGCTGTTTGGCAGCGAAGCCAGTCGGCTCGGCCTTTGCTCGATGCTCAGTGTGGTGTGTCTTTATCATTGCTTCCCTCTGTTGCTCACGCAACCGTTTCCCAACGACCTACCAGCCTTGTCACGACACAAGGCACTCCGACATGTTACCGCAAACCAACCAGCGAAGCCGACGCCTCAGCCTCACAGAAAGCAATCCGTTCGTCGTAGATCGGAGCGAACGAACCATCGGGCTGCATCGAAGCCTTCTTCATGCTAGCCCAGTCCCTCGCGTTACCCTGCCACTCCGACGCCCATGCTTCGTTGCGCTGCGTGGCAGTGCGTTTGTGCATCGGTGTGTTGAAGTATTCCTGAAGCAGCGTTGACTTGATCAATGCCATGTGGCCTCCGTATGGTGTGACAGCGTAGCGATATGGGCGGAGTTTTCCCGACCTCCCGAGTTTGCCGGATCGGCCTGCCGATTGTCAACGCGAAAAAAAGGCGAAAGTCGAGCACCATTGCCGACGCCTCGATCTGAGCATGATTTGCAGTGGACGGTAGCTTCCATGTTACTCCTGCGACTCCAACCAACGCTGCTCACGCTTACGTTGCTGCTCTTCGTAGCGATCAATGGTGCAACCATCGCACATATTGCGTTCGATCTCCTCTGGCGCTTCCAGTGAGCTAAGCGAGCAGTGTGGACACGGAAGATATGGCCATCTGGTCATAGTCTTTACTCCAGCGTAAAGAACGGTCGATGGAAATACTCAGCCTGATCAGACAACGCAGCGAGCAACGACATCTGTTCGATGTCAGGCTGCCATGTTGAATCGGTGTTCCTGCGACCTTGCGCAACGGCCTCAGCCACGATTACACCAATCGGATAGTCCGAGGAAGTTTCAGATGGTCGCATGGCTAGCCTGTGTTGAACGCTCTGGAAGGGAAACGATACGCAATCGATACTCCCAATCCCCATCAAGCTCACCGAAGGCATTGGCCAGCAGTTCGGATTGGAAGATACGGATGGCCATCGGTTTGGGATATGCCTCAGCGTCGGAGACACGCTGCCATCGACCGCCTTTGTTACCACGAAGTCGCTTACAGAGCGAGTAGAGAGGCATCAGTGTCACTTACCTCCGAAATAGTCGGAGGGACGATTGGCATACTTCATATCGTCCCAGTGTGCCATACGCCGATCTGACTCAATACGATCCTTGTTCAACTCGATACGAGCGAACAGAACCAATCCACCAAATACGACCGTTAGAAGGCCTCCAACGAAAAGCATGGCAGTCATGATCGGTCATTCCCAAGCAACGACACAGCGAACAACACGATGCCAAATGGTATTCCTGCCATGAAACACAGGCCAAGCAACATGAGAAGGTGTCTCATGCTGGCCTCCGATCCACCGTGATACGAACGTGCTGTGCAATCTTGCCTCGTTGGATTTGGTCTGATACCAACGTAATCCATCGGTTAGCATCAGCCTGTGTAGCGAAGTCTTGCGCAAAGAATGCGTTGTTTTCGGCGTTGACCGTAGGCTTGTCGTGACCGTTGCCATTGTGGGCAATCTTGCTTGCCTCAATAGCGTTGATAGCGTCAATATCAACGTATCCGCTGATCTGGAAACGATAGTAAGGCATGTTATCTCCCAACTAACGAGCGTGTCTGGAACAAATGGGATGTAATCGCTTCGTTAGCCCTCAGTGCCTCAGGGACAGTAGGCATCGCAGCGATACGCACGATCCGACGGAAGCAGGCAGGCCTCAGCGTAGGTTGTAGCCTCAGGCATACGGACTGTGGCCAGCGTGTCCAGTCGTAACGGTCGATTTCAATGACCGCGACCTTGGGAGTGGTATCAATGCGTTTCACTTGGATTTACCTTAGTAGCGCTTGTCTAGCGCATCGCACGATGCCTTACACTTGGCGCTACCGCCGCAAATGTTGCACACTGGCGATTGCCATGCCATGAATGCTTGATACTCTGGCGTCAGTGAATAGCAGGAACATGCTTTTGGAACCAGCCTGCTACCGGGCTTAGCTGGCGGACAAGGATGGTATGCACAAAGGGCCATCGCTCTATCCGACTCAGCTAGTAGTCGGTTGTATTCGGTCACTTGGAAACCTCCAACGTTTTCCTGCTATCTCGGTGGTATGCGACTGTAACGAACATTGTGTCCTCTTTTCTGGACGATCCCGTTTTCCCGCTCTGGCGCCGCTCTGAGGCCTTTCCCGCCGCTGCCCGACCCGAACCCCGTCGCCGTCGCCGTTCCGGGCTGTAGCGGGCTCCTGAGGCCTTTCCCGGTCATTCTGGCCTGCCGCCGAACCGCCTCCCGGCGACCTTCCCGAACCCGTTCCGGCTTACCTGCCGCTATCCACGTTTCGCATGCGGGCTTTAGACCGCCAATGGCCGTGTTACGGTGTGGAGGTAGACCGCCTCCACTCGGTAGCCTTGTTACTTCGCTACGCTCAGGCCTTCGCTGCCTTCTCCGACTTCGGAAGATCCTGCCATCGAGCAACGACCGTTCCCTTGGCTGCTTCGTAACGTGCGACGATGCTCGGCCAGTGCGCGATGAGCAGATCCATTTGCTTGCCCGTCGCATTGATCAACGGATACGCTCCGCCGACATCGTCACCGCCGACGTTCCGACTGCCCCGGACTTGGAACTGCTTACGGCCCGTGACCGAAATGCTCACTGGCGCTGAGGCCTCCGCTTCCGCCTGCGCAAGTGCCACTTCGATCGGAGTGTTGATCGTGTCGCATGCTGCCGCCGCGAGTTCCGCCGTCTCGAATGACTCAACCGTCCCGTCCGGTTTCGTCATGTTCCACTTCTTGCCTTCGCCCTTGCTGATCCGTGCAAACTTGATTGCTGCCATTGTGTTACCTACCTTCATGCCACTCTACGGCTTGGTCCCGGTCCTCTGCGAACCGCTCTGCACTCACATGGTGCAAACGCGGCAACGTGCGGACATAGGACACCCGAAGGTCGAGCCGAGCAAGCCGCCTGCCACCGGGCCGACCGGAACCCGGAGCGCCGCTAAAGCCTTGCGCGATAACGACTTACCCGCCTACGTCAAGGCCTTGACACCTCCCCACTACACGGTAGAATGTGCTCGCTGGTGTATAGGAGCTACACTGATGCCCGTAACCTGTTGACCTGTAACGACTTGACGTGCGCCAGATGTGGGTCAATTCCTTGACACGGCGTCAAAAATTTGGCGGGCGGGGGTAATCTCGGACCTAGTTTTAGCCAGTTTTCCCCAAGTTGATCATCTCAAAAGCCGGGTCAACTTCCTGTTTCCCGATGGGTCCCATCCGACATGTCACTAAATCAGAACTCACCAAAACATTAATGTTTAATCATAATGTAAGAAAGGACTTGACAATCTGGAAAAAGTATGCTATACTTGTAGTGTACACGGAATTCAATGACAAGGTGTTTGTAGATGTATGCCTAAATCTAATCCTAGCCATAGTGTTACAAGTCTCCGAAAGAAGCAGCTTCGAGAACTATATAAATTAACGCCAGAAGCTTACACAGCAATGTTGGAAGCCCAGAACTTTAGTTGTAAAATATGCCGAAAGCCCTACAAACAAGGGAAATACTGGTCTATGGATGTAGATCACGATCATAGGACAGGTCGTGTTAGAGGCCTCTTGTGTAGGCAATGCAACATTGTTATCGGTATGGCAGATGATAACCCAGTTATCCTTTTACGCGCTATACAGTATTTAAAGGGAAATCTATAGTATATGTTGTCACGAGGAGGCTGTAGCCAGATCATCTAACACGGATTAAAAATAACACTTGACAAAGTGCTACCATCCGTGCTATACTAGGTTTCTACACTAGATTTACTTATGGCACTAAAGCTTATACTTACCAATGTCTACGGCGAATTACTCAACATCCCTGTAGATGTGGCATTATTTGACAACAACAAGCAGCTTGTAAAAGTCACAGTTCCAGCTGGCTCGGCCATCATTACAGAACTTCGCAGTGGAATCTACAGACTAAGGCTACAGTCTAAAACATACCACACAGTTGCTAGATTCGTAACGGTTTCCGAGTCCGATCAGGAACTCACAATACCCCTACCAATGAAAGCCAGCAAGGTTCGTAGCATTATATTCCCAAACTACTGTGACCTCCCCGAAGCATATCGGAAGCTTGTAGACCTAACCACTTACGTTGAGTTAACCGATTACGCCAAAGCGGGGTTATTAAACATTTTAGCTAAAACAGATGTTACAGTAGGGTTAGATAACATCTCTAGTGTAATACATATTCAAGGGGACCGACTCTTAGCCGTAGTCCCGGACACCACGCTTAGCACGATCGTGTCCAGCCAGACCTTTCACGGAGCACCAAGCCGTCTCCACGAGCCTCCAGCGGGCTACAAACGGGCCTGTAGCTTCAAGACCAAAGATCTATATGGCAACCTCCAAATGACCTTCTTTCAAGGCGTAGACTGGCTAGCAGACATTGACATAGACGATGCTGCCGGGTTAGGCCACTTCTTCCAAGTTGCTAAGAATAGCATCACCGGCTCCCCCACACATCCCTACAACATCCACGAGATACTCGTTGGCTACCAGAACTTAAATCCAGGCTATAGGCTGTATGTCTAGTACTAATTTTATTACAAGAAACCCTAATCCGTTAATTGACCTTTCTGAACAAACCTTTGGTCGTTTAACGGTAGTTACGCGCACCCCAAACAACAATAGGGGTGATGTAATGTGGTTATGTTTTTGCAAATGCGGTAATCAAAAAGTTATTAGAGGCGCTTGTTTAAGGGCCGGAACTACAAAATCGTGTGGATGTATATCACGAGAGTTAGCGTCTGCTAGAAATTGGAAGGGCGGTCGGTCTAAAACTGGCGATGGTTATATAAAAATTAAGAAATCGAACCATCTCAATGCGGATAAGAAAGGTTATATTTTAGAACACACCTTTGTTATGTCAGAGCATTTGGGAAGACCGTTGGAAAAAAATGAAAACATTCATCATAAAAATGGCATCCGTGCCGACAATAGACTGGAAAATTTGGAGTTGTGGTCTACATCCCAACCCTTTGGACAACGCGTAGAAGACAAAGTAGCTTGGGCTAAAGAGATCTTAAGACAGGCTGTTTTAGACAAGTATAGGAACAAGTAAATGCCATTAACCATAATCGAGTTAGTGCTTCAGATAGTGTTAGAAGCGATGCGAGGTCAAAGTCCGGAACAAAAAGAAAAAATGTGGCAGTTCTATATTCAAGATATGACGTGGTGGCGCAAGGCCTTTAAGATCGATCAATAATGTCAGATAATCACACCCCACAACTAGAGTCTTTTTACGTATACTGCGCGCTTCAATTAGCGCGGATTCATAGAGAACTGTACCCAGAATACACCAATCCCATTCATGTCCAGGGGCCTAAACGTCCAGATATGGCCTCTCAGGAGCTTCAGGCATTCCGGAGTGACCAGTAATGGAATCCTACACAGCTTACTTTTCCTACGAGACTAGTGGCTTGGCAATAGACGCTACCTTAGACATTGTAACAGTTGATCCCAAACATTGGGGTCCAATCCTTGACGGTATGGAAAAGCTGGGATTTAGGTTTATTGGCTGGCACAAAACCGAGGAGCCCGTCGAGCGCCTCAATAAGAGCGTGTACTAATGCTGGTCTGTTTTCTGTGTGGATGCCGTATCGTGGAAGGTGACCAGCATCAGGTAGAAGGTCCTGTAGACGCACAAGGCAACGTGGCTAAGACGTGCTTCGTAAAAGATGCCGTGGAGCACCATACTCCCAAAGATCTAATCAAAAGTAGAAAGGCGATGCTTGCTCAAAAGGACGTCACCATACCAGCGCGGATGTTTGATCTCACGCATGTTGCTGGCGAAGACAGTCCCCGTGGTCGCTGGCAAGCTGTAATTCCAGAGGTCTCGGAATAATGCCAGTTGGTGGCCAATCCTTCGGTTCCGTCCGCAAGGCACGCGAGGTTCTCAAGGAACGTGCCGAAGAAATCGTCAGAATGTACTTCGAGACCTGGAAACAGGCCTTGGCCTCCGGTGATTTCGAGACAGCCCAGAAGTGCGCCTCAGATCTAGCCAAACATATTCCAAAGGACGAAGACGGTCTTACCGTATTCGACATTGACGTCGATAAGCCAAAACAAGTTGAGTCCAAGCAATCTGGCCCAGGTATTGTCATCGGCGTCCAAATCGGAGGCCTTAACCAAAAGGCTCTCCCAGAAGTCACAGTCATAGATGTCCCAGTTGATCAAGACCCCCCTACTGACAGTTAATTTGCCAGACGGTTCTCCACACATGATGTATGGTGCGTGGCCGAAGCAGTTGGAGTTCCACCGATCCCCAGTTACTAACCTTCTGGCTGTTGGCTCTCGTGGTTCCGGTAAGTCGCTAATGCTCCGTATGGACGCACATATGCGAGCCCTGTCTGAACCCGGTTGCACCTTAATCCTCATCCGCAAGACCATGAAGCAGCTGGAGCAGTCCCATCTCCAGGATATCAATCAGGAAATGGTTATGCTCGGCGGATATTACCACGGAACTAGGCATTGCGCGTACTATCCAAACGGCTCTAAACTATTCTTCAGTTACGTAGGTCATTCTGGAGACGCCCTTAACCTGCTCTCCGCTCAATTTTTGGCGGCGTATTACGATGAGCTGTCGGTTATCCCGTGGGACTATTTCATCAAACTAAACGGTTCTGTTCGTGTAGCCGGTGCGCAAAAAGACAAGGGTCTTAACGCAGTCGTCCGTGCAGCTACAAACCCCCTCGGCGAGTCCGCCTCCGAGTGTCTTAGGTATTTCGTCTACAAGGAATTCGATAATTGGGAGGATGAAGAAGAGGGCTCAGATGGCTACGATCCAGAAGAATGGGGCCATGTCCGAATTGACATGGAAGACAATCCCGACCTAGACATCGAGAAATATCGCAAGCGGTTTGCCAATGCCCCACCTCACCTCAAAGCAGCGTGGCTTCGTGGAGAATACATGGAAGAGAACACTCTCTTCACATTTATGCCCTCCAAAGAAGGTAAACCTTACCACGTCATCCACGAACTGGACATTGCCACATTAGTCAGAAAGGCTCGTATCTTTCGAGTCTACGATCACGGTTACGCCCCAGATCCCGCATATTGCGCGTGGGTGGCTCATCTCGGCAATCGTTACATCGTCTTCCATGAGAAGAAGTGGCTTAAGACGGTAGTGTCTGACATCGCCCTGTCCATCAAAGAACAAGACGAGATGTTGGGCATCGAGCGAGTAGTAGCCACGTACTGCGATCCCACGATCGACATCCACACAGGCCACGACGCTCGTACCATCAAAGACATCTTCGAATATCACGGTGTTCCAATGGAATGCTCGGTCAACAATCGGGAGCAGTATGCCTCCGCAGTCCATACAGCCTTAGCAGAGGAAGCAGAACCAAACGTCCCCCGTCTCCAAATCTACAAGGGTACTGGTATATTCCCAGGCGCTCCCTACATGATTAGATCCATTCCACTTCAACACTTTGATCCCAAACATCCCCTAAAACTCGCCGACCAAGCGCACGATCATCCAGTAGTGGCAATTTCTTATTTCCTTTTCAGCCATTCTGCAGACCAATCAAAAGAGCTATACCAACGCAAAGCCCCCAAGTGGATGCAGCCAAAAGAATCCAATACACGCTTTGTCCTTGGTGATGAATCGTCCAGAACTCGAATTTAATAAAGGTATTTAATGGCCACTCTCGACTCCCCCGACACACCAAAGACCGATAAGGTTTCTCCGGATAAAGCCACTACCAAGCGTAACAAGATGCTGCATAGCGCCATTTCAGCATGTCGTAACTATCGACGTAAGCTTGTCATGGATTGGCAGACAAATGTTGATTACAGAAGGGGAAAACCTTTCGCTACGCAGTCCGACGAAAACAGAGTAGTCGTTAACGTAGACTGGTCCTTTACAAAAGAGAAACAATCCAGCTTATTCTCCCAGGTCCCGGCCGTCAGAGTTAATCATCCCCCCCAGACCGCCGCTCCAGAAATGGCTCCGTGGCTTCATTCCTATGAACAGCGCATCAACGATACGCTTATTCAAGCGGGTATCGAAACTGCCATGGACGAAGTACTTCCGGATTGTATCAACGCGGCCGGTGTTGGAATTGTAGTCGTCTGCCACGAGGCTCTAACGGAAGATGTCACAGTCCCAGCCATAGATCTTGCCACGCTTCCGCCAGCAATTCAACAGCAGATCTTACTTACAGGGCTACTTCCAAATGGCAATCCTCTTCCAATGGAGACGGTACCGCGCGTAATCGACAAACGCTATCTTGTGAATCGCATCAGCCCCTCTAATTTCCTATGGCCGCTATCCTTCACTGGATCTGACTTTGACAATTCCCCGTGGATTGGTCGCTCAGGGCATGTTACATGGGTTGAGGCTCAGCGTCGTTGGAAGCTAGACCCCAATAAGAAGCGGCAATATCTAGGCATAGATACTAACCCACAAGATGTTATCTCCTACGACATTGAACGAAAATTAGAAACCGAAAGTGACGAATTGGTCTCTTTTGAAGAAGTTTTCTACAAGAAGCATCTTTACGATGAGGACACCAAACTTTATAACGCTATTCAGCATGTGGTCTTTGTCCACGGCCAAGACGAACCAGTTATCGACGAACCTTGGAAAGGACAAGAGATAGACAATAATGGCAATCTACTTGGCGCTACCAAGTATCCCATTCGAGTCTTAACCCTAAGTTACATCACTGACGAGGCCATCCCCCCATCGGACTCCGCTGTTGGTCGCCCACAGGTCAACGAGATCATCAAGGCCCGCACGCAGATGATCCTACAACGAGAGCATAGCCTCCCAGTGCGAACAATAGATGTCAATCGCGTAGACCCTACCGTTGTCTACAATCTAATGCGTGGTAAATGGCAGGCCATGATTCCTGTGCAGGGCAATGGTCAGAACGTCATCACAGAAGTTGCTCGCAGTAACTTTCCGCAAGAGAACTTCTCCTTTGACATCATCGCTAACAGAGATCTCAGCCGCATCTGGAATCTATATCAAGATGCCACAGGCGCTCAGGTAGAAACTAAAGGCGAAGCACAGGAAATTGCGTCCAGCGCTCAGACTCGTATTGCGAGAGAACGGGCTAAGGTTGGGAAGTTTTTCTGCGGTATTGCAGAAGTCCTAGGTGGTCTTATCTGTCTTTACGAGGACCCCAATACTCTCGGACAGGGTTTTGATCCCGTAGTCTCTAAAACCTTGGCGTATTCCATCCTAGCCGACTCCACAGTTCTACTCGATTCCAATCAGCGCCTCCAACGCATCCAGGAATTTGTGAACATGTATGCGAAGTCCGGTTGGGTAAACTTGGAGCCAGTGTTGAAAGAAGCTGCTACACTTACCGGTCTAGACCCAGCAACAGTCATTCGAGCACCGCAACCAGCGCCTCCGGCGGAGCCAAACATTTCTCTCCGGTTAACCGGTACAGAAGATCTCAGAGATCCTATGACCGTCGGTATTCTCATTGCGCGGGGACAAGCGCCAACTCCGGAACAAATTGAGCAGGGCAAGCAGCTCATCTTGCAGGCGGGGCCTCCTCCCATGCAACAGCTTCCTTCACCTGCAGGCAACACGGTTAGCGCAGATGGCACGGTAACACCGCCCGCACTTGTTGAGACCTTCGTACCACCAGTCCCAATGCCAATTGGCGGCAATACTGGTCCCATTCCACAACCACCTCCCGTCGGTGTGGGCGAAGACAACCCCAATTACAGCTCAATGCCCAAAGTGAATCAGAGGGTGTTAGATCGAGAGGGTGGCCTATAATGAGCGTCACAACTTTCAAGGAACATATTCAATGGTGTGGTTATTGCAGCACTAAGCATAAGATCTTATGTTGGTCCTACGACCCTCCTACAGACTGCCCGGACTGCGGCTTAGAAATGTTCTTTCACGAAGACACTCTCGGACAGGCTCCCGGCGTTATAAGTGACGAACTACACGGCTATGCGGCTAAACACGGCGTCTGTAATCCAGATGGCACTGCCCGTAAATTCTATAGCAAGACAGACCTCAAACGCGCGTTAAACGAAGCCGGTTTGACAATTGATGGGGACACCCCCAAGCCGTATCGCGTCTAATCGTCGTTCGTACAATTCTTAAATCGTTAACCTAGAAAGGAGTAGGCCAATTATAAACACAATCGGTATACTCATAATCATCCTTTCACAATATATCATCTATAGAAAGTTGGTAAGCATAATGGCAACATTAGCACAGTTCGAAGCAGCTCTAGCGGCTGTGGACGCAGAAACAACTCGTATCGCTACTGTAATCGAAGCGCTAATCGCACAGCTAAACAGCGACTCTCTAGATGCAGCGCAGGAAGAGGCAATTTTTGCAAATCTTCGGGCAGCTGCGGATAGGCTAAAGACTGTTGGCGCTAGTGTCGAGACGCCAGTACCACCGGTCGAACCGCCCGTAGCGTAAAGTAAGAGGAATGGGACGAGGCAGAAATGCCCCTCCCTTTCAGACCCTTTCATCATGTTAAAACAACGCCCAAAAGGACACTTCAGCCAAGTTGATTTAGCATTGGCTATCCACGAGTTGCTAGAAATCCCATTAGATAAAGTGAAGAGGTATCCCTCAGAAGGCCTCAAGCTAGTCGCTATCATCTTGAATACAATATCCGATGCACTACGACGCGGGGAGTCGGTAGAGATAGACGGCTTCGGTACTTTCAAAGTTTGGAAGCCTAGAAAGTCTTGGACACTTAAGACTCCAATCATCTATAGAGAAGGCCAAGTAACCCTTCTTTCGGACGAACCCCAGACCTTTCCCGGTAAAACAAAGATATTCTTTCGTCCATCTATCCACCTAAGGGCCATGCTTAATGTAGATAGCCCCACCTGGAAGGAAGCAAAAGCTATCTCTAAATGGTAATCACATGATTATACATCCAGTACTCGAACCTAAGATCGTCACAGATTATGACATAACATTCGACAACGGTCTATTCACGACAATTTCTGTCTGCGAATCTGATGGTGATACTATAGACCAGGACACAACCCCCCTCGCAATCTTATTCTACCTGGCGCCCAAACCATCGGTAGCAGATCCAGCGGTGAAACTACCAGCAGAGAACGTGACCATTTTCCTGAGTCAGGTCGTCATGCTCTCGCATCGCCAACGTGAAGTCTTTCCAGCCAATCCCGATCAGCAACAGAACTTAAAAGGTCTCTTTAAGAACGCACATCCCACCGTTCAGTAATTGCAATCACTTTCATAACCGTTCACCGCACGGCGTCAAATAGCGACGCCTATGCGCTATCGCGCAGACGTAAGCGGACGAACATTTCCATCGTATAAAGGAAGCTAATGGCATACCCAACCGAATCAAATGATCCCGTAACCGAAGCTATCGAGGACGCCGTAAACGACGCTACGAATCCAGAAGTTGACGTAGAAACCCCCGCAGAAGAAACGGTCTCTGTTGATACCGCCGCTACTGAAATAGCGGAAGAAACCGCTTCAGAGGAGGTTACAACGCAGGTTGAGTCTCCCGCAGTTAAGGCCGCTACTGATGCTGGTGCGAAGGTTGAGGACGAATTTGCTAAGCGACATGGCCTCCAGCCCAACTCCGTCACTGGCCGAGAGAACCGAATCCCCTACAGCCGTGTCAAGAAAATAGTTGAAAAGAATGAACGGGACGCTGTTGCAAGAGTTACCAAGGAGATTGAGGGTAAGTTTACTCCGCAGGTCACTGAGCTTAGCACAAAGGTAACGGATTATGAAGGCCGTTTAGAAAAGGTTGCACAGTTCGAAGAGATCCTACAGAACGATCCCAAGACCTTCTTGGAAATGCTCAGTCAAGTGCCCGCTTACAAGGAGTTCTTCGCGTACATCGAGAAGGCCTCAGCCGCACTAGATGGAACACAGGAGCCCGCCAAAGTTGTAGATCCTTTTGGTGACATGCCCCAACCGGATCAACCCTTACCGGACGGTTCTAAGGTCTACTCTGAGCAGGGTCTCAAAGCTCTCTTAACATGGCAGGACCAACAGACTCAGAAGCGCACCATCGAGCAGGTTGAGAAGCGTTATGCCCCCATCGAGCAGGCTTGGCAGGCTCAAGAGCAGATGGCCAAGATAGTTCCAGTCGTAGAAAAACAGATTGCTGACGCCCGCACTTGGGATAAATTCAACGAACTAGAGCCCAAGATCTTGGACATTCTCAAGGCCGATAAGCAGATTTCTTTGGAAAAGGCCTATGTCAAGGCCTACCAGGAAGCCACCATCGCCGAACGGGCCAAGTTCACTACCGACCGGAATGCCATTCGAACCGAGGTTCTAGCCGAAATTAAGAAGAAGCCCATGTCCTCGGCAGCCACTGCTGCTGCTGTAAAGCCCAATCCTCAGCGCGAATCAACAGGCCCGGTAGACACCACGGAGGTCATCCGCAGAAGCCTGGAGGAAGCCGGATTGCTAGGCCAGTAAAATAAAGCTTGACAAATCTGATTTAATGTGGTATAATGGTATTGATGATACAACTTAATCATTATAGGCCTGAGATTGATGATCTTGGGCTTACCACACTATGAAGAGTTGTTCCAAGTGTAATGAAACTAAGCCTTTATCGGAGTTCTCTAAAAATAAGAACTCTGCAGACGGGCTTCAGAATTGGTGTAAGTTTTGTAGTAGGGCAGCAACTAAGGCCAACCGTATTAAACGTATAGCCAATGCGGTTCCACCTGTAACACAAGGCACTAAGATCTGCTCTAAATGTAGGTTGTGCAAGACAGTATCTCAATTCTATTTGTGCATAGATGCTTCCGACGGGCTAACGTCTAGATGTAAAGAATGTTCGGATTTAGCTACTAAAGAGTCTAATGCAAGGCGAAATCCCTCAGATATAAAAGCTGTTAAACAAGCTTGGTATACTAACAATCACGAATACATCTTAGCACACTACGCGACCAAGAAGTTAGAGCGTAGTGAAATATCTAGACGATGGGCAAAGAATAACCCAGAAAAGCGAAAAGCTGCAGATAGAAAACGTAAGCAGTCCCCGCAAGGCAGGTTATACAACCAGGTTTACACCGGTATTCGACGAGCTAGAAAGAAAGCCATTGAGATCAACGACTTCACTCGTGGTGAGTGGTTAATTCTTAAAGACGAATTCGCTGGAATGTGTGCCTATTGTGGTATAGAACCAGCGTCATTAACACAAGATCATATAATCCCAATAAAGAAAATGGGATCTCATACTTACGAGAATATCGTACCTGCTTGTAAGTCATGTAATTCGCGCAAAGGTGCCAAAGATCTACAAGATTTTCTCCCATTGAACTCCGGGTTAGAAGTTCGTTACGACAACTCCTCGTTAGAAGAGAGTATATCGAACAACAATCCAGCCATTTAATAGGAGATAAGCTATATGGCACTTACCGTTCAATGTTCGGACGCCTCGTTAAGTAATTAACGAAGAGAAAACTTCTGGTAATGGGCTTGAACCCTGTGATGGGAACAAGGCGGAAGCAGGTTGAAAAACCGGGCACCGTGAGAGACTAAACCCAGAGGCTCCTAGTACTGGACTAGGAAGATGTGATAGTCCGTGCTTATGGGAATCGAACCATAAGAGGTTAGCAGAAATGACTAACCCGGCGTAAATCATTACGCTGTAACAACTTACAGGAACAGATAGCCGCAGTGAGCTACCCCGCAGTTCTAGCAGAAAACCGCAAGGCTGCAAATCAGTGGGTCGAAAATGCTGCCCTGCGTGTTCTAGAGTCAATGGGCTTCGTCCAGCGAATTTCGCTTGGTGAGAACATTGAGGCTCCTCTAGACTACCGCCCAAATCCAGATACCGCCGTTCTGGCCTCTGACCAGGATTCGGCTGCGCTTCTAAAGACCGAAGTCATCACCTCAGCGGTGTACGACATCGCACAGCTCAATGTTCCAGTAACCTGGACAAAGGGTGACGAAGCAAAGAATCCCGAAGAGAATCAGAAGATTGCTCTTGTCAAAGCACTGCTTGAGAACGCCATCAATTCTCACGATGACCTCATCGAGCAGCGCATCTTCACAAGTTCAACAGTCGGCGGAGTTGAGCTAAATGGTCTGAATGACCTTGTTCCTACTTCAGGACAGGGCACAGTCGGAGGTATCGACGCTTCAGTCGAGACTTTCTGGCGTAATCAGGCGGACACCTTCGTTGACGGTTCGGATATCGAAGCGGCAATGACAGAGGTCTACAACAACTGCGCGAAGGGTACCGGCGGACTAGCTCCGAAGGTCCTCATCAGTGGTTCGGCCACACACGCACTATTCGAGAGTCAGCTTCAGTCGCTGCAGCGTTTTGTTGACAGCAACGAAGCGGATGCCGGTTACAAGATCCTGGCATTCAAGGGCGCGAAGTATGTGTTCTCCCACAAGGGTGGAACATCAATCTACTTCCTTAATCCGAAGAACTATCAGCTTGTTGTAAGTCGTCAGTACTTCCGAGACAAGGGCTCAACTTACGACGTTCCGGGTCAAAACGCTTTCTATTTCCTCGTGTTTTCGGCTTTACAAATGATAACCAATAATAAGTCAAGACTAGGGGTTCTAAGCGCCGCATAATTAATCTCTTGACAATCTAGGGGGATCTGTGATATACTAGAAGTAGTATAAAGGAGATCTCCCATGACTAAAACTTGTTCTAAATGTGGCATCGAAAAGGATGCTACAGAATTTTACAAGACTTCTGGAAAAAGATGTAAGGTGTGTTACAATGCGAGATGCATTGCATACGCCAAACAAAATCCGGAAAAGAATAGAGAAAACGCTAAGCGGTGGTATTATAAAAGCGAAGCGAATAGGCAATATTCTATTCGCAACTCTACGGAATGGCAAAACAATAATCGCGAACGTCGTAGTCTCAATGCTTTCAAGCGGTCTATCTTAAAAAACTATAGTCTTACTTACGAAGATTACTGCAAGATGGTTGAAGAGCAAAATGGTGAATGTGCAATTTGCAGTATAACACCGAAGCGTCGTTTAGATGTAGACCACAATCATATTACCAACATGGTTCGGCAATTATTATGTAGTAATTGCAACACGGCAATCGGATTATTAAAAGAAGACGCTACGTTGTTCGCTAAAGCGCTTTCCTATCTCGAAAGACACAACAACCTCCAACAGTCCGGATAAAGTAATCGCTTTACGCCGGGATGCTTGGACTTAACATCACTGCGGTGATGAGGAGAATACAATATGGCAAATTGGTACGACGACGTTCACACGACAAAGAAATTTAGACTAGGCACTGAGAAGAAGTCCGTGGGTGGAAATACCTACCGCTATCTCAAGGGTGTCACAAGCTGTGCTGATGGTAGCTGGGTTAGTATTGCTGCTAGTGATGTTGCCGTTTTGGCGGTGGCAGACGCACAGGGTAAGCTAGCAGTCGCTAACGGGGCGGTTGACGCTGCAACGAAGTATGGCTGGTTTACGGTAGACGGTGAGGAAACGGCACTATGCTTAGCCTCCTTCGATGGTACGAATGGTGCTGGAGTCTATCTCACAGCAACAGCTGGCTCGGTTGACGACGCCGACGTTGCTGGTGACGCGGTTATTGGGGCCATTGGTCTCACTGATCGAGACACTACAACCGGTATGGCTAACTTCCAGTTGAATCGTCCGTGGGTCGGCGATCTAGCAGTTGACTAACGTTTAACTCGTGGGAGTTGGAGTAATCTGACTCCCACATCTTTCTGACTGCCGCAAGCACTCGGCTTGACGGTTCAGCATACAGGAGCAACTAATGAGCAATCCAAGTTATATTCCTTTCGGACAGCGCGTAATCAACGCGGGTGGTGTACTTACCAACAAGTACAAAATGAATGGCATCCACGTCATCAACAAGACTGGTTCAGCAATTGCTATCGATAAGGTCGTTGCTGTTGTCGGTTTTGACACGACTACAGAACTACCCAAGATCGTCTTGGCCGATGCCAACGAACCCACACATCGCGATATCTACGTCACACTAGCGGCCATCGCTAATGGCGCGGAAGGGCAAGTTTTTAAGGGCGGGCTTTCAAGCGCAGTTCTAAACACAAACTCCGCAACGACCGTTGGTGACCCAGTTTATCTAAGTGAGACAGCTGGTGGTTTTGTGCATACAGCTCCTTCCGGTGCTGTTGTAATTCCAATCGGTTGGGTGGCAACCAAGTCAGCAACCATTGGTGAAATCCATTGGCATATCGGCGAGGTCGAGGCTACTGGCGGTTCTGGTGTAGCAGCTACAGTCGCTGCGACTAACACGCTTACTTCTGCCGATAATGGAAAGACAATCTTCCTGAATTCAGCGACGGAGTTTGCAACAACGCTTCCCGCCCCGGCACTCGGACTAAACTTCACCTTTATCGTCGCTGCGGCTCCCTCTGGAGCTTCGTATACGATTGTCACAGCTGGTGCGACTGAAACTCTAGTCGGTGGTCAGCATGACGCAGGCGGTGCAGCCGGTGACGTTGAAAGCACCCTTGGTGGCACAACCATTACCTTCGTTGATGGTCAGGCCAAGATTGGTGATACTGCGATGCTTTGGAGTGATGGCACAAACTGGTATACACGCATATTCACGAACGTGGCTGCCGGTGCAACAATTACTGGTTAATAGGTAACTAGCATGAATAGGGAACCTCTTTCATTTGAAGGTCGTTCCCTATTTTTGTTTACAAGGAATTTAGATGGCCAGATACGTTATTTCAAATTTTAATGCCGGTAACTTCGAGAAGATTACGGTCGCTGGCACCTCCATTGGTATTACTAGCACGCTTTACACTAAAGATGCGGGCGGTGGTAAAGTTACCCACGCTTCTTCGGTGTTTCTTTCCATAGAAACGGAATCGGTCCGAATCAGATGGGATGGTGGGGCACCTACTTCAACAGATGGACATCTGTTGGTAGCTGGAGACTCAATAGAAATCGAAGGACGCGGTAACGTTAGAAATTTGCGGATGATCCGCATCACCAACAGTGCAACGGCTCATGTGACAGTTCACTATGATCCGACTATTCAGTAAGGTATAAGATATGTCAGATAACGTAGCCATAACTTCGGGGTCTGGAACCACCATTGCATCAGATGACGTTGCGGGTGTTCAATACCCTAGAGTTAAACTTGCAGTAGGTGCTGACGGCACGGCAGTTGACGCCATCCCAGTAGTTGCCGCTCTGGATACTACTGCCACAGGGGTGCAGGCTGTTGGCGTCGTTGGACAGTTAGACGATGTTGCCACAAGCGCGGTTACCGAGAATCAGTTCGCTCCTGTTCGCATCTCTACACGACGGGCACTCCTTGTTGAAGGCGTAGCCTCGGGAACAGCACAA
>Ga0137430_1000085_pt1 | contig 25906 bp, 37 predicted proteins | sample EasRivERMZT754_2_FD_104651 | JGI IMG/M metagenome (GOLD analysis project Ga0137430, IMG submission 104651) | Soil microbial communities from meander-bound floodplain in the East River, Colorado, USA - East River MetaG ERMZT754_2 | ecosystem: Environmental > Terrestrial > Soil > Floodplain ...
ACGGCAATGCGCCGAAGAAGACCTACCAGCGCACCGACGCGCCGTTCGGCAGCCGCGTGGAGTCGCACGGGTACGGCGTGGGGTGGAGCGGCGTGACCCTCACCAACCTGGTGTACACCGCCACCGGCGCGCAGAACCCCGGCTACCCGGCCGACGCCTACACCGACTACAGCCAGTTCATCGTCAGCGACAACCCGATCAACTTTCCGGGCGGGCACGCCCTGCCGGGGCTGTAGATGAGCCGCGTATCGAATGCGCACACGGTGCGCATCGTCGCGCCGCCTGCGAGTGCGCTGGCTGCGCTCGCGGCGTCGATGTCTGCCGGCACTTGGGCGCAGTTGACGATCCCTGGCCAGAACTCAGTGCTTGGCGACACGGTTGTCGGCGGTGGCGGGAGCAACACGCAGTACTCGGACTCGATGCACTACATCCCGCAGTCCGACAGCGTGCAGTACGTTGGCCTGGACCACGCCGGTCCCGAGGCACTCGGCATGCACGTCATCGAGTACCTGCCTGCAACGAATCAATGGGTGTTCAAGGCGAACGGCTACCAGGTCGTTCCCGGCGCCGGCTCCGGGCACGGCTTCGACCACGCTGCGGTGAATCCGTACACGGGTGACGCCTACCAGGTGCTCTACGGCCCCCCCATCGTGCCGTTCAGGCTCAGTGTCAGGCGACGTCCATTCGGATCGAACACGTTCACCCAGACACTGCCGCAGACTTCGATGGAGCAGGCCATCAACATCACCTTCGGGGTGTGCTGGTGGTCCGGCAGCTTCACCGGCGGCAGCGGCGCCGGCGCGCAAGGGTGTCTGCTGGTCTACAACGTCGGCGGCTCCGTCGGCAACGCGCTCGACGGCGACCTGAGCGCCTACGACCCGTTGAGCAACACCTGGTTCTATGGCCTGCACGGGGCCACGCCGTTCTGGCGTACCAACGGCACTGGCAACTACCACAACCTCGCGGAGTACAGCGCAGCCTTCAACTGCGCGGTCATCGGCGGCGGCAACAGTGGCCCCGACAAGATTTGGCGCGTCAACTCGAACGGGACCACGACCCAACTGACGAATCCGCCGCGTTCGATTGGCATTCAGCGCGGCAATCTCACTACCGACCCGGTGACCGGCAAGTTCCTGCTGTTCGCGCAGAACGAGCTTTGGGAGCTCGACCCGACCGGAGTCGGGACGTGGACCCAGCAGACCGGCTTGAGGGCACCACCGGCGGGGCTGCCTTGCAACGGTATCGGGACCAACGACGGGACGATCGCCGTTGCTATGCCTGCTCCCTACAACGTGGTCTTTTTCGCCAACCAGTTGACCTCGACCACCGGCAGCGCGTGGCTCTACAAGCATGCCTAACTACCACTCCAAGACTGGTGACTTTCGCTGCGGCGAGTGCGGAGTTCGCATCACCATGTTTGTCGTACCTGACGATCAATGGGACGCGATCAAGGGCGACAACTACGCGCTGTGCAGGGCGGACGCTGAAGCCAAGTGCGCGGCGGCTGGCATCACGCCACGCTATCTCGATGGTGAAGAGGCGCAGCAAGTCGCGCGGCGCTGGAAGTTGCCAGAGATCTGGCAACAGGAGCGGCCATGACCATCGTTGTTGGCACGCCCAACTCTGCCATCTCCGACGCAGGCGCGTCCGGGCAGACCGTTTCAGTCAATGTCGGCTCCGCGACGCACCGTGGCCTGGCCCTGTTCGTGGTGCACAGCGGCAACGCGGTTGCGTCGCTTACCTATGCGGGGGCTGACGCAACGACCGGCGCGGTGGCTGGGGCCAGCGGCACCACTGCCAAAGCCTATTTCATCGTGCCATCCGCGACGGGAGCAAACGACGCGGTTCTCACGATGACGGGTGCCACGAACTGCGGCCTGTTCTGCGTCCCGCTATCGGCCGATGGAGCGATGTCCGCCGACGATGGGGACAGTGTGAACAGCACCGGCAGTCCGCTCTCGCTCACGATCCTGTCAGCCATCGGTCGGCTGGTACTCGATGCGTTCTTTCTTTCGCACACGGGCGGCGGGTCAACCACCACAGTCGGCGCGGGTCAAACAGCCCGAGCGGATCACGAGAGCTACAACGGCGCCAATTCAGCTGGATGCTCCAGCGAAGCGGGCGGCGCGTCTACTGTCATGAGCTGGACCGCGACGAATGCGGGCGGCTACGTGCAGGTGGGATTCAGCGTCGTCGAAGCGCCTACGGCGACGGGCTCGCGCAAGATTCAACGAATCATGAGAGGCTGACAATGCTGCTCGACATCGTCGTCAAAGGCTCCACCGATCGCTCGGTCACGGTGTCGATCATCGACAGCTCCGACGGCACGCCAGAAACCGGCGTCGTGTTCAACACCTCTGGCATCGACCTGTGGTACCGCCGCCAGGGTGCGGCCAAGACCAGCATCACCGAGGCCACGCTGTCGGCGCTCACCGACGCGCACAGCGACGGCGGATTCCTGCACATCGGCGATGGCGTCTACCGCCTCGACCTGCCCGACGCCGCGTTCGCCACCGGCGCGCAGCACGTCGACATCGGCGGCACCGTGACCGGCATGATCGTGATCGGCGGCCGCGTGCGGCTGATCGACTCGAACATCGAAACGGCCAACATGCCGGCCGACATGGTTTCGATCAGCGGCGACAGCACCGCAGCCGAAAACCTGGAGGGCGCGTTCGATGACACGGTCGGCTCCGTGCCGTGGATGGGAATCCTCGACCAGGGCACGGCGCAGGCCGCAACAAGCACGACACTGCAACTACGCGCCGCGGTCAATTTCGCCGACGACACCATCGTCGGCTGTGTCGTCATGGCCTTCGGCGCCACCCAGGGCTACTGGCAGGTGCGCACGATCACCGACTACGTGTCGAGCACCGACACGGCCACGGTCGACGCGTGGACCGTCACACCCACCGGCGCCATCACCTACAAGGTGCTGGCCGCGCCCTCGGTGGTGCCGGCCAACCTCACGCAGTACCTCGGCACGGCGGTGCCGACGGCCGACACCGCCGGCTACCCCAAGGTCACCCTCAAGACCGGCACCGGCACCGGCGAGCTGTCGGTGAGCTCGGGCCGCGTGGCGCTGCAGGCCAGCCTGCGCAAGAACACGGCGCTGGCCAATTTCCCGTTCCTGATGACCGACAGCACCAACCACAACCCGATGTCCGGGCTCACGGTCACCGGCACGCGCAGCCTCGACGGCGCGTCGTTCGGGGGTGGCACCATCACCAACATGACCGAGGTGGGCAACGGGGTGTACCAGTGCGACCTCGGCGCTGGCGACTTGAACGGCGACACGGTCGCGCTGCGCTTCACGGCCACAGGTGCCGACGATCTGTTGATCACGCTGGTGACCGAACCATAAGGGGCTCGTCGTGGCCAAGTTTCGCGTCGTCGTCGCGCGCGGCGCTGCGATCGTCTGGCCCAGCGAGGGTGAGGGTCCACCGACCACGGCGAAACCCACCAAGCGTTTCGAGGTACGCACCAACCGCGGCTACCTGAGGCTGCCGCAGCAAGCGCGGCGTCGCGCCGCCGGCAACCCGATCGGCATCGCGGTCGAGACGGACACCGCGTTCGCCGTGGGCGCCGGCGCGCCGGCCGGCATCGCGCTCGAGCTCGACACCGCACTCGCGCTCGGCGTGAGTGCGGTGCTGGCCACCGAAACCGACACCGCCATCGCGCTGACGCCGCGCGCGGTCGGGCAGGTGGGTTTCGCGCTCGAGACCGATACCGCCATCGCCCTCACCGGCGTGCAGCGCCTGCCCGCCGGCATGGCGGTGGAAACCGACAGCGCGCAGGCGCTGCTGCCAGGGCAGGCCGGCAAGCCGATGCCGGTGCACACCCGCAACCGGCCGGGCCGCGGCCCGTTCAGCACCGGGCGGATGTACATCCGCAATATCCCGGTGCTGGCCCCGGGCAACATCGTCATCGGGTTCATCGGTCTCGCGCAAGAGTCCGACACCGCGGTGGCGCCCAACGGCGTGCAGCTGCGCGGCACGGGGCTGGCCAGCGAGCTCGACGCGGCGTTCGCCCTCACCGGCTCCGCGCCCGGCACCGTGGGCGTGGCGAGCGAGCACGACACCGCGCTGCAGCTCGCAGCGGTGCAGGTGCTGGCCACCGGGCAGGCCGACGAGGCCGACGAGGCCCTCACGCTGGCCAGCGCGCGGCCGGTGGATGTGGCGGTCGAGGTCGACACCGCCTTCGCGCTGTACACGGCCGTCGGCCTGGCCGAAGAGCACGACAGCGCCTTCGCGCTCGACGCGTTCGTCGTCGACGCGGTGGGCCTGGCGCTGGAGCTCGACACCGCGCTGCAGCTGTTCCCGTCGCAGGGCTCGGCGCCGGCCGGCATGGCCGAAGAGATCGACGAGGCGCTGGCGCTCGATTGCGTGATGTACGCGGCGCGCGCGCGGCGCAGCGGCAAGCGCGGCGCCGGTGTGGGGCGCTCGCCGAACGTGAGCAGATTGAAGAGGGGCTAGGGCATGGGCATCCGCATCGTCACCGCGCCGGCCCTGGAGCCCATCACGCTGGCCCAGGCCAAGGCGCAGTGCGAGATCGACTCGAGCGTCACCCGCTTCGACGACCTGCTCGCACTGCACATCGCCGCCGCGCGCGACGCCGCCGAGCAGCGCATGGGCGCGGTGATCATGCAGCGCACCGTCGACCACACGCTCGACCGCTTCCCGCGGGCCGACGAGGCCGACGTGCAGATCGGCATGGTGCCGGCGTGGAATGAGCGCGTGCCCGTGGCCGCGCCGGTGACGGTGTCGAGCATCCAGTACGTCGACACCGATGGCACGCTGCAGGCGCTCGACTCCAGCGCCTACACGCTCGACGACAGCAACTGGCCGTTGTGGATTCTGCCGGCGTTCGACACCGACTGGCCCGACACCCGCGAGCAGGCCAACGCGGTGACCATCCGGCTGCAGGTGGGCTACGTCAGCGAGGCGCAGGTGCCGGGCGGCGTGCGCAGCTGGCTGCTGCTGGCCACGGCGTACCTGTTCGCGCAGCGCGAGATGTTCGACCTCACCGGCAAGGTGGGCCAGATCCCGGGCGGCTTTGCGCAATCGCTGCTCGACCCGTACTGGGTGCCGTCAGCATGAGGCGCCTTCCGCCATGAGAACCGCCGGCCGCATCGCCGCCGGCGACCTGCGCGACACCATCACGCTGCAAACGCGCGCCACCGGCAAAGATCTGCTCGGCCGCCCCAACGGCGCGTGGGCCGATGCCATGGAGGTGGCGGCCAAGGCTGAGCCGATCCGCGGTCGCGAATTCTTCGCCGCCGGGCAGATGCAGGCCGAGACGGTGGTGCGCTTCGTGGTTCGCTACCACGCCGACATCGTGGAGACCATGCGCGTGGTCTGGCGCGGCCAGCCCTACGAGCTCACCGCCCCGCCCATCGACACCGATGGCGCGCGCGAGGTGCTCGAGCTCATGTGCACGAAAGGCATCCGCGATGGCCGCTGACGTTTTCACAGCCAAGGTCAACGGCGTCGAGATCGCGATAGCCGAGCTGCGGGCGCTGGCGCCCAAGCTGCGCAAGCGCGCCATCATGAACGCGCTGCGCGCCGGCGCGCGCGAGGTGCGCGGCGCCATGCGCGGCGCCACGCCGGCGCTGGCGGTGCCGGTGCGGCGCCGCGGCCGCATCATCCGCACCCCGGGCACCGTGCGCCGCGCCATCAGCGTGCGCACCAGCCGCCTGAGCGCGCGCGCCGGCAACCTGGGCGTGTTCATCAACGTCAAGCCGGCCAAGGGCAGCAACCGCGGCATCGCCACCGACCCGTTCTACTGGCGGTTCCTCAAAGAGTTCGCCGGCGCCGGCGGCGCTGCGCTGCGCGCCGGTGCCGGGGCGCTGGTCAAGGCCAAGACCGTGATCGAAGAGAAGCTCGGCCGCGAGATCGTGCGGCTGGGGCAGAAAGGCTCGCAGCCGTGATCATTAACGAGGTCGATGCCGTGCGCCTGAGGCTGCGGCCTGGCGAGAGTCTGGTGGTGCGTGTGCCCAACTACGTGATCACCAGAGAGCAGGCAGATTGTCTGCGCGATCACGTGGCGCACGTTTGCGACATTGACCCGGCGCGCATCCTCGTGCTCGACAAGGACGTGGAGCTCAGCGTGCTGGAGCCTGGTGCGTGAGCGCAGCCCACGACCTGCAGGCCCTGCTGCTGGCCGACACGGCGCTCACCGCGGTGGTGGGCGAGCGCATCGCCATCGACCAGGTGGAGCAGGGCGTCGAGCGGCCCTACATCGTGTTCAGCACGCAGGGCGTCGACAAGCAGCTCGGCCTGGACGGCACGCTGCTGGGGCGCATCACCACCATCGACATCCAGTGCTGCGGCGCCGACCGCGACGACGCCATCACCGTGGCCGACCTGGTGGAGGTCGCGCTCGCCGCGGCCTCGCAAGACAGCGACCGCGGCACCACCGGCTACGACGCCGACAACGGGCTCGAGGTGGAGGTGGTCACCGTGGACTGGATAGAAACCTGACCAGCACCGGCTGCGGCCGGCTATTTTTCCCTACCAAGGAGTTCCCTCATGACGACCGCCGTCGGCCGCAGCGTGCGGCTCGAGATCGCTGCCACCTTCGCCAGCAACAAGACCGTCACCGCCATTTCGCTGGCCAACCCCGGCGTGGCCACCAGCACAAGCCACGGCATGATCAACGGCACCGTGGGTTTCTGGACGGGCACCGGCGGCGGCATGCCGCAGCTCGAGGGCCAGGCCACGCGCGTGTACAACCAGAGCACCAACGCATTCGACCTGCAGGGCCTGGACACCACCGACTACAGCGCCTGGGTCACGGGCGGCACGTTCACCCCGGTCGCCACCTGGATCACCATCAGCGAGGCCATCGGCCTCACGCTCGGCGGCGGCGCTCAAGAGCGGCTTGACGACACCAAGCTGCACGACGTGGTGCAGCAAGACGTGTTCGGCGTGCTGCCGGCCGACACCGCGCAGGTGGACCTGCTGCGCCAGACTGTCGACGGCACCGCCATGGCGGCCATCGCCAGCGCGTCGATCCGCAGCACCAACCTGGTGTGGCGCGCCACGCTGCACGACGGCAGCGTGTGCGTGTGGCGCGGCAGCCCCTCGCGCCCGGGTCTGAGCCTGCAGCGCAAGCAGTTGGCGACGGGTGGATTCCAGATCGCGGTCAAGGGCTTGGCGCTGGCCTGCCTGCCCGCGTGAGCGCCGACGCGTTCGCCGCGCAGGTGCGCGCCGCGCGCCTGCGCCACTACGAGCCCGAGGAGGGCGTGCGCCTCAGCTACGAGCTGCCGAGCACGTTTCGCATCGGGCGGCTGCTCGATGCCATGCGCGCCGGCGACGGCGACGCCATCATCGAGCTCATGGTGCCGCAGTTCAGCGCCTGGAGCGGCGTCACGCGCACCATGCTCACGGGCGACGGCTCGAGCGACGCCGCGCCGCTGGGCCCCGACGCCGCGCGCGCGCTGCTGGCCGACCGCGCCACCTGGGTGATCGGCCTGGCGCAGCACGCGGTGAGCGAGAGCAACGAGGCGTACAAGCGCACGCAGGCCACAGCGGGAAACTGACAGCCCAGCTCGACGCCGCGGCAGGCGTCGAGTTTCTGGGCGAAACCCCGCCGCAGCGCACCGAGGCCGAGGACCAGGCCATCCGGTGCTGGAATTTCATCGCCAACGGCGCCGGCGGCTGCGACTGGCAGCACCTGCCGCTGGCCATGGCGCACGTGGGCGTGAGCCAGGCCGACGTGCCCGAGCTCATCGAGCGCCTGCTCGTGATCAAGAACCACCGCAAGCCTGAATCTGCCACGCCGCCACCCGGCGGGGACGACGCCACCCTGAGCGAGTGAGAGCATCTATATGGCCATTGCCACCCTCACCGTCGACATAGAAGCGAAGTTGTCGCGGCTGCAAGAGGGCATGGACCAGGCCGCGCGCATCACGCAACGCGCCGCGCAGGACGTCGAGAGCCGCTGGACGGCGGCTGGCACGGCGCTCAAGGCGGCGCTGGCGCCGCTGGCGGCGGCGTTCAGCGTGAGCACGATCTCGGCATTCATCGCGCAGAACGCGCGCGCGGTGGATTCGCTCAACGACATCAGCGACGTCACCGGCGCCACGGTGGAGAACATCTCCGCGCTGCAAGACGTGGCGCGCCGCACCGGCACCGACATCGCCACCGTCGAGACGTCGCTCATCAAGCTCAACATGGCGCTCAACAACGCCAAGCCGGGCAGCGACGTCGAGAAGGCGCTGGCGGCCATCGGCCTCACCGCCAAGGAGCTCAAGGCGCAAGACCCCGCCGAGGCGCTGCGCCAGGTGGCGGTGGCGCTCGGGCAGTTTGCCGACGACGGCAACAAGGCGCGCCTGGTGCAAGAGCTGTTCGACAAGAGCCTGCGCGAGGTGGCGCCGCTGCTCAAAGACCTGGCCAGCCAGGGCAAGCTCAACGCGACCGTCACCAAAGAGCAGGCCGAGCAGGCCGAGCGCTTTGTGCACGCGCTTGGCAAATTCGATGCCGCGGCCACCCAGGCACGGCAGTCGATGGCGGTGAAGATCCTGCCGTCTCTCACCGAGATGATCCAGCGGCTGAACGACGCCACGGCGTCGTGGGGCGCCTTCAACCTCGCACTGGCACGCGCGAATCCATTGGCGAGTGTGCCGCAGAACGCCGTTACCGGTCTGCAGAAGTACCGCGACGAACTGGCCCGCCTGCAGAGCATCATCGACAGGGAAGAGGGGGCCGGCGAGGGCGTATCTCGCCGAATGGTTCTCGACGCCAATGCCGCGCGCGAGGCGCTGCCGCGCATCAGGGAGTTGGTGCGCTCCTACGAGCTGCTGCTCGGGCTCACCGATCGCGCCGGCGGCGGCCGCGGCATGGTCAACCCGACGCGCGTGCTGCCCGACATCGGCGGCGGCGGCGACGACAAGGGCCGCGCCGACGCGCTCAAGCGCCTCAACGATGCGCGCGCGCTGATGAACAAGCAGCAGCTGCAGTTCATCGACGACCAGCGTGCCGCCGAAGACGAGCGCGAGCGCGCCGCCATCGAGGGCGCCGACAAGGTGGCCGACGCCGAAAAGCGCAAGTGGGCCGAGGCATCCAAGGCCTGGGTGCTGTACGCCGAGCAGGTGCTGGGGCTCGACCAGCCGGTGGTCGAGCAGACCAAGCGGCAGATCGAAGAGGTCAGCGAGTTCGCCCGCGAGGCGCGCCGCAACCTGCAAGACAGCGTAGCCGACACGGCGCTGGCCGGCCTGGAGGGCCGCTTCGAGGAGATCGACGACCTGTGGCGCAACCTGCTGCGCCGCATGCTGGCCGAGTGGGTGGCCTCCGGCTTCAACGAGCTCATGCTGGGCAAGAGCGCGGGCGGCGGGGTGCTGGGCGGTCTGCTCGGCATGTTTGGCCTGCCGGCGTTTGCCTCGGGCACCGACTACGTGCCGCGCGACATGGTGGCCGTGGTGCACCAGGGCGAGCGCATCGTGCCCGCGCAGCAGAACCGCGGCGGCGGCTGGGGCAGCGCGCGCATGGGCGACATCAACATCCGCGTCGACGGCACCGCCGACGCGGCCAAGACCACGCAGCAGATGTACGGCATCGTGCGCCAGGCGCAGATCGAGCAGACCAAGCAGCTCAAGGCGCTGGGGGTGTTGTGAGCACGCTGGACCTCGCCAACTACCTGCTGGCCATCGGCAAGGCCGGCGTCGTGTGGGGGCAGCGGCGCACCGACGTCGCCACCGAGAGCGTGCCATCGGGCAACGTGCAGGCGCGGCTGTACGGCTTTCCCAAGTGGACGCTCAGCCTGTCGGCGCCGCCGTCGGTGAGCGAGGAGGAGGCCGTGGTGTGGCGCGCGCTGCTGCTGGGCCTGCGCGGCCGCGTGAACTACCTGAAGGCGTGGAACCCGGCGCAAGTGGTGCCCCGTGGAACCATGCGCGGCACCATGCTGGTGGACGGCTCGCACGCGGCCGGCGCCACCACACTCAACGTCACCGTCACCGGCACCGGCCAGGTGGGCAACACGATACTCAGCGGCAGCCCGCTCACCATCGGCACCGGCATCGGCACCAGCCAGCTGGTGCACACCCTCGGCGACGCCACCGCGGCCAACGTGGGCGGCAACAGCGACATCGCGCTCACCATCGAGCCGCCGCTGCGCATCGCATTCGCCAACGCCACCGCGGTGACGTGGGACAAGGCGTTCACGTATTTCAGGCAGACCGGCAACGCCGCGCGCTGGCGCCACTACGGGGGCAACAACAAGGTGCATCAAGAGTTCGCGGTGGATCTGCTCGAGGCTTGGAATTGAAAAGATGGCACAACAACAACACCAGATCACTTTTCGGGTGCGCTGGCCCCTGCTGTTGCGGGCGCTGGTGAAGGTGGGGCTCGGCAGGTTGGCGGCCAGGCTGTGTCTCGTGTTCGAGAAGTAGCGGCATGCACACCCTCGACGGCACAGCCGGCCCGCGCTCCAGCGCTTCGGCGGCCGGTCTGCACTGGCTCATCGAGCTCGACTTTCTGAGCGGCACGCAATACTTCACCACGTTCAACGTGACGCTGTCGGTGGGCGGGCACGACTACATGGGGCTGGGCGACATCCTCGAGGTGTCGGTGCTCAACGAGAGCGAAGACAACACCGCCGACCGGGTGGAGTTTGCGGTGCCGATCGTCAACACCGCGATGCTGGCCACGCTCATCGGCCCGGCCACCGAGTACCGCGGCCTGCGCGCGCGCATGTACGGGCAGTTCATCGACGACACTTTCAAGCCGGCGGGCGCGGCGGTGCTGCGCTGGGCCGGCTTCATGGACGTGGTGCGCACCGAGCGCGAGGCGCCGGCCGCCGACGGCATCGACGCCGCCACCAGCGGCAAAATCATCCTGCCGTGCTGGCGTGCCGGCCAGGCCGGCATGCGCCGCGCCAACAGCCTGCGCCGCACCCACGCGCAGCAGCTGCAGCGCACCGCCGGCGCCGACACCGGCCTGCGCTACACGCAGCCGCTGATCGAAACGCCATCGCTGTGGCTGAGCAAGCGGTTTCAGGAAACGCAAACGTGAGCGCGCCGGTGATCATCGGCAACGCCACCCTGTACCTCGGGGACTGCCTGGAAATCCTCCCAAGCCTGCCGAAGGTGGATGCGGTGATTACTGATCCGCCGTATGGCATAGCGGTGCAGGAAAAGCGCCGAGACGGCGAGGCCGAGTCGTGGGACACGGAGATCAATCAGCCGGCCATCGACATGGCGCTGCTGAACGCCGAACAGGCCATCGTATTCGGCGGCAACTACTACGCGCTGCCTCCGTCGCGGTGTTGGCTGATCTGGGATAAGCAGATCAGCCCCGGCTTAAACCTGGCGCACGCAGAGTTGGCGTGGACGAATCTAGAGAAATGCGGTGTGCGCATCAAGCGCCATCTGTGGAGCGGGCCGTTTCGGGAGGGGTCCGAGCATCGGTGGGGCCACCCAACGCAAAAACCAATCGACGTGATGCGGTGGTGCATTTTGTTCACCGACGGCGATGTGGTGCTGGACCCCTTCATGGGCAGCGGCACGACTGGCGTTGCCTGCGTGGAGCTTGGCCGCTCCTTCATCGGGATCGAGCGCGAGCCAAGGTATTTCGACATCGCCTGCCGCCGAATCGAAGAAGCCCAGGCCCAGGGAAAGCTATTCGAGCCTGCCGAGCGCAAGGCCGAGCAGATGGAGATCGGCGGTGCATGACTCCCTCGCAACCCGGCTCGACGCCTACCTGCAGCGCCCGCGCGCCGAGTTCGACTGGGCGGCCAACCACTGCTGCCATTTCGCCGCCGGCTGGGTGCGCGAGGTCGAGGGGCTCGACGCCATGCCGCTGGTGCCCACGCCCGACGGCAAGGCCGCCTGGCGCCTGATTCAAAGCTACGGCGGGCTGGCCGAGGCGATCACCCAGCAGCTCGGCCGCGCGCCGATCGCGCCGGCCGATGCGCAGCTGGGCGACGTGGTGCTGCTGCCGCTGCCCGAGCGCCCGGGCCGCGCCTCGGTGGGCATCTGCAACGGCCGGCTGTCGATGTTCATCGAGCGCAGCGGCCTCGGCGTCGTGCCGACGCTGCAGTGCACGCACGCGTGGAGGGTGGCCAATGACCGCTGACTGGCTGCAACACGAGGTGCCCACGCACCATTGCGTCACGTGCGGCGCGCTGTGGCGCTTCTGGCCCGAGCGCGACACCGGCCGCGCCGACTCGTGGAACCTGCGCAGCGAGCGCTGCGGCCCGTGCTGCGACACCGTGGCGATGGGCGAGCAGATCAAGCCGCTCACGGTGCACCGCATGCTGCAGTGGGTGGCCGCGCGCCACGCCGTCGACGAGATGCTCATGCGCGTGTTCGGGCCGCGCGATCCCAGCGAAGTGAACTGACGCGCAATGCGCGCGCTCCTGCTCCTGTCGCTGCTGCTCGCCGCGCCGGCCGCGCATGCCGACGCCATCACGGCGGTGGCGTTCCTGGCCGAGTTCATCGGCGGGGCCGCGGCTGCCTTCGTGGTGGCGGGCGCCGCCAAGATCGTGATGGTGGGGCTGTACGTGTACGGCACCGCGCGCGCCCGGCGCGACCGGCGCAAGGCGCGCGCGCGGGCGCGCTCCGAGGCGATCGCGCAGCTGCAGGACCGCAGCATCACGGGCCTGAACGGCCTGCCGCCGTGGCGCATCGTGGTGGGGCGCTGCATCACCGGCGGCGAGGTGCACGCGATCTTCACGTCTGACAAGACGTCTTATCGCGAGGACGGCAGCACGTCGTTCAGCCGGCCCGACGCGCTCAAGCACGTGGTGATCGTGTTCGCCGACCACGAGTGCGCGGCGCTGCACGAGATTTTCATCGACGGCGTGGCGCTCGGCGCGCTCGACGGCAGCGGCAACGTGACCACGGGTGAATTCTTCACCGCGCGGGTGGACTCGCGCACCGCCACCATCGGCGGCGGCGGCTCGGTCACGGTGGCCGAGGCGGTGGTGACGCTGCTGCACGGCTACACGCAAACGGGCAACGGCGACGCGCAGGACATCACCGACGTCACGGCCTCGCTATCGCTGTCGGGCGGCAACCTCACGATCAACGGGCCGGCAGGCGCGATCGTCAACTACACGGTGCAGGCCAACCTGGTGAGCGTGCGGGTGCAAAAGCACCTGGGCACCGCCTCGCAGACGGTGGACACCTACCTCACGAGCGTGGCGCCCAGCCAGTGGGTGAGCACCGACCGGCTGCTCAACAAGTGCTACATCGTGCTCACGCTGGACCTGGAGAACCAGCGCTTCATCGCCGGCATCCCCAACGTCACGGCCGACATCAGCGGCCGCAAGGTGTACGACCCGCGCAAGGACAGCACCGTGTCGGGCGGCTCGGGCTCGCACCGCGCGGCCACGCCCAGCACCTGGGAGTGGAGCGACAACGCGGCGTTGGGCAGCCGCGACTACCTGCAGGCCGAGTGGGGCTGCCGCGCCGAGCAGGAAGACATCAACGACGCCTACACCATCACCGCGGCCAACGCGAGCGACGCGCGCGAGAGCGCCAGCGCGCACAGCCACGCGCAGACTTTCACCGCCAGCGCCAGCACCGACGAGATCACGTTCGCCGCCGACGAGCCCTACGGCACGGGCGACGGCGTGCGCGTGAGCAGCACCACCACGCTGCCGGGCGGCTTGAGCGCGGCCACCACGTACTACGTGATCCGCGGCAGCATCGACTCTTCGCGCAAGTTCAAGCTGGCCACCAGCGTGGCCAACGCCTACGCGGGCACGGCGATCAACATCACCAGCGCGGGCAGCGGCACGCACACCTGCACCTGGCACGACTACGCGCGCTACAAGGCCAACGGCGTCATCGTCACCAACGACGACTGGCGCGAGCCCACGCTCGACGCGCTGGGCGAGGCCATGGCCGGCTCGGCGGTGTACGGCGCGCAGTGGGAGCTGCTGGCCGGCGCGTGGACTTCGCCGGTGATGGACCTCACCGACGACGACCTGCAGGGCGACATCGAGATCGTGCAGGGCGACCTGCCGCTTGACCAGCTGCTCAACGGCGTGCGCTGCACGTATGTGCCGATCGGCAAGAGCGTGGCGCGTGAGGCCGACAGCTACAGCAACGCCACCTACGTGAGCGCCGACGGCGACGAGCACTGGGACGATCTGCCGCTCGACTTTGTGGACAACCAGGTGCGGGCGCGCAACCTGTGCCGCATCCGCGTGGAGAGCCAGCGCAACGGCCTGATCATCCGCTACCCGGCCAAGCTGCGCGCCTGGCCGCTGCAGCGCGGCGACCGCGTGCGCGTGACCAACACCGAGCACGGCTACACCACGGCCAAGGTGTGGCGCATCACCGACTGGCAGTTCGGCGTCACGAGCCCCGTGCTGCTGACGCTGCAGGAGGACGACGCCGGGGCGTGGGACATCTCGGACGCCACCACGATCGACAGCACGCCCAACACGGCGCTGGCCAGCCCCAACACCGTGCAAAGCCTGGGCACGCTCACCTGCACCAGCGGCGTGGCCACGCTGCTGCTCAACGCCGACGGCAGCCGCGTGCCGCGGGTGAAGGTGAGCTGGGCGGCGGTGACCGACCCGTACCTGGCCGACGGCGGCGGGCGCGTGATCATCAAGTGGCGCACGCCGCGCGGCAGCGAGTGGCAGCAGATGGAGGTGCTGAGCGACGAGACGGCCGCTTTCATCAGCGGCGTGCGCGAGGGTGAGCTGCTGGTGATCGAGGCGGCGGCGCGCAACTCGGCGCAGCGCCTGGGGCCGCCGAGCTTTGCGAGCCACCAGGTGGCCTACACGCAGTACCCGGGCGGCTCGGCGCCGCGCGGCAATCTGATCGACGCGCGCGCGTGGGTGATCGGCACCTCGGGCGACCAGGGCGTGGCGGGCGGCGGGCTGTTCACCGCCGAGATCACCAGCGGCGAGAACGCGATCGTGTTCGGCGACTCGCCGGAGACGGGCGTATCGCGGCCGAAGTGGCGCGGCACCAGCGGCGACTCGGCCAGCAGCGACCGCGACGGCGGCTTCAAGACCGGCGAGGTGCCGATCGACCGCACCAAGGCGTACCGCTGGTCGGTGTGGATCAAGGCGCGCACGCAGGTCGCATCGGCGGGCACGTTCTACTTCGGGCCCTCGGGCAGCGCGCAGGGCGACACCGACTGCGTGCGCGACATCGCCACCGGCAGCACCGACACCAACCCGTATTTCCTGATCTCGCAGTTGCGCGCCGACCTGGCGCCGACGCGTTGGTATTTGCTGGTGGGCTACGTGCTGCCGCACAACTTCGGCACCACACCACCGAGCCCGGCGGTGGGCGGCATCTACGACGGGCTCACGGGCCTGCGCATCGCCGACGCCGACGAGGACTACAAGTGGACGAGCACGGCCACGGTGGCGCTGCTGCGGGTGTTTCAGTACAACTCGAACACCGGCAACGTGACCGACTTTCTGGCGCCGCGCCTGGAGATGTGCGACGGCACCGAGCCCACCGTCGACCAACTGCTGGCGCCGGCCAAGACCAACGCGGCGGCGCCCGATTTCGAGGGGCAGTTTGCGCTCAACGGGCAATTCAGCAATTGGCTCAAGGGGGCCACCGAGCCGGTGGGGTGGCTCAACATCGACGGCACGCCGTCGAAAGAAACCACGATTACGCGCACCGGACCCAACGCCATGCGGCTGGTGAGCGCTGGCGGCGCCTCCACCTACAACTACCGCACGCTGGACTTTGCGTTGCCGCTGGCCGCGGGCTCGTTTGTCGAGGGCACGCTCGACGTGTACCTCGACAGCCACTCGAGCGGCGGCTACCCAGGCCTCATGGTGCGCTGCTACACCGACTCGGGGCTGACCACGCAGCGCGACAACCTGTTCGACCTGCCCAACACCACGGCCGACGAGTGGCAGACCATTCCGTTCAAGGCCACCGTGCAAGACGGCGAGCGCATCTACGGCGTGCGCTTTTACTGCATGGCGAGCTACTCGCTGCTGAGCGGCGGCCAAGGCGTGAACAACGTGGTGTTCGACTCGCTGGTGGCCAAGGCGGTGCAGCCGAGCGGGACGGGGCATGTGGATGCGCCGGTGCTGGGCGAGTCGCGCGTGGCCACCGACTCGTCGACCACCGTGACCGAAGTGGCCCACGTGCCGGACGGGTTTGCCTTCAACACGATCGTGGTGGCCGACTCTGGCTTTACAGCCGCCGGCCCTGGCAAGGCCACCTGCACATTCAGCGGCGACGCTTCGAAAGGGGCCTCGTCGGATGCCCTGGTGTTCAGCATTCAAGACGCCAACGGCACCTACGGCGGCGATGTGCAAGAGGTGGCCGTGCCAGGCATCAAGGTCAACGTCGGCTGCTCGCGGCAGTTCACGCTGGTGGCTGGCGACACCTACGAGTTCGGCGTCTATGCCTCAAAGGGCTCGGGCTCCGGCAGCCCGATGGTGGTGACCAGTTCGACGCTGGTGATCGAAATCCGCTACACGCGTGCCTAACCCACAGGAGTGCACACCATGAACCTCGACAGCCTGCCCATGTTCGCGCAAGACAAGGCCAACCACTACGGCTATGGCTCGTGGGTGGCCACGGCGGCCGCCATCGTGGCGATGTGCGTGCTGGTGTTGCTGTGGTTCGCCACGCAGGCGCTGGCGGTGGTGGTGCTGATGCCGCTGGGGGCCGGCCTGGCGGCGCCGGTGGGCGCCTACGCCGCGGGCCGCTGGGTGGAGAGCCGCCAGCACGACATCAACCGCCGCGCCATCGCCGCCGGCCAGCCGGCGCCGCACGAGGTGAGCGTGCGCGACACCAACGCCACGGCGCTGGGCGCGCTGCCGATCCTGGTGTCGATGCTGGTGCTGCAGGTGGCGCTGCTGGTGGTCATCGCGTCTTGACGCACGCCCTTTAGCCGGAGCTGCGAGATGGGCGAGCGCAACCTCACCGACGACGACGTGCGGGCCGTGGTCGACGCGCTCGAGCATCGTCTGGCCGAGAAGTTCTACACCGACCTCGGCCGCGGCCTGTGGGGCCTGGCCAAAAAGGGCTTGATCCTGGCCGTGGTGGGCATCGCCGCCTACGGGGCGATCAAGGGCATCAAGTGACGCGGTTGCTCGCGTGGTTCGGCATCAAGGACTGGAAGCGCGGCATCGCGCTGGTGATTCTGTGGGCGTATGCCTACCAGTTGTGCGCCTGGCCGCCGCTGTGGTGGCTGGCGGCGCTGGCCAACGCCTACGGCGTGGTGATGCCGCTGCCGCCGCTGCTGCCCTGGGAGCTGCTGGCGGCCGGCACGGCGCAGCTGGCGTCGATCGGCAGCATCCAGGTGTGGCGCGAGCGCGGCACGCCTCAACCAACGGAGGGGCAACCCCAATGAAAGCGATCTCTCGCATCGTGTTCGGCCTGCTGGCCATCGCGATCTGCGGCTGCGTGGGCGTGATGGTGCTCGCGAGCGCGGCGCGCGCGCAGACGGCGCCGCCCAAGCCGCTGTGCCTGCCCAGCATGGACAGCGGCGGCAGCCTGACAGCGAGCCCGCTGTACACGGGCGCCAGCAAGAATGGCGCATGGGTGTGGTGGGTGTGCTACCTCGACGCCTTCTCCCCGCAATTCCCGCAGGCAATGCAGGTCGCGTGGCCACCATCGCCAAAGCGGCCGACCCGCTGAAGAGCCTGCAGGACGGGCAAGCGATTCACCATCTTGCCGCTCACCGACCCCAGCCTGGCTGCGGTGGTGGCCGACATGAAGGCGGCGGCGGGGAGCAAGTAGATGCCAGCCCTCGGCTATCGCTACACACCAGAGCAGTTGCAGCGCAGCCTGGCCAAGCGAACACGGACGATCTTGCTGCTGCAAAAGATCGCCGACCACACGCCACCACCAGCGATTCCACGACACGTGGTGCTTCACGCGGTGCCAACGCAGGCGCGTGTCGACCCAGAGCAGATGGCGCGCGAGTGCGGGCTTCTCTACATCAACGGACGAGTGCACACGCCACCGATGCCGGTGGTGAAAGGCGGCGCGAAATGGGCGACATCCTGAACAACGAGCACGCGTTTCTGGGGCTGATCGAGTTCGCCGAGGGCACGGCCGCGCGCGGCGGCGACCCTTACCGCGTGTGCTACAGCTACGCGCACACGATTCAGAGTTTTGCCGACCACCCGGCCATCACCGGCGAGTGGCTGGGCGAGCGGCTGTCCGACGAGATGTGCCGCAACGCGGGCCTGGGGCCCGGCTGCAAGAGCACGGCGGCGGGGCGCTACCAGCTCATCAAGCCCACCTGGCGCGGCATCCGCGACCGGCTGCGGCTGCCGAGCTTCGAGCCCGAGTGCCAGGACCGCGCGGCGCTGTACCTGATCACCAACCGCGGCGCGCTCGAGGATGTGCACGCCGGGCGCATCAAGACGGCGCTGGCCAAGTGCGCGCCCGAGTGGGCCAGCCTGCCGGGCAACTTTGCGGGGCAGCCGCAGCGCCGGCAGGCTGAGCTGGTGGCCGCCTTCGAGCGCGCGGGCGGGGTGATGGCGTGAGCCATCGGGTGGCGTGATGGCCAGGCACATCGTGTGGCGGCGCGACCGGACAGTGGCGGCGCTTGCGCCGCTTGCACTTGCGTGGGACGCAAGCCCCGGCGCGACGTCTTACAGGATTTACTGGGGCACCACGACGGGCGTCTACAGCGCGTCGCTCAACGTCGGCAACGTGACGAGTTACTCGCTGCCGGACCCCGGGCCGTCGTTCCGCTTCTTTGCAGTCTTCGCTCTGGACTCGGGTGGCGAGGGCCCTGCATCCAATGAGTTCACCCGTTGAGCAAACGATGAAATATCTTGTCTACCTTGCAGCGCTGTTGCTGCTGCCCGTGGCGTTTGCGCAGCCGGCGGCGCCGGGCAACTTCCGCCTGGTGGTGGCAGGCCCGCCGACGCCGGCCTCGGTGGCGGCGCGCAACCTGCCGATTGTTGGCCCCATCACCACCACCAGCAACGGGCAGAGGATCGAGAACCTGCACATTCGCAGAACCTCAGGCACCGGGCCATGCATCACCGTGAACCACACCGGGGTGGTGATTCAGGACAACGAGATCGGGCCCTGTGGGGTGGCTGAGAGCACCGACAACAACGGGATAGTTTCTACTGGTGCAACAAACATCACCATCAGGCGCAACGTCATCCACGACGTTGCCAATGGTGCGTACCTGACCTCTGCGGCCAACCCGTTCGTCTTCACCAAGAACTACGTCTATAACCTCCGCGGCCCGTGGCCGCGCGGCCAAGCCTTTCAGACAAACGGCATCACTGGTGGTACGGGGTCGAGCAAGGTCACATGCAACATCTCCGACACGAAGCCAGGGATCAGGTATGGCGTGGATCACAACGTCACCAACGTCGAGGACCACATCAATCTGTACAACGCTACGGGGGTCGATTCAACAACTAATCGAATCGAGATTGCTTACAACAGGCTGCGCGGCGGGCATCCATCGAGCACTACCGGCTCTGGCATCAACTCTGGCGATGGGGCTTCGGGAGGTAACGTCTACTCCCACGACAACATCGTCGTCAACACGCGCAACTCGGCACTGGCCATAACGAACGGCACCAACCACACGCACGACAACAACCGCGTCTATATGTCCCGCACCCCGTGGGCTGGCGTCGACTGGGGCGCAACCGGATGTTCCGTTTTGCAAGGTTTCGGGTCTGGCTCCGCAGGAACGTGCCACACGAACACCATATCGAACAACAGCGTCCGCGCGATCGGTCTCACATCGCACTGCGAGGGTTACTGCGTTGTGACATACACCGACAACAACTGGACCGACACCAGCCTCACGGAAGCCATCTTCGACGAGGCGTGGACCTCGGACTGCAACTAGGGGCATGAACATGCTAAGTCCGTGGCTGATCGTGGCCGCGCTGCTGGCGGTGGCCGGGGCCGGCTACACCGGCTTCGAGCTCGGCCGCGACGTGGAGCTGGCCACGCAGTACCGCGAGAACGACGCCGCCACCAAGGCGGGCACGGCGGCCGCCGAGGCCGCGGCTCGGGCAATCTCAGGCTTGAAGGTGAACCATGTCACGATCCGCCAGCGCACCGACACCATCACGCGCGAAGTGCCTGTGTATCGCGATTGCGTGCACGACGATCGCGTGTTCGACGCCATCAACGAGGCCCGCACCGGACAGGGCGCTGCTGCTGGCCAGCTGCCCGCCGCTTCAGCCGCTGGCCGATAAGACGTTCGGCGCCACCGCCACGGCGCTGATCGACACCTCGGTGCAATACCGCACCTGCAGGGCAGCGGCGCTGGCCGGCGTGCCCGACGTCGACGGCCCCGCGGCCAGGTGATGCGATGGCCAAGAAAAAGCTCGTCACGGCCAAGGGTGTGCTCACCGACGCCGAGGTGGCGCAGTTCGACGCCGAGGTCAAGAAGTGGCAGACGCTGCTCAACCTGGGCGACTGGCGCATCGAGCGCTCCAAGAAGGCCGCCCGCAAGATGGTGATGGCCGAGGTGGTGCGCCGCGAATTGGCGCACCGCCTGGCAAGCTACCGCCTCAACCGCGACTGGAGCAACGAGGAGCACATCACCGGCCGGTTGCTCGAGGAGATCGCGCTGCACGAGGTGCTGCACGTATTCCTGCACGAGCTGCTGGAGCACTCGGGCACCCCTGGCACCAGCGAATCGGACATCGAGGCGGCCGAGCACCGCGTTATCAACACGCTCACCCGCCTGCTGGTGCCTGACGATGCAATGCGACAGCTGCTGACGGCGTTGGGAGTGAAATAAGATGCCAGCAACCACCCTCACCGACCGCCAGGCGCGCCTGGCCGCCGAGGCCTACAAGCGCCTGGGCGGCGAGGGGCACAAGCTGCTCTCTGGCGTGGGCATCAAGGCGTTCGACTCGCGCGTGCGCGTGGCGGTGGAGCGAGGCTTCGTGACGCGCGCCGAGCGCCGCACGGTGCCGCCCGACACGCCGATGCCAAACATCGAGGAGGCGCCGCCGCCGCCAGCGCCGCCACCGATGGCCGCGCCGGTGGCCGACGTGGACGGGCTGCGCAAGACGCTGAGCCGGGGCGCCTTCACGATTGCCGAGCTGGCCGAGCGGATGCAGCAGTCGCGCGGCGCGGTGCTCGACGCCATCGACGCCATGGTGGCGTCGGGCGTGAACGTGCAGGAGCACGGCGGGGTGTTCAGCATCCAGCACACGCCGGCGCCCAAGCACCAGGCCGACAGCAAGAAGCTGCCCGAATACCGCAGCCGGCCCGACGGCACGTACCTGTTCGGCTTCACCAGCGACAACCACCTGTGCAGCAAGTACGCACGCGAGGATGTGCTGGACGACCTCTACACCAAGTTTGCCGCGCAGGGCGTGGACCGCGTGTTCAATGCCGGCAACTGGGTCGACGGCGAGGCATCGTTCAACGTGCACGACCTGCTGGTGCACGGCATGGACCGGCAGATCAAGTACCTGGCCGAGCGCTACCCGCAGCGGCCTGGCATCGTGACGCACGCGATCGCCGGCAACGACCACGAGGGCTGGTGGTGCAAGCGCGAAGGCGTGGACATCGGCCGCTACGCCGAGACGGCGATGCGCGACGCCGGGCGCACCGACTGGGTGGACCTGGGCTACATGGAGGCCTACGTGCGCCTGGTGCACGCCAAGAGCGGCGAGAGCACGATGCTGCACCTGATGCACCCCGGCGGCGGCAGCGCCTACGCCATCAGCTACACGGTGCAAAAGATCGTGGAGGGCTACGACGGTGGCGAAAAGCCCGCGGTTCTGCTGGCCGGGCACTACCACAAGCTGAGCTACAACATGGTGCGCAACGTGCACGCGATCCAGACCGGCACGACCGAGGATCAAACGCCGTTCATGCGCCAGAAGAAGCTGGCGGCGCACGTGGGCGGCGGCATCTGCCAGCTGACCCAAGACCCCGCGACGGGCGCCATCGTGGCGTGCCGAGTGGAGTTTTTCAACTACTTCGTCAAGGACTACTACAACGGCCGCTGGTCGATGTCGGGCGACGTGACGCTAGCGGATCGGATGCCTGGATGAGCGACACCAAGGCCACCAATCCGAAGGATGCGGTGGGCATCCGCAAGGCGCCGCTGTCGTGCCTGCCGATCCGCGTGCTGTGGCGCGTGGGGCTGGCGATGCTCGAGGGGGCGCTGAAGTACGGGCGCCACAACTACCGCGGCTGCGGGGTGCGGGCGTCGGTGTACTTCGACGCGTCGCTGCGGCACAAGCTGGCGTGGTGGGAGGGCGAAGACATCGACCCCGACTCGACGCTGCACCACCTGGACAAGGAGATCGCGTGCCTCATGGTGCTGCGCGACTCGATGCTGCTCAGCAACTGGGTGGACGATCGGCCGCCGAGCTCGCGCGAGAACATGGCGGCGCTGCACCAGCACGCGTCGATGCTGATCGACCGCTACGCCACGATCGAGCCGGCGCCCAAGCACTGGACGATCGACGACCGGGTGGCCAAGTGAACCAGACGCGGCTGGGCTCGCTCATCGAGGCGGGCGTCAACATCGTGGTCGGCTTCAGCATCAACTGGGTGGCCAACCTCCTGATCCTGCCGCTGTTCGGCTTCAACGTCACGGGCGTGCAGGCGTTCAACATCGGCCTGTTCTTCACGGCCATCAGCCTGGCGCGCAGCTACGTGATCCGGCGCTGGTTCAACGCCGGCATGCGGGGCTTTTCGCAGCGCCTGGCAAAGCGGCTGCACACCTGAATGCCCGACGCGGGGCCGTAGGCGCCCCGCTGCTCAACGAACAGCCGCCCCGCCGCACCCTTAGGTGCCGGTGGGGCGGCTTTTTTGCGTTGTGGGGCGGCTATTCGCGGCGGGTATTAGCGTAGCCTCACCCCTCGGCACAAGCAAACACCCCAGCCAAGAGAGCGGCTGCGACGATAAAGGCGTAGAAGTCGTCTGATTCGACGAGCCGCCAGAAGTCGTCCATGGGGCGCCGCCACTTCATGGCCGGCGTCATCGGCAGACGCCCGAGGCCGCGCAGTTGGGGGGGTCGAGCGTGGCCCGGTCGGGCTCGAGCTCGGGGTCGCCGCCGCCGCAGGCGGCAAGAATTGCAGACAGAACTACAAGCGCGAGCAGCTTCTTCACGGCATCCCCTTAGATGCCATGAGCCGATGCCGCTGCTACTCAGGTGCTACGAGCAGCCGCCGTGCCCTCTGGGTGCTATCCATTGAACTACGGCGGGCGGCACCAGCACATGGCCGGTGTTTACGAGGTGAACAGTCTAGCGGATTCTGGCCGCTTATGGGCATATCATCGAGGCGGTGCTACCAACTCGGGGCCGTAGCAGATGCCGTCGGTCATCAAGGTGAGGGATAAGTGGCGCGCCCAGGTGCGCCGCAAGGGGCACGCGCCGCAGTGTCGCACCTTCGCCAAGAAGTCCCAAGCGGACAAGTGGGCGCGCGAGCTGGAGGCGGCGATCGACGCCGGCACGCCGGCGCAGGCGCTGACGGCCCACGGACGCGGGCTCACGGTGGCCGGCGTCGACCACGAGTACCGCAAGCTGCGCGATGGCACGGCGCGGCCGATCGGCGACGCGAGCAATGAGCACTACATGCTGCGCCACCTGGCGCGGCTGCTGGGCGACCGCGCTGCGGCCTCACTGGTGCCGGCCGACCTGGTGGGCTACTGCAAGGCGCGGCGCGACGAGGGCGCGGGCCCGTACACGTTGAATATGGAGATGAGCAAGCTGGGCACGGCGCTGCGCTACGTGGCCGCGGCGCTGCACCTGCAGCTGCCGTCGGTGGTGGCCGACGCGCGGCCGCTGCTGGCGCACCTGGGGCTCATCGGTGGGGGTGGGCGGCGCGAGCGGCGGCCCACCGAGGACGAGCTCACCGCGATCGTGGCGCACCTGACGGCCAAGCGCGGGCAGCTCTATGCCGACGTGGTGCTGTTTGCGGTGGCCACGGCGATGCGGCGCTCGGAGATCGCGCGCATTCGGTGGCCGGACGTCGACGAGGCCAAGCGCCTGGTGCTGGTGCGCGGCCGCAAAGACCCGCGGCGCAAGGACAACGACCAGTGGGTGCCGTTGCTACCGGCTGCGTGGGAGGTGCTACAGGAGCAGCCGCGCGAGGCGGGCGCAGTGCGGATTTTTCCGGTGGACCTGTCGACGGTGTCGAAGTATTTCACCTGGGCGTGCAGGGAGCTGGGGATACCGGACCTGCATTTTCACGACCTGCGGCACGAGGGCACTAGCCGGCTGTTTGAAGAGGGTTTCGGCATCCAGCAGGTGGCGCTGGTGACGGGGCACCGCGACTGGCGGCACCTGCGGCGCTACACGAACCTCAGGCCGGAGGATGTGCACCGGGGGCCGGCGGGTTAGGCTCGGCCTGGGGTGGTGCCCCGATAGGTGCAGCAGCGCCGCAGATGCAATCATCGTCATTGTTGCCCCCGCCTACGCCAAGACACGCGAGCGAGTGCTTGGGCGCAACCTGTGGTGCCTGTGCCCCCCTATCCCACTGAGCGAGCGCATCTTCTCCGTGGGCATGAAGGAACGTGCGAATGTCCGGCGTGGCAATCTCCCCACGTATCATGGCGACGTGAACCAAGGTCGGGTCTTGCAGCTGGCGCATGATGTCGGCCTGTGGTGCCTGTGGGGATGCGGCGAGCGCATCAATTGCGGCGTGGAGTGCGGCCAGTGTTTCTGGGCGTTCTTGCGAGCATCGGTAAATCTTATTCGCCAGCCGCTTCGCCTCATCGGGCGCCACCTGTAGCGGTGGTCCCCACGCCCAGCAGCCTTCTGCATGGGTGGTTTGGGGTGGGGCCGATAGCGCGGCTTCAGCGGCTGCCCAGGCAAGAGGCTTGCGCCTGGCATAGTCAGCGCGCATGTCTTCCCATTTGGCCATGCTCATGCCGACTAGACCATCAGGGTGCTTGGCTTCTTCAATCAGGAATTTCAACCTCTTGAGCGCCACCAACTCAGCGAGCGCTGCGCGTACTGAATCACTCATGACGACTCCCCCAGGGTTACGTGGCCTCGGCCGACGCCTGATCCCGCAGCGCCTCGAGGCGCTCGGCGACATCGCGCGAGTCGGCGAAGCGGCGGCCGCCGTCGAGGTAGGTGCGCACGCCGAGCGTGCCGTCGCCCACCTTGTTATTCACGGTGCTGGCGCCGAGTTTGAGCACGTCGGCCAGCTCTTTCATGTTGAGCCGCGGGCCGTAGCGCTCGAGCAGCCAGGCTTCTTTGAGAAGGGCGCTCACGGGTACACCTTGGCCAGGTCCGCGCGCACGGCCTTGCCGCGCCGGCGCAGCACGTTGGAGAATCTGCGGACGGCTCGGGCGCGACCTTCGTAGCTCTTGTGGTAGTAGTTCTGGACGCCGTGGTGGAAGAGCTGGCCCCACGCGGACGAGCCATCGGACTCGTACTGCTCGCTGCTCCAGTACCACGCGGCTTCGAACTTGCGCTTGAGGTTGGCGTACAGCAGCGCCTGCTCTTGCCGCGTGGGCAGCTCGCCGCCGATCTCGGCCGCCCAGGCCTTGGCCTGCTCCCAGGTGACGCCGTCGTTCTGGCCGGGCACCAGCACCAGGTGGTGGCTGAAGTTGCCGTCGGCGTCGAGCACGATGCCGGCGTAGCGCTCGCCGGGGGCGAGCGCGATCTCGGCCTCGTCGATGACGTAGGCCACCGGCGCGCCGCGTTGCGCGGCTTCGAGGTCGGCGATCATCCGGGCGAGCTTGGTCTGCTCGGCCTTCACGTGTTCGAGTGTGATGGTGGGCATGTGCGCCTCGTTGTGGTGTTAAAGGATCGAAGGATTCAAGAACCGATGGGAATCAAGCGGACGGCTCGGGCGCGACCTTCGTAGCTCTTGAGGAGGTCGTACTGGTAGCCGTCGTCGAAGTTCTGGCTCCACGCGAACGAGCCATCGTCTTCGTGCGGCTCGCACGTCCAGTGCAAGCGAGGCTCGAACTCTCTCTTGAGGTTGGCGTACAGCAGCGCGGCCACGGAGCGCGTGGGCAACTCGGCCTCGAGCTTGGCGG
>Ga0137430_1000086_pt1 | contig 25827 bp, 39 predicted proteins | sample EasRivERMZT754_2_FD_104651 | JGI IMG/M metagenome (GOLD analysis project Ga0137430, IMG submission 104651) | Soil microbial communities from meander-bound floodplain in the East River, Colorado, USA - East River MetaG ERMZT754_2 | ecosystem: Environmental > Terrestrial > Soil > Floodplain ...
GCGGCGGGCTCGCGGTGCCGTTCAAGAAGGCGCCCAAGTGACCCCGATGCCCGAGTCGTTCACGCGCATGGTCGACCAGACCGGCCGTCCCCTCGAGTGGCGCGGTCGCTGGATCGTGCGCCATGAGGGCTACGTGCGGCTGGACGAGGACGCGTGGTGGGACGCGCTGCCGCATCTGCCGGCCGTGTTCCCGCGGAGCTACTACAAGGTGGCGCGTGGACGAACGGTGTGACTACCTCAGGGGTTGCCCGATCTGTCGGCCCGAACTGTCGTTGGAGGGTCGTGACGATCGTTGTTGGGCGGATAACGAGGAAGTCGAGCACGCGTTGAAGTCGGTGCCGGTCGTCGTTATGGCGTTCACCGAGTGCGCGAAGTTGGGCACCGGTCGGTTGGGTTTGTGTGAACATCATGAGGGATTGATCCTCGAGGGGAGTCAGGGATGACCGACGACGTAGTTTACGGAGTGCTGGCCGGTGTCGCGCTGTTCCTAGCGGTGCTGTTCTGGCGGATGGGCCGATGACCGAGCCAGAGAAGCCGATATTCCCCGGATGGCACAAGACCGAGCCAGAGACGACGAGCGACATCGAGACGGTGACGGCGTGCGTGGAGGGTGCAGCACGTCTCGGCGTGGAGCCGTTCATCGACGCACCCGCAGCCTGGTCCCGTATCCAGTCCGAACTCCAGGAGGCGAGGGAGACAATCGCCGATGTACGTGCCGCGAACCAGAAGATAGAGCACGCGCGAGCGGCGTGGGCAGCGGAGGCAGCCAGGCTAAGAGAGGCGTTGAGACTCGCCACCGAGGAAGGCAACGACCTCGCGGGAGAGACGGCCAGGCTAAGGGAGGAGAACGACCGACTGACCCGTGAGCGAAACACGATGTACCGACCCGCCGCGATGGTAGACCAGCTACGTGAGGAGAACGAGAGGCTGGACAAGATAGCGGAGGCGGCGGTTTGGGTCGTCACGCCGAACGGCAGCCCGCACCGAACACAGAAGGACGCTATCCATGCTCTCGACGGCGTTCTCCGCAACGCCCTTCAACCACAGACCGAGAAGGAACCCAAACGATGATGTGGCGTGACCTGAAGACGAAAGCGTACAGCGTCTGGATCGTGCCACTGCGGTTGGCGTGGGCGGACCTGCGCGAGGTGTACTGGTTCACGAAGGGGCTTTTCCGATGAAACGCAAGAAGGAACGGAAGCTGATCAAGTCCCGACTCAAGAAACGCTCGAGGATCCGGGAGCATGACGGGGTGCCGAAGAAGGTATTCGTCGGGGACGACGTCGTCCGGATTAAGCAGGTCGCCGGATACATCGGGTCGGACGTGGTCAACCGCACGCTGGGAGGACATTACGGGCGAGGTGGCATCGAACTATCCACGTTCGCGACGCGACCGTCGCTCCGGCTGATCCTGTTCCACGAACTGTTGCACGAAGCCCTCGACCAGGCGGGCATCAAGAACAAGACGCCGGAAGCCGAGCTCTTCATGGACGGGATCGACGACTGGATGCTCAACATGCTCAGGGATAATCCGAAGCTGCGGAAGTTTCTCTTCGAGGACGCGTCATGAGATTGTGCGGTGCGTTCGACGAAGAGCACAAGGTTTCTTGCGACCTGCCGGCGGGCCACGAACGCCACGAGGGGACCGCCTTGACCACCGAGAGCACCCATCGGGCGACGATCTACTGGGGAGACGAGGATGCCGAGGGCGAAGAGGACGCGTCAGACTGACGCCGGGGACGCCGACCACTACGCCGGCGTACTCGAGGACAAAGAGTTCAAGCTGACCCGTGTGACCACGATCATCAACAAGGTCACCGGCGACGCGAAGACTGGCATGTCCTACTGGGGTTCGCAGAACGCGATCCGGTATGTCGTCGACGCCCTCGAGGACTTCGACCTGTCGTTCTCGCCGGATTACGACGAGATGTACGCGGCGTACAAGACGAGCCCGTTCGACAACAACAAGACGTCGAAGCGGCGCGCGGACGAAGGGAAGCGGGCGCACAAGCTGTTCGAGCACCTGCTCAAGGGCACCGCGACCGTGAAGGCGCCCGGATACATGGGGGATGGCGTCTGGGTCGCGGCGCCGCTCGTCACGGACGGGGACGGTCCGCCGTTCATCCCCGTGAAGTGGGATCTCGCGGTGGTCAAGGCGTACGTCGAGATCTTCATGCACCTGAAGCCCGATGAGATCGAGTCCGAGTCGCGCGTACGGTGGTTCGAGCCGGGTCACCCGTTCGAGTGCCCCGACGCGGTCTGCACCCACGGGTTCGCCGGCACCTCGGACTACATCCTGAAGACCCTGCTCGTCGGGGGCGACCTGAAGACGCACAAGGGGGACGGCCGGTACGGCGATTTCCTGCAGAACGGGTTCTACGGCGTCGCCCGGAAGCAGATGGACGGCACCGACATCAATCGGCACATGGTGCTGCTCGCGGCCGAGGACGGGACGTATACCGACGAATACGGGTTCGTCGGTGAGGGACCGGTGCTGGCGACGTGGGAGATCTACAAGGACATGGTGCGACACGAGCGCGAGGCGAAGGAAGCGAGGAAGACATGAAGGGCATGTTGATCGGTTGGGTTCTGGGGACGCTCGTCGGGTTCGCGCTGACCGCAGGCGTCGTGCTCGGGCTGAACGCACTCGGCGTCGAGTTGGGCGTCGTCGCGGCCACGCTCGTCGGTGTGATCATCGGCTTCGGCTGCTCGTTCACGGGCATGGTGCTCGGATCGGAATGGTCATGACCAAACTACCGCGCATCATCGGCATCGCCGGCCACGCGCGGAACGGCAAGTCCACCGTGGCTTCCATCCTCGTGGATCGGGGGTACAAGGAAGTCTCCGTCGCTGAACAGGTGTGGAAGTACGCGCTCCAGGTGAACCCCTGGGTCCCGCGGCGTTCGAAGAGCGCACTCGAGCACTTCGAGCGGCTGTCGACGCTCGTCGATCGTGAGGGACGGGAGAACGCGAAGCTGAACATCGACGTGCGACAGCTACTGCAGCGCATCGCGGACGCCGCGCGCGACGTCATCGGGCTTGACGCGTGGATCGAGGCCATCGTGAAAGAGAATCCCGGCATCTACCACGACGGGCTCTACGTCCACAGCAGCCTGCGCCAGGTGCGCGACGCCGAGTGGATCCATCGCCTTGGCGGCGAGGTGTGGCGAGTGAAGCGGTACCTCACGGACGGCGGCGAGACGTCGGCGTATTACGCCACCGACCCCAGCGTCCCGAGTGAACGCGAGGTGGACGTCCTCTACGCCGACCTCGAGATCATCAACGACAAGTCTCGGTTCGACCTGATCGACAAGGTCGAGAAGTACATCAGTGATCGGGTGCTGGCCGCCGAGGCCGAAGCACGTTCTCGAGAGAGCGAGAGCGTAGTAAGGCAGGTACGATGAAACAGAAGAGGCAGATTCGGGCGATCCGTCGTGCGGAGCAGTCCGCGCAGCGCGGCTGGTCGTGCTTCTGGCACTGGCCCTGGGGCCACGTATGGATGGGCGACGCGACCCCCACCGACACGTACGAAGGGTGTGGCGTTCCGCGCTGCACGGCGATCCATTACGTGGGGGGTTACTGATGACCGAACAGTACCGGGGGTGGAACATCCCTACACTTCCGACGCTGAAGAAGTACGGTGCTGACGAGAACGTGTTCAAGGCCATCATCGATCGGCAGGGTGGCGTGTGTCCCGTCTGCAAGAAGGTGCCGAGCACCGGTCGAGGCGTGTTCGATCACGAGCACGTTCGGGGTTGGAAGACGATGACGCCGGCGGAGCGGCTGACGTACGTACGCGGGGTCACCTGCTGGTTCTGCAACCACTCATACCTCGGTCGTGGGATCACGGTCGAGAAGGCCCGCAACGCGGCGCAGTACCTGCTCGACTACGCGCTCAGGAGGACATCCCTGTGACCGAGAGCTCCCCGTCCCTACAGGTCCGGAGCGGAGCGGTGTTCGATCTGCTCGAGCCGAACTTCATGGACGTCGACATCCGGGACATCGCGTTCTCGTTGTCTCGCTTGTGTCGGTTCACCGGTCACTCGAGCGAGTTCTACTCCGTAGCCCAGCACTGCATCCAGGTCTCGTTCATCGTACCGAAGAAGCTGGCCCTCCAGGGCCTACTCCACGACGCGAGCGAGGCGTACATCGGCGACGTGTCCCAGCCGCTCAAGCGGGCGCTGGGCCGACTGGCGCCGGGGGCGCTGCCCATCATCGAGGACCGGATCCACGCGGCGATCGCGGCGAAGTTCCGGACCCAGTGGCCGCACGACCCGCGCGTCAAGGACGCCGATCTGCGCGCCCTGGCGACCGAGGTACGGGACCTGATGCCGGCGGCCGCGTACTGGGACGAGCAGCAGCTGCCTGAACCGCTACCGTTGACCATCACGCCGTTCTCCCCGAAGGACGCGGAGAAGAAGTACCTCGAGAGGTTCCGGGAGGTGTCGTGAAGGATGTGCGACTGCACTGTTTCCTAGCGCACGACCTGCCGCCCGGCTTCGCGCCGGCGGCTGACGTGTCGTGGGACATGGTGCATCATCTGCTCCATCGACTCTCGAAGTGGGGGCGACGGTGACCCGCACGCTCGTCGGTAGCAATCCAGCCGCGGACCAGTTCCTCGAGTGGTACGAACGCGACCACGAGTGGCTCGCCGTAGATACCGAGACCTCCGGGAAGAACCCGTGGCACGACCGGCTGCGCCTCGTTCAGTTCGGTGACGAGGAAGACGGCTGGGCCATTCCGTTCGAGTGGGAGCACGGCGCCCACATCGTCGCGTTGGCCCTCGATATGGACAAGCTGCTGTGCGCGTTCAACGCGAAGTTCGATCGGCAGTTCCTGTTCAACAACGGCATGAACGTCGAGGGGATCCAGGACGACGTCGGCCAGATGGTGAAGCTGGCGAGTCCGATGCAGGATAAGAACGGGCTGACCAACGCGAGCGTCCGTATCCTCGGGGACACGACGGCCGTCGACGACGAGGTCATCCTCAAGATGTTCATGTTGAAGAACCACGTCAACTACGGCACGATTGATGTCAACCAGTTCGAGTACTGGTGGTACGGATGCGGTGACACGATACGGACCGCGCGTCTCGCCGCCAGCCTGTTCCCTCGAGTCCAGGCGTCGTACGTGGAGCTCTACGAGATGGAGACCACGGTGTGGCAGGCGCTCGCCGACGCCGAGCAACGTGGCATGGTCGTCGACGAAGAGTACTGCCGCGAGGAATCGGCGCTGCTGCGGGAGGCGCAGGACGAGATCCAGGCGCCCTATCCGTTCCCCCTCGGGGGGAAGAAGGAACTCGTGCCGGCGCTCAAGGATCGCGGCGTGGGCGTAGCGACGACGGCGAAGGGGAACGACTCCATCACCGACGACGTGCTCACCCCGTTCAAGGGAGACATGCTCGTCGACGACGTCCTCGAGTACCGGGGGTTCGACAAGCTGGCGGGTACGTACTTCGAACCGTTCGTCCGGCTCGCCGTAGACGGTCGTATCCACACGACCATCAACGCCCTCGGCGCCCGGACCGGACGGATGTCCAGCGCGATGCCGAATCTCCAGAACGTCCCGAAGCGGGACACGGGGGACTACGTGCGGCGGGCGTTCATCCCGTCGCCGGGGAACGTCTTCGTGTTCGCCGACTACGCCCAGATCGAGTACCGCCTGTTCGCCTCGGCCTGTGCCGAGCCCGCCATGATCCAGGCGTTCCTCGACGGGAAGGACATGCACCGGGTGACCGCCGAGATGGCTTTCGGGAGGGAGGTCGACGAGGACGAACGGGACATGGCGAAGAACGGTAACTTCGCCGAGCTCTACATGGCCGGCCTCGCCAAGTTCGCGAAGACCGCCGGGATCACGATGGAGATGGCGAAGGACTTCCGGACCAAGTACCACCAGCAGTTCACGAGAGTGAAGCCGTTCACGCAGTCGGTCATGCGGTACGCCAAGGCCAACGGATTCATGGTGGAGACCAAGTTCGGCCGGATCGTGCCCGTGGACGAATGGGCCATCTGGGCCGCGATCAACTACCTGATCCAGGGCACGGCCGCCGATATTCTCAAGCGGGCGATTGCTGTCATTTCGGGTACTAGGTGGATAGAATACTTCGTGTTGCCGATCCATGACGAGCTCGGGTTCGACGTCCCCAAGGCGCTCGCGCCTGCCCTCGTGGCGGATCTGCCGGAGTTGATGGAGGACCGCACGACCTTCGATGTCCCGATCACGGTCGACATCAAGGTCCAGAGTCGGTGGGGCGAGGCCCTACAGGAGGCAGCCTGATGGCGGGACAGAATCGACCGGACGGGACCAAGGTCCAGCTGAACCTCGTGGCGGGGAAGGACATGCTCAACCTGTACGCGACGAGTTCGGACGAGATGGACGGGATCCTGCGGGATCTCAAGGCGAAGTTGCCGGGGGTGGCGACCGCGTTCGGCGCGAACTACGCCCTGGCATCCGAGGCGTCGGTGGAAGTTGCAGACGAGCCCGACGGGGCCGATCAGGCATCCGCCGACGACGCCGAGGGCGGGGGGAGTAGCGAGAACGAAACCCCCGCCCCGGCACCCAAGGCGAAGCCGAAGGGGACCGGCGCGGCGGCGAAGGTGGCCGCCCTGAAGAAGGCGTCGGGCAAGGCCGCGGCGAAGCCCGCCGAGGCGAAGTCGGAGGGCGGCGGTACCGCCCGGGAGCGGGCGCTCGCGCGCCTGAAGGGGGACAAGTCCTGATGGCAGGTTACGACTGGGGCAAAGAGAGCTACACCGAGGGCGGCGGCGGGGACTTCATCGGGGAGGCCGAGTTCAACAAGCTGCTCTTCCTCGAGAAGAACGTCTTGATCACGAACGTCGGCGACGGGGTCAGCACGTACAACGAGAAAGAGAAGCCGCAGTTCCTCGTCAGCTTCTTCGTCGACGACGACTCGCCCGACGCCGTCGAGCAGCTGAAGGGGTTCGACAAGGGCAACGCCGAGCGGAACGCCCGGATCGAGCGGATCCGCGCCACGCTCGAGGCCACCGGAGAGCCCGTCGAGGCCGCGTTCTGCAAGGTGGGACGCCGCAACGACATCCGCGGCCCGTACCCGAGCGAGTGATGGCCGACGCCAAGGAAAGGACGCTGGTGGTCACCGAGACCCACCGCATCGCGGTGCCCGATGGGCTCGAGGGCGTGGCCGATCTGGCCGCCGCCTACGTCAACACGAGCAATCGGCTGGACACCGACGGCGGCGGACTGTGGGACTACGGTGATCTCGACACGACGTACTCCGCGGAGGTAGTCCTCGAGTGAAGGAACTGGCCCGCGCTCTGAGCGACGTAGGGGATCCCTTCTACTTCCCCTACCCGCTGCCGGTGAACATGCACAAGGGGGACCTCGTGGAACTGCTCGGGGCCCCTCGTGTCGGCAAGAGCATGTTGGCCGTGAACCTGGCCGTCGACGCCGCACAGCGTGGACTGCCGGTGCTGTACCACAGCGCGGACACGCGTCTGTGGGCACAAGCCGCGAGGGTGTGTTCGATCCTGTCGGGGGAGACCACGCGAGCGGTGGAAGAGCGGCGGGACCACTGGGCCGGTTGGCTCGAGGGGGTCGGCCTCCCGATCCGGTGGTCCTCCGCTCCTGTGAACGACGCGAACTTCCAAGAACTGCTCGACGCGGAGCGTGAGTTCCTCGGGGAGTACCCGGCCCTGGTCATCGTCGACGTGGCGATGGACCTGATGCGTGGGGAAGAGAACGCCGGCAACGTCCAGAAGGTGTTCCGCTCCCTTCACGCCGCCGGCGACCGCACCGGCGCCGTCATCTACGCCCTGCACCACGTCCGGCGCGGGGACGCCGCCGAGGGAAACATGTACGTGTCGATGACCGACGGGGTGTACGGGGGCGAACGGATCGCCGAGATCGTCCTCACGATGTGGCGCGCAGGACAGGACCAGATCGCCCTGCACCTCGCGAAGAACCGACAGGGGATGGACGGGGTCACCCGGAACATCCGCGTGGACTACTCAAGGGCAAAGGTTGGTGTCTGATGGACGAGACGAAGTACGAGAAGGTCGAGGTCATGAAGAAGAACAAGGGTGGTCGCGACACGCCCGGTCCCGGGCGCGTCCATCCTCACTTCCCGCCCGCTCCCGTGTTCGTGTGGATTCATCGGGAGACCGGCGAGCCGGGGTACGCGGTGCCGGCGTGAACCCGGGCGAAGGGTTCATCGTCTACACTACGGAGGAAGGTGGCGTCTACCACGCCGCACGGGTCACGTACAACGACTACATGCAGGCCGCCGCCTCCCGGAAGTTCAACGGGAAACGCCTCGCGTACATCGCGTGGGCAACCCTGGAGATCGACTACGACTTCATCCTGGGCGCGGCGAGGGACTCACGATGATGGACTGGGCGAATGAGAGCTACCAGCGGCCGAACTGGTTCTCGAACATCAAGGATCAGGTCGACATCCTTGATGTTTTGACGAAAGTCGGCGCCCGGATCCGGAACACCCGACAGGGCGGATGGTGGGACGACGAGGTCGCCTACTTCTGTCCGTTCTGTTCGGACATCTCGAGCCGGAAGCCCGCCGGTCGCGCGAACACGAACAAGCAGGTGTGCCACTGCTGGTCGTGCGGGTTCGGCGGCGACGTCATCAACGTGGCAGTCCGGTACCTCAAGGTCGACGCGAAGGACACGCTGAAGTGGTTCGAGGGGGAGTTCGGGGTGAAGGTGGATGCTTGATGAGTTCCAGGCCCGTCTCTGGAGCGAGCGGCCCGCCGCGTTCTTCCGCGAGCGGGGGCTTACTCATTCCACTGTCTCGCGATTCGCACTGGGCTATACGGGAGAGCTCGGTGAGGGGTCGCCCGACCTTCGACATTGTCTGGTCATGCCCTACGAAGACGGGCTCGGTCGCGTACGGCAACTGCGCTACCGTCCATTGTACGACTCGTCGCTCAAGTACATCAGCATGACGGGCGATGAGCCGCACCTGTTCGCGGTCCGGGCGACCGAGCAAGCGACGGCCTACGTGTGTGAGGGGGAGATCGATGCCATGTCCGCGTGGCAGGCCGGGATCAAGGCAGTGGGCGTCCCCGGCGCGCACGCTTGGCGCCCTGAGTGGCGGTGGCTCTTCCGAAACTGTCGCCGGGTGGTGCTTGCCCTCGATCCCGATGAGGCTGGACTTGGCGCCGCTAAGGCCCTACTCCAGTCTCTCCGGACAGTCTCTGACGTGGAGATCGCCCATCTTCCCGACGGGCAGGACGTGAACGACGTGCTCCGCAAACGTGGGGAACGAGGGGTACGCGAGATACTGGGGGTCGCGTAGTGGGGAAGTGGTCCGGGACTGGGATCCCGCCGACGCGGAAGAAGTTGCGCCGCTATCGCCTTGCGGCGGAAGGGGAACGAGCAACAGACCAGAAGGACGGACGGGTCGACCAGTCCCGGTTCGATCGGGAGTGGCGGCGGATGAAGGGCGACAGGTTCTTGGAGGTGTGGGGCTAATGGCATTCAACGAGAAGAAGCACCAGATCGAGAGGCTCACGGCACAACGCGACGGCTGGAAGAGTGAAGCGGGGTACGCGCGTACGCTCGCCGAGGACAACGCACGCGAGGCCAACCAGGCCGTGTCGGCGCTCGCCGGCGCGCGCCAGTCTCTGGGCAACATCATCCGTCAGTCGATGGAGCGTCTGAACGCACAGGAGAAGAAGATCAAGGACCGCGACGATCAGATCGACGGACTGGTCGGTGAGCTCGAGCGCATGGAAGAGCAGAACGAGGAACTGCGAGAGGATCGGGAGCGGGCGGAGATGGCCGGCCTGATGTTCAAGGGTCAACGTGAAGCGGTGATCGACGAACTCGCGGTCTCGAACGCCACGGTCGCGACGCTCTCGAAGGTGGTCGACACCTACGAAGGGATGCTGGAAGAAGCCGCGCGGGAGCGGGATTCGCTGCTGAAGCGGCTTGAGGGCCCCGAGAAGCAGGGCGGCCAGGAGGTCAAGCCCTTCTTCGAGGGGTGGGTGCCGATCGACAGCCCCGTGGGACAGGCCATCTCGAAGATGCTCGGGATCCCCGACCCTCCCCCGATGGGCGACGACGACGCTCCGTTCCCAGACATGACGGACGAGCCGCCGCAGGACGGGGACATCGAGTACCCGGTGTGCCCGAACTGCCACCGCCGGCACCCACAGCAGGGCTGATGGCGGTCTGCGGACACTCGCACTGTCGTGAGTCCAAGGTGTGTCGGTACAACGCGAAGGAACGCGCCAAGGACGCCGAACGACACCGTGATCGATACGCTCGCGACCCCCTGAGGATGCGTCTGCGGGCCGAAATCCGGACGAACGAGTCCCGGAACCGTCGGGACAGGAGGTCGCTCGATGCCAGCACCGAAACCGAAAGCTGACTCCGTACTGGACGAGGAAGACTACGTCGATCTCCATCGTACGGAGATCACGCTGCGCCTCCGCATGCAACGGCGGCGCGAGGTGAACGATCTGTACAGGCGGGTTCTCTCGTTCAAAGAGAACTCGAAGTTGCCGAAGGCGACCCCGAAGGAACTGCTGGGGAGCGTCGAAGTGCCGGAGCCGACGGAGGGCCATAATGTTTGACGTCTCGGTCCGGGATGCCCGGGTGCTCCACTTCGACGTCGAGTGTCGACCCATGGCCTGGTACGGGGGAGACTTCGTCACGAAGCAGCCCACCGCCATCTCGTGGAAGTGGTTGCACGGCAACCCGTCCATACCCCCGCCGGTGTGGTTCATCGGGGCGTCGCACGAGCCGGACAACCTGGACGACGAAGAGTCCGAGATGCTCGAGGCGTTCCGGTTGCAGTTCGACGAGGCGGACATCGTCACCGGCCACTTCATCCGAGGGTTCGACCTGACCATCCTGGACGGGGCGCTCATGCGCCTCGACCTGCCCCTGTTGGGGGAGAAGCTGACGTCCGACACGAAGCTGGACTTCGCGAAGGCCCACGGCATCTCAAAGAGCCAGGAGAACCTCGGGGCCATGTTCGAGCTCGAGCACCCCAAGATCCCGATGAACACCTCGAAGTGGTTCGAGAGCAACAAGCTGACTACGAAGGGGATCGAATACACCCTCGAGCGGGTGGTGGGGGACGTGGAGCAGCACATCGACCTGCGGGAAACGATGCTCGACCGCGGGCTGCTAGCGGCGCCCAAGATCTGGACGCCGAAATCGAGCGGTGTCGGACAATACACCGCGTAGGGAGGTATGATGCGGAAGATCAGAACAGCGATGGTCGTGTTCGTGGCTGTGTTCTCGCTCGGAATCGCGGGAGCGCCGGCCGCCTCGGCGACCATTCTGAAGACGAGTTGCGGGTCGTGGAGTCACGGCGGGGGGACGGCGAAGGCGTGCGTGAAGGTGAATCAGCACTCCTACCTGTTCCAACTCGAGGGCCTGTGGGATGCCCAAACAACGGTCCTGCCGACGAACGGTTACTTCACGGTGAACTTCGATTACGTGCAGCTTCGCCGATCCTCGAGCGGCTCCATCGTCGTCACGAACACGGCCGACGAGACGTACACCCTGGGCAACCCGTCCGAATCGACCGACTGGGTTGGCGGGTGCGGAGCCGATCTGTACGCTCAGGGCCGGTACAAGATCAATCACGTCGTCGGCGGAGCCATCGCCGCAACATCAGGGTGGATCGTTCGTTCCACCGGGGCCACCCATTCGTCGGATTGCTGAGAGGGGGCATCATGGCCGCACTGAAGACACGGAAGAAGAAGTTCACGCTCGCCGAGGCAGGGATCTCGTCCAGCGTAGCGAACCGGCTCGTCTCGGAGGGTAAGCTAGTTCGCTCGGGCACCGTGCAGACGGGCCGGCAGGGACGTCCGGCGGTCCTGTACTCGAAGGTCTGAGGCACTGTGGCGCCGGTTGCGGAACCTAGGCCGCAGCAGTTGTATCGGGCGGAGTCCGGGGGACCGGACATCGAGGGATAGACCCGCGCGGGGATAAAGGCCCGTCGCCACACAGCAAAGCCCCCCAACCGAATAACGGAAGGGGGGCTTTGCTTTCCCTGTCGGGGAAGGTTACAGCTTGCCGATGGCGACGGCCAACGAGAGCAAGCCGACGGCCGCGTAACCGAGGGCTGCCCCGAGGTTCCGCTCGAACGCCTTCAGCGCCGCACCGACGGCCGCCACGACGGCGGCGCCCACGGCGGCGAACTGCGCGCCGGAGGTTGCAGCTTCTGCGAGTGCCATGATTCCTCCTCAGTCTCCGTGGATGAACAGGAAGTGGACGAGCATCCAGAGTAGGATGGCGGCCACGACCCACCACAGCGGGTTATTGGGGGTCCCGACCATCTTCCGAATGAAGAAGGTCAGCGGTCGACGGGAGTCTTCTCGGCTCGCCATTCCGAGTACCTCCCACAGGATGAAGAACCCCACGGTGACGACGGCCCAGATGATCCAGCCGATGGTGTGCCAGTTGTGCGGCGAGATGGGGGCGTCGTTCACGGAGTCCTCGTCAGGAGCATGTTGATGACGGTCAGCCCGAGTCCCACGATGGTCAGTCCCATGACGACGAAGGTGGTGATGAAGGCGCGTCCTCGTTTGGTGAAACCGTCCACGAACGACTCGAACTCAGGTCGGGGCAGGAATCGAAGACGAACGTCGTTCAGCTGCTCGTCCCGTTTCTCTTGCTCTAGCGCAGCCGTCGAGATGCCCTTCTCGACGCCTACGATCCGTGTCTCGATGTTCTTGAACTCGGCCTCGATCCAGGTTTTGAACATCTCGAGGTCGTGTCGGTCGACGGGCAGATTGCCGGGTGTGGTGGGGCTCAATCGAGGCTCCTTAGCAGGCGCTCGGGCCGACGGTATTGATGCTGACGTGGATGTGGCTGTGGAACACTCCAGTGTAGTGCGCCGAGCTCCCGTTCGCGAAGTAGATGCGGTCGAACAGGATGATGTACTTGATGTCGAAGAACTCCACGTTCGCGAGGAACGTGTTCTTCATCGCCACCATGTTCGCCTCGGTGTCGAAGTAGTCTACCGCCGAGAACGTCGCGTGATCGCTGTTCGGCTTGCACACGCCGTCGCCGGCCCATCGGGCTCGCTTGAACGTGGCCTCGATGTAGCCCTCAACGCGATCCAGCCCGACGGGGCCGGGGGTGTCCTTGACGGGCGGAGCCACCTTCGCCTGGCGGAGGTAGACCTTGTCGAGCACGTTGAAGCCGGAGCCGTCACTGCGCTCTTTGACCGCCTCGGCGCGGATCGTGTCCCCGACCGGACGCCGCCACAGTAGGTTCTGCGCGCGGCGGAGGGCGTCCTTGCGCGTCTTCTTGACGCCCACACTCCCATTCACGGCGACGCGGTATCCATCGGCGAACGGGTGGTCGTCGATTTCGTCGAACGCTGCGCGTGCGGCGCCGCGCGCCGTCAGATACGGACGCGATCGTTCGCCGTTGTACGTGTAGAAGTAGCGAGACTCGAACAAACTCATGACTCTCTCCTCGCGGCCACGACGGCCAGCACTTCCTTGACAGGGATCTTCCAGAAGGGCTGCATGCCCTGTCCGGGTCGGAACAGGACGGCCCCGGGGTAACGACCTTCCTTGATCATCTGGCGGACCCGGTACGACGAGACGCCCAGGAGACGGCCGGCCTGGACCGCGGTGACCCAGTCGACCTCGGCCAGACACATGGGACAACTCACTGCCATGGTGACTCCAGACTGGGGGTCTGTTACCCGCCAGGGCGGGTGCCGTAGTGCAGGTGGTCGAAGTGGTCCGGAACACGCCACAGGAGCTCGGTCAGGCTATCGCCGTACCGTCGCCCCAGACGTCGATTCAACCAATCGAGCGCGGCCATCTCACCGCGGAACCGTCCGCCACCGCCGTAGCTGACGTCACCGGCCATCCCAGAGTAGTGCTGGCTGTTGTCGATGTGCCCGGTGGAAATCTGTCCCGTACCACGATAGCCCTCGAGGCCGCCCACGGAGAAGCCCGGGATGTGGTCGATCCACTGACCGATGTCGAGTGCGAGCTCGCGCGGAGCGCCGCCTTGCGGCATACCTCCGGGATTGAAGCCCTCCCCTTGGCCGCCGCTCTGGGGTTGCATCATGGACATCACCTGCAGGTACCTGTCCTGCGCGTTTGGCTCCTGGAGGAGCAGGTCCATGAGTCCCATCAGTACCACCCCGTCTGCTTCTTGTGCTGATACGCGGCGTCGATGCCGGTCCGTCCGTCGTAGCTGTGAGTGTTCAGGTAGTTGAACAACCAGCGGATCTGGCTCATCGGGTCGTTCTCACGGTAGCCGTCGCCGAACCCGGAGATCTTCTGGGCGATGCCGGCCGCGCCGCTCGAAGGGTTGAGCGCGTGGGGATTCCAGCCCGACTCGGGCGACTTGTTGCCGACGCCCTCGTCGATGATGGCGTCGACCTTCCGCCAGTCCTGCGGGGAGTACCCGCGCTGCATGAAGAACTGACGGGCCTGGGCCTCGACGGAACCACCCCCGCCTCCCACGGAGCCCGCGTAGGCGCCCTGCATGGGCTGTCCGCTGCCCCCAAGGAGCCCGGACGCTTGCTGGTACCGGTCCTGCGCCGAGGGACCCTGCAGGAGCAGGTCCATCAGGCTCGTGGTCCGGGGGTCGTTGACGTCCATCAGGGATACCTCACGGCGGCGTTCGCGCCCATCACCGTGGCCTGCGCCTGCTGCTGCGCCTGGCTCGCGGCGTACTTGGCTTGATCGAACGAGAACGTGGACGCGCCGGACATCGCGAACGCCCGCGCGGGGAACGACTTCGGCTTGAACGGAGTGACGCCGGTGATGAGTCCGTACTGCGGCACCATCCCCATGATCTGTTGCATGAGCGGGGGCTGCCACGTTCCCGTGATGGGCTGCACGCCCGCGAAGGACCCGTCGGGGTTCCGCAGGATCTCGTACTGCGACCCGGCGAAGGACTCCACGAGGGTACCGGGGGGCGGCCGCCAAGGCTCTCCGAAGGGGTTCGTTCCCGTCAGCCGCTGAATCGTGAGACTCAGGAGAGGGTTCGTCAGCGCCGGCGCGTACGACTCCGTGACCGCGGCCAGAGGGTTGACGTTGCCGATGCGGACCCAGTAGTTCGGGGCCACCTCGGTCGCCTGTCCGCCCGCCATGTAGTCCGGCAGGGGGCCCTTCATCTCGTCGTCGATCAGGTGAATCTGGCGGAGGATCTCGGCCTTGAACGGGCTCTCGAACGGCATCTTCGCGACGAACATCGCCGTGTGCCGGTAGAACGGGTAGAAGGGGATCAGGTACTGCTTGATGGCCTTCTCCGCCGGCGACATCCGGAGGTAGTCCCCCAGGACGGCGTCGACCTGACGCGCGATGCCCTCGTATTCACGGGGATCGCTGCCGAATCCCTCGTCCATGATGCGGCCCATGGTCTTCCAGGTGCTCCCCACCTTGGACATCCAGTTCAGCTGCGCGTGACGCTGGGCCGCTGAGATCGCGACGCCCATACGGGCCGCGTCCTCGTTCACCTTGTTCAGATGGAAGATCTTTCGGGATGTCCAGCGCACCGGCTTCGCAAGGTACGCCGCCTTCGTGTTGCCGGCGGCCTCGAGCTTCGCGGCCAGGTCGGCCTGTCCGGACTGCAGCGCCCGTTCGGCGTACGTGGCGTCGGAAAGCTCGCCGCTCATGAAGTCCCGGTACACCGTCTGCGTCAACCGGTCGCCGAACATCGCCTCGACATAGGCCCGCTTCTTCGGCGACATCAGCAACTCGAGGTAGTACTTGATGGCGCCGGGATCCTTGACGCCCATGTACACGAGGTTGCCGAGGGTGTTGTTCACAAGCCAGCGGGGGGACAGGCCTAGGACGGCCGTCTTCCACCCGTTCATGATGCTGCTGTAGAAGAACGACGCCTTGGGCGGTAGCTGCAGGAACGGTTTGGCGAACCGATCCATCAGTCTAGCTACGTGCGCCGGGATCGCGTAGATCTCGTCCGCGGCGATCGCGCCCTCCTGGAACGAGCGGAGCGCCCGATCGCTGACCTCGCGGAGCGCGTCCATCGTGGCCTGCTCCGGCGTCAACCCCTGCATCATGGCGTCGTGCTTGATGGTGATGAACGTCTTGCGCGCCTCGAGCATCGCGTTGACGCCGTTCTTCGACAGGTAGACCTCGCCCGTCGGCTGGATGCCGAGCGCCACGGCCTTGAGTTCGTCCTCCGTCGGCGTGCGCCCGTATTTCTCGGCGATCGAGAACAAGGCGTCCCGCGTCTCGTCGTGCTTCGCGATCTGCGCGTACACGCGGGAGTAGGCGAGCGCCGGGTCCTTCTCGTACAGGCCGCTCTCGAACAGGACGGCCTCGTTCTTGTCCATGCGGGCCGTCTCGGAGAGCAGCTGCGTCTGCTGCTTCCCCTTGAAGTTCAGCGCCTCGCCGGTGAACTTGCTCGACTTCAGGTGGGGGAAGTACGTCGGGATCTCCTGCAACGGGTCACCCTCCGCCTGCGCGAGCATGTCCTTCCAGCTGAAGCTGGGGAACTCGCCCTGCACCACGATCGACTCGTGCGTCAGGGCGTAGATCCGCTGGCGGACGAACTTCGCGGCCTCGACGGGATCGGTAGTGCCCCACCAGTTGCTCTTGAGCGTCTTTTCCCCCGTCGCCAACCGGCCGTGCAGCGGCACCTCGGGGGCGTTCAATCCCTCGGGCATGACGTCCGGGGTCTGGAACGGGATGACCTCGTCGACGTTCGTGTGTGTGATGGCGTTATCGATATCGTTCTCGATGAGCTCGCGCACCGCCTTCGTGATGGCCGGGTGGCCCGTGCCGAGCCGGTTGGAGATGATCTCCACGGCCCCGAGCAGGGACGCCTCCTGCGGCGTCTCCCCCGTGATCTTCGCCGCCAGCCCCTGGAGACCCGCGCCCGAGGCGTGGGAGTCCGTGACGGCCTGGAAGTAGTCCGCCAGGTCACGCTCGATGTCGTTCATCAGGGAGGCGTGGCGGTTCGCGCGCATCGGCAGGAACGCCCGATCCCACATCTTCCGGTACGTGAGCACCCCGTGACTGAGCTCGACGGCGGCGGTCCCCATGTGCGACAGGGCGTTGATCTTGTCGGCGGCCTGCAGGATGGGGTTGTACTCGATGCCGGCGGTCTCGGCGTTCATCAGCCGACGGGTGTGCCGGAACGTGTACGCGCTCGACGCGCGGGCGCCGTTCAGTTCGTCCTCGAGGACGATGCGCCGGGCTTCGAGCCCGGAGACGTCCGCGGCCTCGTCGGCCATGCGGGCGGCGTTGATCTCGGTGTCGATCGCGTTGGTCTCAGACTCGATGCGGGCGATCTGTCGCTGGTTCGACGCCCACTTCGCCTGCTCGTTCAGCAGTGTCTCCGTGACGACGTCGACCTTCGAGATCTGGCCCGTCTTCGGGTCCCGGAAGGTGCCGCGGTACCCGTCGTAGGAGCCCGCATCGGCGAACCCGTTCTCGACCGCGACGAGCTCGTGGCCGGTCACGTCCTCGACGTGCTTCAGGATGGCCGGGGCATCCCCGAGGGTGGCCTCGGTGGAGTAGACGGCGAGGTGCGTGCCCGTCGCGCCGGCCAGGTTGGACGGGTTGGCGCCGGGCGACATCGGGTTGGTGCTCTCGAGCCGCGTCCACTGTCCGGGAGACATGTCCTTGGCGAGGGGCTCGATGAAGGACCGGTTCAGCCCGTCGGTGAGCGCCGGGGCGGGGACGCCATACTGGGCTTCGAACGCCTCGTCGATGATCCGCATCGTCGGCCGTAGGGACGGGCCCTCGATGGACAGGGTGCCCTGCAGGGCGTCCGGCAGCACGGCCTTCCCGGCGTCGTCGAGTTCGTTCACGTACTTGAGCGTCGTCGTCGACAGCGAGGTCGTGCGGTTCTTGGCGTTGATGCCGAGGAGCCCCATGGTGCGCGACGTGAATCGGTTCTCCAGGCTCTTGCTGAAGGTCGGACGGAGGATGTCGAGCCCCCGAGCCTCAGCGAGGATCTGGGCCTCGTCCGCGCGCTTGTACGCCCCGATGTCCATGATGGCCGCGGCGGGGTTGTCCGGGTTCCGAAGCTCCGCCCACGCGAGGGCCTTCTTGGGGGAGAGGCTGAACGCGTCGTACATCTGGTTCTGCACGAAGCGCGTGACGGGGTTGATGGACTGCCCCAGCCGAACGGGCTCCGTGGCGGATCCAGTCAGGGACATCGCTTCGCGCGTGCCCGGCCCCAGGATGGACTCCGCCATCGCGTCCGGCAGCAGCTTCGTGGACGGCAACGCGCGGGCGATCGCGGGCACACGGGCGCCCATGGCCTCGAGCTCGGCCAGTCGGCCGGCGGACGCCGCCTTAGTGGCCGCGCCACCCACCATCAGGGCGTCCCCGATGTAGGCGATGGGGTTGTTGTACAGCCCCGACCCGATTTCCTTGATGCCACCCCAGATGTCGCCGTGACTGAAGTCGTCCCACCCGTACCGACTCTGGTAGTCGTGGGCGAGGGCCTCCGGCAGCGCCTTGGCCGTCTGGAACAGCTGGAAGTTCTCGGGGTGCTCGAGCGCGCTCGGCCCGTGGGCCAGTTGCACGAGGTCGTGGACACCCTGTCCGATGAGCGAGCCGACGCCCTGCACGACGTCCCATGCGCCCCCGACGAGGTTGCCGAGGAACCCGCCGATCGACGGGCTATCGCCGGCGTCCACGGGGTTCAACGCATGGATGCCCTGTCCGGCCGCTCGCGCCCACGGGTTCACAGCCCCCGTCGGTGGTGCGATGGCGGGGGCTGATCCGGATCCGAAGGGGTTGACGGCGGGCATGTTACGATACGGCCACCGGGGCCGCGGTACCGATCAGCGCCGTGGATCCGAACGTCGCCGTCATAATGCCCTTGACCCGACTCGGGTCGGAGGCCACCATCTGCGCGTTGAACGGATCGGCCTGGGCGAAGGTGAGGTACGCCGTCTGGGCGTCCATGCCCTTCGCGCGCGCCTGCGCCATCGCCTGCTGGAAGACGCCCCAGTCGGCGTCGACCTCAGCCGTCGCCTGAGCCTCCGCCTGCGCGGGGTCCACCTCCGGCACGTAGGCCGGCGAGAGCGACGAGGGTCCGGCGCCGTACTGCATGATGTCCGACATGCCCTGGCTCTGTGGCCCGTACTCGACGTCGCTCCGGCTGGGCTGGGCGATGTTCAGCGTCTGTCCGTTGGCGTTCGTCATCCCGGCCTGGGCGTTCTGTGTCGGGTACGCCCCCTGGAGCATGCCCTGCACCGCCGGGCCCATGGGGCCGGGCTGCGCGTCCAGGAGCGCCTCCGCGCCCGCGTAGGGGATGCCGCCGCTGGCCGCCTGCGTGAGCAGGTCGGCGAGTCCTCCGAGCCGCTCCTGCCGCTGGGCGACCCGGTTGGCCTGGTCCCCGTAGATGTCCTGGGAGATGCCGTACGCCTGTGTCGGATCCATCCCGCCCTTGAGTGCCTCGATGAGGCCGATCAGGCCCTGTTGGTTCTGCGGGCTGAAGTTCATCCGTGGCCTCCTGTGTTGACGACTTGACGTCCCGGCTGTCCGGTACCCGGACGATACTTGCGGTGCAGCTTGTTGATGGTCGGAAGGAAGTTCTGGTACGCCCGACGGAACTGGCTGAAGTTGTCGAAGGACGGATGCGGCGTGCTCGCGAAGACGTCACGCATGGTCTGTCCCGAATCCCGAAGGTATGTCTCCTGCAGGATGGGGGGCAGCTGGCCGTAGCTCTGCGCGTTCGTCCACGCCGCAGGGGTCTGGGGCATGAACGTCGGGTTGAAGTTGTTCCCGCCCGCGGCCGTGTCGCCGAGACCGTAACCGCCCTGGCCGCCACCGGGACCCTGCGGATTCTGAACAGGGGGCCCGTTGTTGGGGCCGTTGTTCGGGCCGTTGTTGGGCGGACCGTTGTTGGTCGTGGCCGCCCCCAGCTGTCCCTGGAGCCACTCGGAGAACGCCTTGTCGCCCTGGATCTTAGACATGGCGAGTTGGCGCTCGAGGTCGGACTGGCGCAGCTGGTCCTGCTCGGCGTCGATCATCGACGGCTGCTGCGAGTACAGGTTCCGGATCTGGTTGTTGTACCCCTGCAGCGTGTCCTGCATCTGCTGCATGAGGTTGTCCTTCGCGTACCGACCGGACAGGATGCTCTCGCGCTCCGCGGCCTGCTGGCTCCCCTGGTTCATCGCGTCGAACGCGGCCAGGTTCTCCATGCCGCCGGCGCCGATGGCCTGGCCTAGGCCGTTCGCGGCGTTCACCTCGGTCGAGGGCAGACCCACGGGGAGGCCGTAGATGGACGTGTCCACCCCGCCGCCCTGGAGCGTGCTACCGAGGCCGCTGATGCGGCCCTGGAGATCGTCGGCGATCCCGCCGAAGTCGGGGCTGGGGAGGCCCTGGAGCGCCTCCGTGGCGCCGCCGTAGATGGCGCCCGTCCCCTGCATCTCGCGGAGGAAGTCGGCCTGCGCCTGCTGGAACTGGCTATTCAGCGAGTCGATCTGCGGCTGCTGCTCCAGCTGGACGTTCCGGGTCGCGCGCTGGTACCGGCGATCGGACTTCTGGGACGACTTCTTGAAGCTGCCCCCCTGTTTCTTCGGGGACTTCTTCGCGGGCTTCGGGTTGGGCTTCGGCATTACTTCTTCCTCTTCTTGGGACGCACCTTGCCGCCCTTCGGCTTCCCCTTCGCGGGGTAGATCGGGTTGAACTCGGGCGTGTTCGGCAGCTGGTACCCGCCGATCGGGAGCCCGAGGGGCATCGCCTGCTGGGCGTCGAGCGCCCGCTGCAGGTACGCCTGGAACAGCTGCTGGTTCACGTCGAGCTCGCTGCCGCCGTAGCCGGTCGCGAGGTCGGAGTACTGGCCCATGGCGTCGAGGCCGATGTCCTGCTCCTGCCGGCCGTACGGGATGGCGACCTGGCGCTGTTGCTCCTGCGCCCGGATGCCGCTGTCGTACAGGCCGCGCTCGGCCATTGCCTCGTCGACGTCGCGCGCCGCGTATCCTCGATCGGTTCCCAGTCGCGCGAGCCCCAGGTCCGAGCCGGCGCTCACCAGCTGGTTCCCGGTTGAGTACTGTGTGGCGCCGGCGAGGCGCTGATTGTTCACGTTCGACTGGGCGGCCTCGAACCCCGGCGTGTTCGGCAGGAAGTTCGGGGCCTCCGGGGGGAACTGGGGCATGCCGGAGAACTGGGGAGCGGTCGTCTCGACCGGACCCGGCGCCCATGCGCCAGCGGGCTTCGGCTTCTTCTTGATCGGCCGATTGGGCCGCACCTTGCCGGAGCCCTTCCCCTTCTGGCCCAGCTGCATGTGGGGCTTCGTTCCGTATCCCTTCATCGCCGTCCCATCATCCACCACGGTTCTTCGCCGTCCGTGTATCCGAACTGTCGCAGCTGCTCGGGGCTGATCCCGCCGTAGGGGGACCATTCACCGCTGCCGTAATCGCCGCCCTGGACGTTCGTGTTGGGCCGCACAGACCCGCCGCCCGTACCGTCGCCACCCGCGGACGACCCGCCGTAGCCGGTCTTCTGATTCTGTTCGTACGCCGCCTGGTGTCTCGCGTACGCGTCCTGTTGCGCCGCGATCCACTGGTCTTTGGTGCTCTGGCCGCCCTGGCTCTGATACATGCCGTAACCCGAGGCCGCCGAGTACGGTCGACCGTCGGGACCGATGTTGGCGACGCGATCGTCAAACCCGACCATCTTTCCCATGCCGCCGAGGTACGCGTCGATGAGTTCGGGGAACTGTTGGAACAGGTCACCTTGGAGCATGTTCTTCGAGTCGTTCAGGCCGCCGCTGAAACCCGGAGCCTGCATCATCCAACGCATCTGTTCTGGGGTCAGGTTCGCGTTGAACGCTCGATCGGACTTCGCGTCGACGCCGCCGCCCAGTGCGCCCATGTACGCCTTGTTGTCGAACATCCAGTTGATGCCCTTACGGCCCAGGCCGCCTTCGGCCATCTGGTTCGCGAGGGTCTTCATCTGGTTCTCGTTCAGGGACCAGTTCGCGTTACTTCCCGCAGCGTCGGGACCGCCGGAGTACCCCTTCATCTGCTTCTTGATCCATGCGGGGGTCACGCCCGCACGCCTGCCGTCGCCGGCCGCCGTGTCGCCGGGGACGCCCCCGCCGGGCATGCCGCCGATGCTGTTCGGGGGACGCACAGACGGTCGACCGCCCGAGGTACCTCCGTACCCGCCCCCTTGCTTGACCTTGCCTCCACCGCCACCGTATCCACCGAGGTCCAGCTGGCCGACCTTGCCGCCCTTGTACTCTCCGGTGCCCATACCTCCGCTGAAGTGCGGGGGCGTGATGCCGCCGGGACCCTGACCACCGCCCGTGGCAAGGCCGCCACCGAGGCCCGAACCCGTCGGACCAGGGCCGCCGTAGCCGCCAGGGAAACCGTGTGGTTTGTTCTTCGGAGGGAGTCCCTGATGCGGCACGCCGCCGCCGGGAGGCATCGTGGAGCCGTACGGGTCGACCTGGCCCGGGGGGCCGATGGCCGCGTTCGGACCGTGAAGGTTCTTCCGTTTCTTGACCTTGCCCTGAAGTGGACCCTTGGCGTTGATGACGGTCATCAGAAGAACCCTCCCGGCGGACCCGTCGGGGGCTTGCCGCCGCCGAGTAGGTCGATCAGACCCTTCGGGATCTTTCGTCCTCCCCCGCCACCGCTCGAATCGTCGCCGATCATGTATGAGGGGGGCGGGGGTGCCCCGCCGCCACCCAGCTGGTTGGTGCCGACGCCTTCCGGTCCGGCCGGCGCCGCGTTCGGACCCGCCAACGGATTGTTCATCATCTGGGCGAAGCCCGTCAGGTTCTGGCTGCCGAAACCGCTCAGGTTCGCGTAGCGCGCGCCCATGAGGTACGGCAGGATCGCGGAGATGCCCGCCGCGGGCCCGCCGACGCCTCCGCCACCACCCGTACGCCGCCGGTCGCGCTCATCCATGGGTACGGGTCCCAGCCCGCCCCCGCCGGCCTGTTGCCCCGGCACGCCTCCGCCCTGACGGAAGGGGCCGCCGAGGCCGCCACCCGGGGGTGGTGCCCCGCCGCCCGCCTGCTGCCCGGGCATGCCTCCGCCCTGACGGAAGGGGCCGCCAAGGCCACCGCCAGCGGGCAAACCGCCGCTGGGAAAGAGACCTGGATTCATCAGTCGTTCCATGACGAGCTCCTCCATCATTGGGTCCATCAGATCGCTCCTGTCCGGATGATCCACATCCCGCCGGTCGGCAGGGTGCCGATGTCCGCGGCCGAGGGTAGGCCGAAGGTGGTGCTTCCGTCGCCGACACCGTACGTGGTGCCGATGAGATCGAAGAGTGCCGCGTAGTCGTGTCGGTTGATGTCCGAGTCGTCACACTCGAGCCAACCCGGAGGCGCCAGCGCGCCCAGGTATGCCACGACCGAGCCGAGCGGCACGAACCCGTAGGTCGCGAACTGGCCGAACTGCTCGATCGCCTGGTTGTTCGAGCGGTGCGCCTTACCATCCGACTCGAACTTCCTCGCCGGCATCTGGATCGGGGAGTCGGAGAGGGGCATCAGCGCCTCGGTTCGACGTCGACGCCCAGGATGGCCTTCTCGATCTCGAACGGGTCACCCGAGCTCACCACGGTCTCCTCGGCCTCGATCTGGAGCCAGGACTTGCCCTGCACCCAGCCGATGTCCACCCGCTCGCGAGAGACCTCGATGCCGGACGAGATCTCCCACGTCCGTTCCTCGATGGTGTTCCCGCCGGCCCGGATCGTGATGTTGACCGGAGAGATCCCGCCGTGTCGTCGAACCTGAAGGAACAGGTGACGCGGCGTGTACTTGAAGTTCGGCCCGTTCAGGAACAGGATCTGGGACTTGACGTGGTACGTGGTCTCGTGCGGCGCGAAGTCAGCGATGCGGTCCGGCACGCCCTGGATCTGGTAGGCCAGGGGTCCCGAAATCTCCGAGTTCTGCGTGCCGAAGAACAGCTGGTCCCCGACGACGTCCCGCACCGAGTGTGGGCCCTCGTCGAAATCGGACAGGGCTTCCTTCCACCACGCGCCGGAAACGAGGTTGTAGACCCACAGGGTGCCATCGGACGAGTCCGAGATGTAGAGCTTGTCGTTCTTGTACGCGGTACTCACGAGACCGAAGATCTGGTAGTCGCCCTGGATCGGACGGGAGACCGGCTCGACGGAGCCGCCCTGCACTGACCACACGTTGAACTCGTCGGCCACGATGGTACCGAACGGCGTCCGACACGCGGCTCGCCCCGGCGACGCCCCGCCACCCTCGAGCTCCGCGAGGAAGAACGAGGACACGCCCGAGCCGGACAGGATCCAGAGGCTGTTCGTCTTGCAGATGAGCAGCAGGTTCTCGACGCTGATGACGTCCTCGATGGCCGTGCCGTCGTCCGCCTGCACGTCGATGAAGTTCGTCCCCGGGATCGATCCGCCGGCGGAGAAGTCCGAGTAGTACAGACGGCCGGGGTTCGCCAGGGTCCCGCCGTAGAAGTATCGGTTCTTGTGGTACGCCAGCGCGCGAGCGCCCGTGATGTCCGTGACGTTGTCCCACGTCGCGGTGGCTTTGTCGTAAATGCGCGGGTAGGGCATCCCCGTCCCGCTGTACACGAAGGCGCTGGCGCCCTCGGCCATCTTGACCATCAGGCTTTGGTCGACCGAATCCGGCGCTTGGTCGAAGAGTTCCCATTCGTCGTCCGCGATCTGGTCTGACGGAATGGTGAACAGGATGTAGCCACCATCGGTGATCTCGTCGAGGCTCAGTTCCAGACCGATGGCGATCCAGTCGTAGCTGGCCGCCAGCGTAACGTCGTACGCGTCGATGGCCTGATCGCTCTCCCAGAACTGCGCCGCGCTCGCGCCCTCGGTGTTCGTCACCTCGACCTCTTCGGTGAGCGTCGCGGACGAGAACTGGGCGGCGGTCGTCGCCGTGGCCGAAACGACCACGAACGGAACGGAGTTGAGACCGACCGGGCTCGCGAAGGTCATCGTCGCCGTGGTCCCCGTCCCCGAGTTGTTCTCCGAAGACTGTGTGATGGACATGCCCGTCGACAAGTCCGTCAGGTACTCCGTGTCCACGGCGGTGAAGACGCCCACGATGATGACGTTCGACAGCTGCGTGTTGCCCGCACCGTAGTTCACCGTGATGGTGCCCGCCGACGTGCTGTCCACCGCGGCCTGATACACCGAGGTGCGGAAGTTGCCGACCGTCTTCGACTTCACCAAGTTCCAGGTGACGTTCCACCCGTTGGTGCCGACGATGGACACGGGGATGTCCGGGGTGCTCGCGGTCTTCCTATTCGTGACCGTGACGAGCGCGTACCCGTTCAGCACCGGCGCCACCGATCCCGTCACGTACGTGGTCGCGTCCACGTTCGAGTTGTTGTTCGTGATGACCGTGTAGTCCACGAACCCGGTCAGGTCGGCCTGTGCGTCGCCGGTGATGGCGGCCACAAGGTTCTGTTCGAACTGGTCCGTGTCCGTTCCGGTCATCGTAATGATGAGGGCGTAGACGGGTTTGCTGGCCCCGTTGTCCACGGACATCGTCGCGGTGTGCGTCGCCTTCGTGGCGTACGACCCTCGGTACCACCGCCAGTTGGAGTCAAAGGATCCATTATCCGCCGTCACGTTCTGGCTGATCGAAATGTAGTTGTCGTCGCTGTGGACGGGAAATGTTAGGTCTCCGTCGGGCATGAACCCCATCGCGAAGATGGCCCCGAACTGCGACGGGCTGGTCGACGTTGTAGCCGTGACCGGCTCGACCCCATTGGCGAGCGCCGACAGGAACCCGGTGAGTCCCAGTCGAATGTACTCGACGAGAACTAGCTGGAGGCCGCTACAGGCGGCGTTCACCGTGGCCGTGTACGACGTGGGATCGTCGGCCTGAATAACCTTCGCGAACACCTTGTTGAACATGAACCCACGAGAGGTGTTCGTCAACGTGAATGGGTAGATCTCGA
>Ga0137430_1000089_pt1 | contig 25337 bp, 26 predicted proteins | sample EasRivERMZT754_2_FD_104651 | JGI IMG/M metagenome (GOLD analysis project Ga0137430, IMG submission 104651) | Soil microbial communities from meander-bound floodplain in the East River, Colorado, USA - East River MetaG ERMZT754_2 | ecosystem: Environmental > Terrestrial > Soil > Floodplain ...
TATGCCGCCGCCGCCGCCGCCGCCTATGCCGCCGACTATGCCGCCGCCTATGCCGCCGCCGCCGCCGCCGCCTATGCCGCCGACTATGCCGCCGCTCGACTAAAAGCCCGTCAATGGCAAATGGAGTACATTAAAACGATTGATTGGAAGTTTATGGACGAGGTGGAAGGATGAACGCAAGTGAATATCCGAAGTGTGTGACGTGTAAAAAGTGGACTATGGTAGAAAAAACATGGGGTGATTGTTCGATAGGGACGATGGAAGATTTTGTTGTAGCGGATCGTGAAGATTACGAAGCTGCAATGACACGCGAATCTTTCGGCTGCATCCACCATTCGGCAATTGAACAAGCAGAAGGGAATGAAGATGAAAAAACTACCTAACGAGAGAGATGCGAGTAACCCGCCGAACCATCAAGAAATAATCTTCATTATGCACACAGATAGAAAAATCTCAAAAGCATTTTACAACAAACGTTCGCACCAATATGAGCCGTTGTCCAGAAACGGATATTACCACTCTGTTATCTCGTGGTGCGAAGAAAACGACTTGCTTGCGATACTGCCTGATGCCGACGCACTTATCGAACAACTGAACAAACAACAAACGGAAAGGGAGGGGTGATGAAAGGGAAGTTAGAATTACCGTGCAACAGGTGCGGTTTGGCGTACGGTATGTCTTGCACCGATCCGCGTTGCGAAGCTGTCAAAATTGACAACGGTACAGTAGTCGATAAAAATGCAGACGAAGACTGGTTAGACTTTGAAGTTAGAACCAACCCCGAAGGATTTGAGCGGTTTCTGAAAAAGGTTTTACCACCATCCGAAAGCAACCAAGATGCGTGAACTGAAAGAGGGTGAACAATACGCACTAATCATAAACGGCGAAGTAATGTCAACATCATATCGCAAAGAATGGCTACGCAATATGTACGAAGACATGAAAGCCAAATACCCACACTCACACGTTCAATTCGGCATCTCGACACAAGAGCTGGTAGATATAATTGTGGAGGTGGAAGAATGAACTTTACAATCGGGATGCCACAAGTGGTAATGATTGTGATTCTATTCTTGTCTTTGCTATTGCACATAGTAAAGCATGGCGAATCACGTGAAGCCGAAAAGTACAACGCTATCACTCAAGCGTTGGAAATGATTATTGTTTTATCCGTTCTGTATTGGGGAGGATTCTTTGATGCCTAACATCATACGCAAACTGGTTTACAAGTGGAAGGTGAAACAAATAATGAAGCGTTGGGATGAACGCAACAAACGCCACACCGATGCGTGGCTTAAACAAAGCGGTGCGTTATCAGATGGACAATACGAGTTTTACATGCGGTCAGACAAGGAATACTTTGAAGGCTTACTCACCCAACTCAAGGAACGCTACCATGCCTAACACAATCACCAAAGCCGAACTGAAAGAGCAAGGGTGGACGTTGACGGAGGAATCGTTGCCTCAATATGCGTTAGATGCAATTGAGGTCAATGTTTACGATTGCTATGGTGCAACTAATTGCGTCAACTTTCAGAATGTTCGATTAGATCCCAAACACTTCATCGCATGGCGCGAAATTCAGGAGGTGGTGTGATGAGTGATGTTAATTGTCCGTACTGCGATGCTGAATTAGAAATCTGCACCGATGACGGTCATGGGTGCGAAGAAGGTGTGACATACGAGCAACATTGTAGTTCGTGTGATAAGCACTTTGTGTTCACGGCGTCAATATCGTATCACTACGAACCATATAAAGCCGATTGTTTGAATGGCGCGCCACACAATTACAAGCCAACGAAAACATTTCCCAAAGCGTTCACAAGAATGTGCTGTGAGTGGTGTGATGAAGAACGCAAACTAAGCGACGATGAACGAAAGAGTCTCGGCGTAGAGACACCAGCGGAATACTTCGAAAATCTCAAGAAGGCAACCCCATGACACCCCCTGAACTGATCGCGTGGCATAAATCAAGAGCGCGGACATCGCGACAAGAGGATGTTGCGAATGCAAGTAAACTCACCGCCGATTTACTGAGGTTGTTGGAGGATGTGATGAAAGAGATTGAAAGGAGGGGAGCAAACCCGTACGCAAGAAACATTCCCTATGGTGGATTTCTCGACCGCTTCAACGAACTTTTTAAGGAACAAGGAGAACAACTATGAACATCGACGAACTCACAATCGGCGAACTGCGACAAGTCGCAAAACTCGCACACGCAATTGATGGCACATCACAGCCACAAACACAAACACACATACCACCAACACGTAAGTCTATTGTTCGTTCACGCGATCATGGTGTTGTGTATGGTGAAGTTCTATCAATCGACGGAAGAACTGTAACTGTAAAGAATGCACGTCAGATGTGGTCTTGGAAAGCTGCAACGGGATTTGTACTTATTGATGTTGCTAATTATGGATGCGTGGCAAGCGAATGTAAATTTTCTTCACCGTCAACATCACCGATACTCATGCTTGAATCGTGCGCTGTTATCGAAATGACAGACACCGCAATTGCATCGTGTGATGCCGTACCAAACCACAAAGGATAAATCATGAGTGCAATTATCCTAGATCAATCGGATAACGATTGGTGCTTGAAAAATCAAGATGGCTCTGGCGATGGCTATGGCTCTGGCAATGGCTCTGGCGATGGCTATGGCTCTGGCAATGGCTATGGCGATGGCGATGGCTATGGCTCTGGCTATGGCTATGGCTCTGGCTATGGCGATGGCTCTGGCTATTAACCAACACAAGGAACAAACATGAAACCGAGCGACGTAGTGGTTAAGTCCTATTACCTGTTCAACCCCGAACAGGAAACACAATACTTCGATACACTCGAAGAGGCGGTTGCTTCTGGTAACACGGAAATCAAAAATTTCCTAAGCGACGATGGTGAATGGTACGACGATGTTGGTTCGCTTCGCGTAGGGCTAACAGCCAACCTCGATGCAAATCACCGCGACCCAAATCCATTGTACAAAGCCGTTGCGATTAACGTGCGGACAAGACCAACAGAAAAGGAATTGGAAGGGTTGACCGAAGAGGAGGTAGAAGAGGAACTTTGTGATTTCCATTCACACGATTTCCTCTGTGATTATATCATGCAACAACTGGAGGTGAAGTGATGGGGCACGTTAAACACTACGCAATTGAATGGAAGGTAACCGAGGATGGATTCTATAACGTGAACGGCGTTGTAGTGTATCTGTACGAAGGAGACTGGATTTCTTGTAATGATTTGCCAACACGAACAGAAGGAATCAAATCAGTAACAGCCGAACAACTAAGTTATCTCGACAACCACAGCACCCTAAAGGAAACAACAATGCAAAACACCCAACGCAAGTACAGATTGGAAAACGGCGGACGGCCTGTGAGTGAGTTGAAGAACTATACATTTGGTGCATGGGAACTGGTTGCTTTCATTGACAATGCAGGCGAACTAAAATTTTCGTACGGGCATTTGAATGAGGGCGCGAACGCATTTAGTTGGTTCAACAACCCTTCCCAAACTTGGGCATACCCCGATGAGGTGGAGTTGGTGGAAGATGAGTGGGAAGTAAAATACATTAACGGGGAATGGTGTGTTTGCTTTAGATGCGGTGGCTCTACACACGCTAAGTTTAACAGCAACTCCGCTGTAATTGACGCCCAACGCGAAGCCCAAGCACTATGCGATAGGTTGAATGGGGGTGGGGTGTGAGCGAACAAACTAACGATGTTTACGAAGTCATCACTACCACCATGCAAAACATGGTTAAGTGCATTATCGTTCGGGCAAAGGATAATCACACACGCCATAACTTGCCCGCATCCAAGCCATATGGTTAAAGTCGATACGGTGTATACGCATCAGGCGATGGGGGCAGAATGACACTAATCCCAAACCCAACGCCTTCTATGGGTGCTGCTGCAAACGCTATGCGCGATAGGCATAACGAACAATTACCCGAACCTCTGGCATGGTTCGGCATTGTGCTTGTGTTGGTGATAATGGCAGTATTTGTTCATGCCGTGACAAAAGAAAACAAAAGGTGGCGTCAATGAGCATTCACAAACTCCGTTCACACGTTGCAGCTTCGCACGATATGGCATTAAACCCACGAGGATTCTACACCGTATGGCGCGTCTATCTTGACGGCGTGGAGATATGGCACACCACCGACCATAGGAAGGCAACCGCAATGTCGGCAAACATCAACAGGGCGATAAGAAAGTTTGAAAAACAGAAAGGAGAGGTTTAATGCAGACCATTCAAATCATTCTTCAGGTATTAATTGTCATCGGTGTGACCGTGTTCATAGGCGCAGTTTTGTTTGAGGTTTACAGAAAACAAGAACCAACGGAACTTGATTTGGTAATTCAAGAATCCCAAGAGCTGATTGACGAATTAAAAGCCGCCAACGAACAAGCGGACGAATGGATAAAACAAAAACTCAAGGAAACAAAATGACAATTAAAGAGTTGGAGCGAACCGTCGCAATGAACAATGTACTCGATGTGTACGTTCAAGACATGGTTGTACGTGCATTAGAGCTACTCGGAGACGTTATACCCGAAGTGCCTCTTGCAGCCGAGTATTACGACCAGCGCGTGAACAACGACACAAACACCCATATGAAAAGATTGAAAGAATACGTGGCTCGATTCAACCAACTTTTTCAGAGGGACAAACATGACCAACACACATAACCCTTACAACTACATCTCAGCTTTTTTAAAACCCAACAAAGGAGAGAGCATGATTACGACTAGAGATTTACCCAAAGAGCCGATGGTAAAATCAATCATTGGCAGCGTGTGCGCGGGTTCAAATCTTAAACTGGATTCAGGTGGGTCAGGTTTTGCCACTTTGGAATTGTCACTGCATACGAGCGACCCAAATGTTGGCGCATTCTTGGACGCGTTGCGTGGCTACAAATCCCGTGTAACGATTACGATAATCGAGGAAGCGACCAATGACAACCTACCAACTTGAAAACCCTATGACGGGCAAACCTGTGCAACATGGGTACTACCTAGTGTTGTTATTCGGTGAACCACAGGTAATGTATTGGGACGGTTTGCGCTGGGAGAATGTCGAGAACAAGTTTTGGGACAGCGTGGACGCATGGACACACCTTCCGTTGGTGAGGGTGGAAATATGATTGAGCTGCTGCATGGCGATTGCATGGACTACCTGAAGACCCTTCCCGACAAGGCGTTTGATTTGGCGATAGTGGACCCGCCGTATGGGATAGATTTTGCAAAGCGACATACGGGCAATGGCTGGACGGTTAGAGAGAGCAAGGGATGGGATAAATTCCCGCCCTCGCAGGAGTATTTCGCTGAGTTGAATCGGGTGTCTGTTAATCGGATTATATGGGGGGGGCAACACATGGCATGTCCATCGAACAAGCCATCGAGCAAGCGAACAAGATGTGTGAAGATTTGAATAAGGAACAACATGACTCAACTTCAACAACAACCGACACTGACTGACATTACCATACCTAACTGGAAAGGACTGACATTCGATCAGCTTAAGGTAGGTATGGTCATTAGACAAGTAGCACCCGGGCATCTCAAGGAACCTCTACTCGAACGTATCCTAAGCATCCATGAAGCTGAATTAGAACATGGACCCTATTGGTTGCAAGAAGCAAGCTTGGATCACTTTCAAGAAAACAAGTTCTTTCTCTTGGCTGATATTCGACTCTCTCCACAGGAAACAGAGCAACTGGTAAAAGAGATATTCGAACAGAAAACGACGTCAGCAAGCATTTACAACAAAAGGACAGGTGAATCTAGGCGAGTACACTTACGACGGTTCTACGTGCCACAGTGTATCAAATGGATGGATCACATTTGTGGGAACATCGAACCGGTAATGCTATGGACGATGAATCACGATGATGAAAAAGCGGAGTTATGGAAACATACCTTTAACCAAGTAGAGAAAAGCTGCTATCTCGATGAAGGAGAGTTTGCAGTTACAGAGCATTGGGAAGAAGTAGAAGCTCCTAAAGAACAGCTTGAATTATTCTAGTTTTACCACAACACCTTGTACCTATAAGGAGGACTATGGCTAAGTATTTAGTAGACGGCAGAGATCCAATTGAAAAAACACCTGAGAATGGTCAAGAGGTGCTGATAGTCACAGCCGATGAAACACTTGTCGTCAAATACAAGAAACTCGGTGGACTACTGGCATCACGATGGGAAGACACACAGGGCTTCAACCACAAGCCTATTGAGTGGGCGCCACTACCAACACACAAAAACTACCGAGCACTAGAAAGTGTAACAATCAAATTCAGAACTACCGAGCAAGAGTTCGAGTTTGTCATTGTACCAAAGGAGTAGGCATGCAGCAACCGTCAGAAGCGGTAGAACTCAAAGCCCGAGAATATGTCCTGGAGCATGGAATCCCGGAATACTTCGAGGGCTTTGGTTTTAACGAAGCTCAACAATCACGTCAAGTGATCATCAGGCTACCTTCGCAAACACAAGAGGGTATCTCATACACATCGATTTATCATGCACAGGGAGCATTCTGTACGTGTCCGGCTCACTTCAAGGGCTATACGTGCTGGCATCTTGTCATAGCACAAGCGATCTACAATGGAGACGAACCTTGGAAAAAGCGTACTTTAGAAGAGTTCCGAGACACATCACTATTTACCTCAAAGGAGTAATTCGGTATGCCCGTAGAAGTAATCATCACTCGTAAAACAAGAGCCTTTGTCTATAATGCAGAGACAAAGGAAAACCAATGGCAGGATCAGCAAATCACTGTAAAGGTTTCTAAACCTGAGGATACTGTTGCTGCTCAAGTAGACGCATACTGCGAAGCAAACGAACTTTTCTTTAAGGGTTCTTTCGAAGCAACGGCACGTCGCAAGGCATCCGGTAAAGGCAAGCAAACAACTTCCGCTCCGGCAGAAGATTTCAATGACATGGCTGATGTGTAAATTTGAATCCCACTCATATGCTGCGCGATAACCCCCTTATCGCCCTAAAACCCTTACGAGCTAATCACCGTAGGGGTTTTTTATTTTAGATCCATGATAGAAGTCAAGACCGAATCCAGACATGGCTATGAGTCCAAGCACACTGTCTATGAAAAACACGAGCTCATACCCAACGGTAAGTTCTGTTTTGAGTGGCAGGTCATGACTCAGGCTATGCGTGGTGACTACGTACGTGACTATCACGGTAGGCAAATACCCGTTCTGTTCAGGCAGACACTCAAGAGGGCTACAGGCCGAGACTTGATGATGGTATTTCCCGGTCAGACATGGCTGGCATCAAAACATGCACACAAACCGTTTGTATGGAGTCTTTCTCCTCGAAGCAGCACCAAGGTCAACCTAAGGCATAAACTCTTCGCTGAGATGATTTCTAAGGGCGTAGACGAGGTTGCAGCATATCACGCTGTCTGGACAAGTGTGCCTAAGAAGGCAATACCCTACCGTCTCTTAGGTCTATATTGCAATGAGAACTTTATCATGCTTTTCCTCGAGGTAACAGGACTTATGACACCACTCAAACAAGCTCTCATAGATCACGGAATGGATACCGAGAAAATCGCTACAAGACTTATTGGTCTTGTTGACGATAGCGAAGCTCCTATTCCTCTGCGTAAGATGGCTTTTGAGAAAGTGATCGACATCCTTCAAGAGAAGACCCAAGCACCGTCAGCCGGTGAGATCATGGAAAGACACACTCTCAAGCCCGGTGAGATGGCCGTAGAGATGAGAGCCCTGATAGGTCAAAACACTTCCCAAGCTTTACCCGGTGGTAAAGATAGTAATGACCTTGGCTCGGCTGGCGATGCTGGTATAAGCGAAGAACCTCTGCGTACCATCGACGCTTGACCACCAGGCATCAACAACATCGGTCCTATCCGACAATCCAAGAACATCATAGCACCGGCATCGGGAATATCGTCATGAGCCTTCGTACCAAGGTTGATCAGCTGTGATACCAGCTTATGGACCTTGTCTCTCTGTGATGAATAATACAATACCTGTTTGTGTATCTGTACTATCGGCTCCCATACCGACAGAATAAAGTCAGCCTTGTTCTCGCTGTGGTTGTGGTGGTTCACAATACACTGTATACCCACACTACGCAGATGCTTCTCTGTTTCGCGTACAAGTAATTCCTGCGTACTACGAGCATCAATGGTCACATCTTTCGATGGATACCGAGACATGCTCTTGACGATCTCTGTAGCAAATCCTCGACGATGTTTGTTTTTGTCTAAATCCTCATACACATCCCAACCACGTCCATGCTCAATCTGAGCTATCAACGGCAACGTCTTATGCTTGCGATGCCCTAAGTGATCGGGCTCAGATGTCAAACGTATCAAGCATCCTATGAACATAGCCGTTTCGTCAGCCTTAGCTGAGTCCGAGCTTGCAAGGTCAACACCGTAGTACCACTTGGGAACACCATACCACTTCGTACCCTCAAACTCAAACGAGATACACTCCTGACCATAGAACAAATCAGGACGTGGATCGACAGGAATAAAATCTTCGAAGTTGAACTTTACTTCTTCTGGTGCTACGGCAATGTTTAGATACTCCTGATAGAAATATCCCAGAGAACCCTTTTCGTAGTTCTCTTTATACATCATCAAGATGTTTCTCAGACTGTGTCGCTCCGGCCATGACAGCGTCGTAAACTCTGAATCAAGCTTGTCTATGACAGCTTGTGGTGGCAGCTCTACAGTACGCTCGGTCTTCTTGCAATACCCAAGTACGATCTCCAACTCTCGAATACCAATGACGGGTATTTTAATACCTGACCACATATCCGATGATTCCATCTCGATAGGCACCGTCTCTTGGTGTACGATAGTACCTGTCCATAGAATCTTACCAACCATTGTGTCGGCTGTGTTGGTAAGCTCAGCATTAAACCAATACTTCAATGTCTCACGGGTAACATCTGTCTTTGTATTCTTTCGTGAATACATGTCGTCGGTAAGCACTAGCGAAGGACGTTTGTTGTTGACCTTGATACCCCGTGTTTGCTGTCCGGCACCGATACCCCATACGACAGTATTGTCGGCTGTCTTGAATGCACGAGCACGCCACATCTCCGATCTCTTTGACTGCAGCGTCTCACCATCTTCTTCGACAACGATGAAGCTTGGATCCTTGGGACCAAAAAGAGTGTTGAGGTCGGGACGTGTTTCAAGTACCTGTTTGATGTCGGTGACGAAGTTCTCCGAGCGTGTTGCTGTTTCAGAGGCTATGAGAATAAAGTCTTCTTTGAACGGTGGTAGTTCGACGATATCATAGCCATGCATGTCAGAGCCTTCCCAACCCGGATGATCATAACGCACCCACATCGGAAAACCTTTAAAGAGAATCATCGTCAACGGCCACGCAAAGGTCACGAACGTAGACTTACCACATTCCCGATGGATGATGATGTACTTCTGTCTGTCATGCCGTGACTTATGATCAGGATGGTACATGTCCAGCATCGCTTTTACAATGCGATAGTGGCTACGTGAATAGGGCTGATTGAACACTTCTGGGAATGCTTTCTTCCAGAAATGAAACAGCCCTAAATCCTGAAACTTGGAATAGGGCTGTGTGCAGTCCATCGCACGTTGTATGTCAGACTTGGTTAGAGCCACTTAGTCAATGCCATCCGATACTGGATCATGGTGAGCATCGTCTTGTGATACGAGAATTTGATCGGATGTTAAAGCATTCATCGGAACTGGCACCTTTTCTGGCAGAGGTCGAACATATCGAGTCCACCCGATATTGATAACACGAATAAGCCCATTGTCATCTGCCAGCATGAAATTCGGAATACCGGCTTGGTCGACAATGGCCAGCACTTCATATGCTTTGCCCGGTGTCCAGACCGTAGCCCCACCACCGACATCCATCTTCATCGCTCTGCTGATCTGCGAGTCGTCAGATTTCAACGTCACGCTGAATTGTTTGATCATGATATTCATTACTTCTTGTCTCCTTGTGCTTTAAGAACATTACGTGTTGATTCTATTCCCATGCCGGCAACAACACCGACGCCACTTGATGTTGCTGTCGACTGTGCAAGATACTGCAAGTCCTTTTCAAATCTCTCCCACTGCTTCGGTGATGCGTCGATTGCCCACAGGTACGAACCAAGTGCTACCATCTCGGCATTGCGCTCAATGGCTTGTACCGTCACGCCATAACCGGGTGCTGTAACGATCTTACCAAGCATTTCTGTCGTCAGCTTGCCGGCTTTGTATTCACGAGCATCGGTAACAGCCTTTGAGCCTCTGTTCAAGTACAGAAGTATCTCAGCCATCACTGTCGCTGCACCGGCAGCAATATATCCCTGAACGTTATCCGAGCCTACGAGTCTATTCAACGACTGCATTTGACTGTCAACACTCTCCTGCAGATATCTCTCCAAGTCACGGATATCCTTACCAGCTACAACACCCATAGATGCTAAAGCATATGCAGCTACACGAGCTATGACGTGTATGTTACCCATACCTCCAACAATACTCAGCTTCGTTAGTGCTGTGGCCTGTGACTTAGCAACACCACCCATCGTAGGTATGCCCATGATCTTCATACGCCGAGAGACTTCTGGATCATTAGCCAAGGTCTTTGTTATCTCACGGAACAACTCTTGTCTGTGAGAGATACCCGTTGTCGTCTGCAGGAAGAAATTGCGTGTCCATTGGCTGAACAATGTGGCCAGCTTACCCGTTTGTGTCGTGTGGTATGGATTCTTCTCGTCGAACTTGCCGAGGATCTCTGTAGACATCGCTTTGATGTAGTTGACCTTCAATAGCTTCTCGACCTCTTGAGCTTCATGTGAGAACTCAGGAAGTTTATTCATCTGCCCAAGCTGCATGTAGCTGTCTTCCAACTGCGACGACAACTTGACAGCTCCCTCGTACTCAGAGTCGGTTACCTTCTTAAATGCTCTGGTGTTGACCTTGTTCAGTTTCTTGAATCCTGTGGTTCCTGCTTGCATGGCCAGCTTAAACGCACCCTTCAACGTCATTTCAGCATCATGATCTACAAAGGTCAATGCCTGATTGAATGCATCAATGTTCAGCCTCTCCAGCTCCGTCAATGACATACCATCTTGGTCGACCAGATACGACTTCGTTGTCTGTGTCTCTGGATCGAATACCGTCTGTACTTTGTATCCATCTGCATGTTTCGAAGCATTCTTGACAGCTTCGTACATCAGTGTCTTGATCTCAGAAGCACTCTTGCCGGCAAAAACCTGTTCGTCAAGACCAATATCCCGTAGGTACTTCAATACCTCTACGTGACGCTCTAAAGATGCTGTAGGACGGTTGATGCTTTCATTAGGATCAGCAAACTGATCACCAAGGAACTGCGACCCTGCTTGCAGGCGCTGAGCGATAGCCGCTGCACCTACAGGTGAAGACCGTGTACCCGAGAACATCGAACCTATAGCTTTCGACAATGAGGCACCTGGTAAGTCCAGCATGTATGCTCTCATCGGTCCACCAACACGGTTACCTAAGAAGTGCAGAGTATGTGCTGCAGCTCCCTTAGTCAGACTCTTACCCATGAGGATACCACCGGCTAAGGCTGTCACCATCGGTATAGCCGTCAATGGTGCAGCTGCAACTATGCCCGCTCCAACGGTGATACCTACGACATGCCTCAGACCACCATAGGTATAGCGAGAGACAAGCTTATTGGATTCCTCGAGGTATGTCTTGAGTCCTCGCCATCCGGCCGGCAGTTCGTCGAATCCCATCTTCTCTACAAAGACTTGCTCTGTAGGCTTCTGCTTATTCGAAGGTTTCCTCAGGGCTATGCTACCTGTAGTAAATGTCCTGTCATTGGGATCGACGACCATTCTCTGGGTAATCTGTCCTGCTAACGCCTTCAATGGATCTTGACCTTCCATCGAGGACACCTCTTTTAGCCCCTCAGCAAGCCCGTCAAGCGTTCTTTGTGTGTGCTCCTGACTCTTGGATTCAAAGAAGTTCTTGAAGCCACTCAGAGACTTTCCTGTAGCCAGCGACACTGTCCTGTCCAATGGAACAAGAACGACCTGTCCCTTCTGTGTTTCATCACTGATGCTTGAGAACAACAACGCCGGAACCATAGACTTCTTATCCATGTGTTCACCGGCTGCATCCAAGAACGCTAACTCCTCGGGCGTGATCTTGCTGCCTCGAGCTGACAATTCCTCAGCCGTCTTCTCAGCCACAGCCGACAACGCCTGTGTAGGGGTAACACCTGTCACACCCAAGAACCTACCATTGCTCTTTCGAATGTTACCCTCTTTGTCCCTGTACTGCACACTTACAGACTCACCGGCTTTAATGCCATGATGAGCTTCTGTCAGTGTACCTCCAAGCATACTAGCCGAGAGTGAATGCATCCGAGACAAATCGTGTTTCGTCTCGTAGTACATGCCATTGGTATCGAACCGGCTCAGGATCGCTGCACGGGCAAAAGGATTTTCTGTCATGCCGTATTCGTGCATGTACGCGGTCTTCATAGCATCGTTGATACCAAACATCAACCTCTCGGCTTCGGTCTTCAACAATGAATACCGATTCTTCATGCCATAGTCTTGCTGCTCACCAAAGAAGTCGGCCAAGAACTCATTCAAGTGTGCTTCTATCAGTGGATTATCACGCTTGTTCTGTATGTAATCAGGTACAGCAATGTTCTCATTCGGGAACATGTTGCGGAAGACCACATCAGACTCGTTGACATGGTTCAAAACACTGCGTACAATGTTTCTGCCCTTCTCAGCTTGCGTCAGTACCGATGCTTCGTGTGCGAAGTCTGTAGCCTCTTGATCATAGGCACGATTCACCACGTCCATGATATTCGCATAGGCAATGTCTCGAGCACCAGGTTCCATGCTCTGGACGATCTCCATGAAACGTGTAAGCCTATCACCAAGTACACGAGGACTGACAGCTGTTGTCATAGCTATGTGATCTTGCAGCTTGTCCGAGCGTAGATCATTAGCAAGCTCTTCCATCTTTGCCAAGTTCTGACTGACTAACTGTGATACCTCGTTGAACTCCGAAGCCTCACTGTGCCAATGCCTAGATTGACTCGACAGCCAATGGTGGTGTTTTTGTGCCATTGCCTGCACATAATTCGCCAACATCTTATCATGTGCCATCATCATGATCGAGCGACGTAGAGAACGTGCCAAGCCATCACGCTGAGTTTGGTTCTTGATAGGAATATTGCCAGCCATATCGTTGATCAGCTCGTCGATAACGGTCTTATCGTTCTTACCGAGTACACCGTTCCAAACAAAGGTCTTGCCGTTGTAGGTAATCGTCGACCGTGCTTCTGCTACGCCATCAAATTCTGAATCGATCTTGAAGTCACCGAAGTCTATCTCACCATTGTTGAGAAGGTCTTTCAACAACCTCATGTCAGCACTCAAGTCATCACGATCAGGATCGAAGCGTCCCTCTTTGAAGTCTTCAAGCATATAGTCCTTGAAGCTTCTCTTATCAACGAATGGTGTGTCGAGTCCGGCTATGTCTTGTGAGCCATGATTGAGCGAGACTTGGAAGGCATCTTTGATTGAGTGTATATCGCTTTGTGGTTTGAGATAGTGGATGTTGGGTGCTGCATCGTAGATGACATTCTCTCGTACTTGGTAATACGGATTCCACATCTGCCCTACGGTCATTGGCGTAATCGATACAGGCTCACCGTTAAAAGTGTGTACCGCTACACCGAGAACTTCTTCTCTGTTAGCGAATACAGGGAAGTTCGATGTTAAGCGTACAAGCTCTTCGTCGTTCTGCTTGTTCAACTTTAAGAAGTTCTCAAAACGCAATGCCCATTTTTTCCTCAGATCGCTTTTGCTGGTATTGACAACCTTACTCAAGTCACGAGCAAAGCGCTCACCAACATCGAACAACTGCACAAAAGCTGTAGTCAATGATGTCTTACGTGTTGTTGGTTCACCGTATGCATGAAGGTCTTGGTACAACCTCTCGACGATACCCGGATTAAGAGTGTTGACAAGAGCTTCAATGTGCTTCTCTTCCAGCCTACCATTGAACATGGTCTTGTAAACACTCTTTACATCATCGAATACCTTTGCGTATTCCTCAGGTGTAATCGAGGTCATGTTACCATTGGTAGCTACACGCAAGTTTTCCATCATCGCAGACAGTCGTTGCTTGCGTGACTTACCCAATGCATCGACCAGAGCTTGTGTAGGTTCGAATCCTTCCTTGCGCTCGGCACTAGAGAAGGTATCAAAAGTCTTGGGACGCTTCTCAGCACCTAATTGATCGACAATCTCTGGTGGTGTAGAGACATCGTGCGATACGGTACTTTTTTCCTGTGATAGACTTTCTCGGAACTTTGTAAACGCATCACTAGGACCTGACATCACAGCGTAGTACATCTCGTCTAATGCAATGCCACTTGGATGTCGAGGGATAACACCATCGGCAAACGATCCTTTGAACCACGACTGTATATCAGGATGCTGGACACTTGTAGCATCTGAATACCGTGCGTCAATAGACTCAGCGATGAGCTTACCGGCAACCATCGCTTGCTGCACGGGGTCATCAGTAACGTGTTGTGAGAACGCTGCCGCTATCTCTCCTGCGAGGTCAGCACGTTCTTGTATCTCGAGCTTCTTGGGCTTGAAAAATCCCTTGGTGTTTTTACCTGTAGCTGCATCATGAGCGTTAACAGCTTCACGTACTGCTCCTTCGGCAAGAGAAGCCTTCTGTTGAGCTTCTCTGTCGCTACCATAGTTGTGATTGAAGTAAATAAATCCATCGGGATACCTTTCAAGATGTGCTAATACTTTTGCTCCAAGCTTATCTACTTGACGCATAGCATCTGGTGAGCCTTGGATACCAGCCTTGGACACCCACAGTTGATTATCTCTGTCCTGACCTTTCCATGTACCATTGTCGAAGTTGATCCACAGGTTCTGAGGATCAGCTAATGCACGACGCTTGATGTTACCACCAGTATCAACCATGCGTATAGGTACAATGCGTCCCCATACCTCAGGCTTCTGTAGTGCATCGATGTTCGTAATACCCTCAGCTTCGAGAACGGTCTTGTAATCATCAACGACATTACCCTTGCTGTCAAAGACTGTAGCCACAGGTATCTCATCACGAACATTACCTTCTGAATCCTTGAACTGAAACATACCTTCTGACTCGGTGCCCACCAGAGCCAGACGTTCTGTAAGTACAACTTTGCCACCATCAGAGGCGACCATCCTGTCGGAGTTCAAAAACGATCTCTGAATGGTTCTGTTTACAGCTATCTCTTCTAATGCTCCCGGAGGAACTAACGCATTACCATAGACACTTGTCTCCTTGTTACCACGCTTGAAGATTGCATCGTTCCAATCCTTGAAGCTCTGATCAAAACCAGACTTCTTGAGTAACGATGTTAGTCCTGCATTCAATGGATGTGTACGTACAGACTTGTTGACAGTGCTACCGGCATTCTTCATGTACTGGTAATCCTGTCCTTCGCGCATGTTGTTCAGATTGAAGAAGCTCTTAGCATCAACAATACGAGAACGCATATCCTGTGACTGATCTCGAAGCTCAGATGCCTGAGACATTTTCATGAAAGCTGAGTTAGGGCTGATGTACTTACTCGAGTTCATGTAACTCTGCAAAGCACGACGCAATCCATCTTTCTCAAGAGAGGTCAAATCAGCAAACTTCGTCTCTTCACCATCGACGGTAATGTTCTTCGCCACAGATGCCAACAATACATCTTCAAGCTCATAACTGTACGCATCGTATGGATCAACAAGAGACTGCTTCCACATCGAGAGCTGTGAAGACATTTCAGGGTCGTGTACGAATGTTGCACCGACCTTGAGAACCCTGTTCTTATCCTTGTCACGTACAAGACCAAAGGCTGTGCTGTTATCGAACGAGCCACCTGATACCGTATTCATGCCAATGGTAGTACGCATAGCCGACGTAAGCTTGCGTTGCATATCCATTGCCTTATCGATACCGATACTCGTTTGCATAGCCCGTTTGTGGTATCCGGTATCCTGTGGACGCTGTGGTGTGTAGTGATATGGCACGAGTGATTGATCCTGAGCCATAGCACGATTCTTCACCGACCCTTGTGCCTCTTGCTCGGATGCAGCCTTGCCTTCTTGCAGTGTCTCGATGTTCTTCTTGGTGATGTTCTCCAATACACCTGAGTTATACATCTCAGACCAGAAATCATCATAGTGATTGCTACCGCCTGTGTCTTCCCATATCTCAGACTTAAATGCCAAGCCCCATTTGTCAGCATCAAAATCTCTACCACTGATCATTCTCATAATCTGGTCATTGGCAGCTACACGACCGACACCAGGCATCACACCGGCAATCACCATCGGCACATTAGACTCAAGAGAATCTGTAGGAGTAAGAACACCTATGACCTTGCTACCCGGAAGAACTGCTTCTAAGTGTCTCGATGGATCTGTTTGACGTGCATTGTACCTCTTGACATGGCGATTGGCTAGGTCAAGATAGTCCTGAGTGACAAAGACATATGGATTGTTTGGTGTAAGAGTACCGTCTTCTGCGAACAATGGAGGAAGCTCAATGCTACCACCACGACCATCTTCGAGGAGACCACCGTTATACATCACATCCTCGATAGCTGTCATACGAACTGTACCCTCAGCCTCGGATATCGTACCACTCTGTACTAATCGATCAATGTACTCCTGACCGAGTGACAGGTAGTGCTTCGGGGTTGTCATTGGTTGGAGCATCATGCCACTACTACCGTCATAGCGTACACGCTTGGCAGCACCGACAGCATCCTCACCTACACGCTGCAGAAGTGACTTGTTTCTGTATGGATCGGCAGAAGCAAGAGGCTGTGAGAAGACACCCGGATAGCGAACGTCAAAGGCCTTGAGTCTATTCGGAGACATATTCCCTTCTGCATCTACCAGTGCATCATAGCGGTCCAGAAGAATACGCCGTGACTCACTATCGAAGTACGTCTCACCCATAGGCGAGTTGTCACGCTCGAGCATGGAGCGTATACCATCGTACACATCTGCCAGAGCCTTGTCCTGAACAAGATTCAGCTTCCATCCACCAGATGCCTTCTTCTGCTGCAGCATCGAGCTGATCTTCGTTCCGGCATTGAATACTTCTGCTGCAGCTTGGTTTCTATTCGCAATAACATGAGAGAGATGTACGTATGCAGAATTACCTACGTCACCGGGTAGAGTTGAAGGGATATTGTTGATACCCGCTGCCACACCGTTGAGCTTATCGAGTCCTTTTGATACAAGAATGAGCCTCAGGCCATTTTCACCTGTAAGGGGGACGTTGAGTACGTTCCCCTGTGAAAACTCTCCCAGAGCCAGTTTCTGTCCCTGATCTGCATGTATCGCAGCAATGTCCTCAGGAGAATACTTCTTGTGCTCTCCTGTACTCGACACTTCACCGACGACCCTTCCTTTGTCGTTGTAGAGCAGAGAGCCACTACCGTCTTCGTCTGTTTCGTGACGATATCGAAAGGATCCGTCAGACTTTAGCGCAGACTCTACCGTAATCATCGAGATACCCTGAGAGCGAAGCTTGTGGAGCATTGCTGCTACCTGTGGCATGTCCTCCAGACTTGACATCACATCAAGCAAAGACTCACTACCGGCAGTCTTCCACATGTTGACGTGACCGCGATCATTACCGTACCATGCGAACTTGATGCCACCCGTGTTATCACGCTCATTGCCAAGCATTTCTGCATGTAAGGCTTCTGTCTCTGGATTGATGTAGAACGATGCACCGTCCCAGACTTTTGAAGCACGTTCCTTACCAAAGAGCTGCAGTAGCTCAGGCATTTGTGCTGCTTGATCGTCATTGATAACCAGCACCTTATGATACGGGTTACCCTCTGAATCCATATGCAGACCCAGTGACTCCAAATACCGTCTATGGTCGATAGCTTCTTGAGATTCAAGATTACCCTTGAAGGTAATTGGCTTACGACCTGTCCACTTGAGTACAGCATCTACGTGTGAAGCATCTTTGAATGCATGGTAGGAAGTACCTGTCATGTGTCCTAAATACTTCGCCGGCATTTTAATGTCTTCGTGGAAGGATTTTGCACCGGGATCGACACTCAGACCATATACCTGATCGAGCACCTTTGCCATAGCCCACTTCATGTAGAACTTTACGAGGTCTTTGTTTTGTTGTCCCTCAGGTAGGACTTTGTCCAGTTGAGTATCGTAGAGTTTCGAAAGAGGCTCGAGCCGTGACTTCGAAGACATCATAACAGCATCGAGCTTACGAGCAATTTTCGTTAAGTCGCCACGCAAAGCATCTTTGTTCTTCTGTACGTATGATGCCCACATCTCTCCTTTCTCAGAGAAGAGATCCATTACGTCAGACTTTATCTGTCCATACGTTCTCCATTCATCGAGGAGTTTGTGGAAGTCGAGACCCTTATAGTTCCCACTGGCAACATCAACTTTCTCACCTACATCCCATCGAGAGTCACCACCTAGGGCGCGGTGCCATATCATCGACTCTAACGACTTAACGATAGACTTCGATACAGCTTTATCGTACATCATCGGTGTACCACTTGGTGTACGTTGGTGCTTCTCAGTGATCTTCAACGATAGTGCATCCATCAATCCATCAATATTCAGGAGCATAGCTCCTTGGTATCCCTTGGGCAATACATACCAACCTTCATTCATAAGAGCATTGTCGATTTGCTCTTCCTTGCCTGATTCAAGCTTACGTGCAGCGTCACCAAGGTTTGTAGCTGTTGCTACCTCGGCGGTCATAAGAGCATCCATGAAGTACGTATGCAGAGGCTTGTTCCAGTCGCCACGCATAGTCTCTGTCAGCATCTTCATTGCCGTTACATACCCACTCTTATGCGGATGTGATTTTTCAGGTAACACACGTACACCCGATACAGCCATAGAATCATCATCGTCGACGATAAGCTTGACCTCTACATCACGATGCATATCTGTCCATCCACTCGAGAGCATCAAGTGTGAGTAGACCTTGTCGAATGTCTGACGGAACGCACGAGCCATATCATCGGGCATACCCTTTTGATGCTTCTCAAAACGCTTCGTCATCTTCTCGTATGCCTTCTCATAGCCAAGATTGTCGACAGCCTTGCGTATCCACTTACGGGCATTACGTGTATTCGTAAATCCTAAGAATGAACCGAGGTTGCGTATCAATTGTTCTTCGGTAACAGGCTTATCTTGAGCCTCAGCATTGAGCATTTCTGCTTCAATAGATTCCAGCATTTTACCGAGCTGTGACTTCGGATCAATGACACGATCTATCGTTCCTTCGTCAGCTGCATGCTTGAGCTGTAGAAACAATGGCCACTTCTCGTAATCGGGGAATTTCTCCTGAGCAATCTTCACCCATACTTGCTCAGGTATGCCCGTAGTGAGTGTGAGGTCAGTAAGTTGTTTAGCATAGAAGATGTCTTCGGACTTCAAGCCACGAGCCTTCTTACCTGTAGCTGCGATAGCACTACGCCATGTATCAAGAGGTTCGTCTATCTGACTGGATATAGATTCAGGAGCTACAGGTTGTACGCGCTCACCAGCCTTACCAAACACACCGGCAACGACATTGTCGATAGACTCAGGTGTCATGAAAACGGGCTTACCAAATACTGTAGCCTCACCGAGCTTGGTCTTGCGTAAGATGTCAGAAAAGATTCCTTCACCAGATGCAACATCAACGATGTGTGCTACATCAGACAGCTCACCGGTAATCATGGCTGCGGTAAACTCTTCCTCGTTTTTCAGATAGTGCTGCAGTCGACCTTTGTTCAATCCGGCTCTACGTGCAGCAACCTGATCGATAAGAATTTTCTCTTGTACCTTCTTATTCCCTTTGATGTATTCGAGTACACGTTTGATGTCTTTACGTGTATCGGGATCAGCAAGAATGTCGACAGTCATAGCGTGTGCTATTTCTTCGGTCATTTGTTTACGCTGTAAATCCAAGTCCTTAGACTGCACACCACGACCAAAGACAATCTTCTTGTTCTCAGCATCGTAGTGTATCTCGTCTCCATCGTTGAATTCTACAGGCACATCCATTACTGTTTCAATCTTCTCCAAGAATGCCTTTGAAGAACGATTCTCAGGGCTGAGATTGAGTAATGGTACTACGTCTCTGACGGTCGCTTGTGCCGGCATCTCCGAGAACACACCCTGAGGCTTAACATCGGCTGGCTTGGCATGAATGTCTGTCTCAGATTCGATGATCCATTTCTTCTTTTCGCCTTCACCTTCCATTCTACCTTTTAAGCGTCCTTCTCGAAGTGCCTTACGAATACCCTGTACGGTACCACCGTATACGTCACTCCACTGCTGTGGTGAGTATTCGTAAATCTTGGACACAGGAGCCTGCTCAGGAGGTTTTTCTACCGTAGGCATATCAGTAACAGGCATACCCGCTATCGGATCGCTGACGGTCTCTACAGGTGCCTCTGTGGGTGTTTCACCGCTGTCTTTAGCGTAGAATTTTCCTGACTCTTCTACAGCTCTCTCAAACTGATTACCTTTAACGAATTCTCCATATACTGTTTGGAAGTCTTTTTGACCTTGACGGCTCTCCCAATGTATCCTGAACCACTTTGGTCCAAACACCAATCCAATCAACACATCGTTGATAACACCGACCTTATCCTTGTCGTCCCAGAACTGGTGCGTAGGATCGGTCATGACACGCACAGCCTCACCCTGCAGAACATTCGCCGGTATCTGTCCGGCTAAGAACCCTGCTTGTGTGTAGTGATGTGCTGTGCGCTCGATAGCCGAGAGGTGTATCACTCGTTCCTCTGCACGTTGAGCCAGTTGTTTAGCGGTAAGTCCTTTTGCTGACGTCTCGTTCAGTACAGCCAATTCCTGCTTAGCATTCTTGATCGTCTTGCTGAGCCGTGCAGCACGTTGACCGACCTTTGCAAACACCTTGCCAGCTACAACACCTGTTACAGGAAACAGCGTACCAGAGATAACAGAATTCGTAAGCTCCTCATCGGTAAGCTCGTCACCCGACTCCATCATCGTAGCAAAGTTGAACGTCAGGAATGTATGCAGTGCCGACTCAGCATCAGTACGATTAAGACCATTGAACATTCCCAAGAGCTTCGCACCGGCAGGAGTCTTGTTGATGGTCTCGACCAGCTTACTCTTACCTACACTCTCTATGACCTTTGTCGCAAGATCACCTACACGTTTAGCGGTCTTCGTGTCCTTTAACATTGCCTTACCGAAAGCAATACCCTTAGTAGCTACCGTGCCACCAGCTTTTAGTCCACCGAACAACAACGATCCCATCAAGTCCGCTGCTGCTGGTACAACCATTTCCGAAAGCGTAGGATCAGCGTCGAGTCCACCTTCCTGAATACGCTTGATAGTCTCAGCATCGAGTCTACTGAGGATATTGGCTTTGATGTCCTCGTTGGTTGTGTTCCCTGGCTCAACAAAAAACGTAGGTCGATTCAGATATTGAGCAAGCGTACCGGAGGGAACAGTATTCTGTCCGTTCTTAGGTACGTATTGCATGAAGTTTGCTGCTGTCTGAGAGAAGAAACCAGCACTACCCTGCAATGCAGCCGTACTGATATCGCTACCTACATCTTGGTCTTTGATCTTCTCAATCGGCACCGAGAATGTACCATCCTTATTCGGCTTGCCGACCCGTAGAGAGTTTTTTAAGCCTTGAGAGGTACGTACCATTGCCATCGTAGGTACATACGTCTCTACGAGCTTCTGATACGCCTCTGACTCCATGATCTCATCAGCGATCAACGTACCTTGGTCAACGAACCGTGAAGGATGCCAACCGGCTAAGTGCGAACCCGGCTTGGTGAAGGTATTCACGATAGCATCAACAATACCTTCCTCATTTGCCGAAGCCATCAAGTCGTTCGTCAGGTAGTCTCTGATTGCAGCCATACCCTTCGGGCTTATGTTCTTACCCTTAGAGTAATTCGAAACAAGATTTGTCAGTGCTGCTGTTACTTGGTTCTGTGCTTCGAACTCTATCTTGTCCGGGTCTTGAAATACGAATGTCTTTGTGTTCTCATCATACGTACCAGGTTGAATCTGCGTAAGGGCCTTCATGGAACTATGGTACTTGCCCAAAGGACCATTCATCAATTCGTTCTCTTGTGCTAAGAGACGCTGAGCGCGTAGTTCTTCTGCTTCCGGTGAATACTCAGTTTTTGCTAACTGTGTTAACGACACACCGGGTTGTAAAGCACCAGCTAATTCCTGTGTCGCTGCATAGTCCTTCTGTGGTGGCAGTAATGCTGGTTGCTCAGGCTTTTGCTTACCGACCTTGAGGGGATCCATCCAATCAGTATTGGGACCCTTCTTAGGCTTTGCTTTCTCTCTGAGTCTATGCAGCTCTGCCTCGGCTTGCCGTGTTTGCTTGAGAGCATCGAATCCCTCAAATACTTTCTTCCATGTATCACGACGCTTACCGTAGTTCTCATCTCCTGACATCTCATCAGCATCGAATTCTACGTACTGCTTACCCGATGTTACTTGTCGGTGTTTCTTGAGTGCTTCTTCACGGTAATATGCTAAGTCAGCAACGGCTCTGTGTTCATCACCGTTGTAATTGCTTTCAACGACTTCTGTGAATTTCTCGTTCTTGCGAAGCTTTGTAAGGTCAAAGAGCTTCGAAGGCTCAGGAATACCTTTCTTGGTGGTATTCCATAGGGTGTAGTCTACCTCTGAGCCGGGACGTGCTTGTCCATTCTGATCGGAGAATGGATTATCGTCTACTATCTTTTTTTTTTAACCTTAGTCCTATTGCTTACATCAACATTGTTGTCAATGTTCATCGTAGGAGAATATGATTCTTCTTCCTGAACTTCAACCATTGGTTGAGGCTTGGACTGAGGAGTCACATCGTACATCGTTCGTTGTTGCTTACTCATTTTCTGGTTTCGTTGCTACTTGTTTTTGTGTTCCTGTCAGACCTTTGTTTGCTGTCAGGTTTAACCAATACTGAGCTTCTGCTTGTTCAATACCCGCATCCAATTGAGCCTTCCATCCAACAAGTCCTCCTGAGTGCAATACATCGGGATCGTGAACGAGTCGAATAGCTTTACCATCGGGACGCTTCAACGTGATAATACTCGGATTCTGACCTTCTGGAGAATCTTGAAGAACCTTCCATGATGCATAAGCACCGTTGGGATTGAGCTTGCTTCTCATGGTCTTCGTTAGATCAGCACCGCTATTAATCTGCGTTCTACCCGGAATCTGAATAGCAATGTTGTCTGCATCCTGAACAAGAACACCCTTGTCATTGAAGTTCAACGTTGTGTCTTGACCACTGGCATCCGGTACTTGAAGCTTGTTGATGTGTTCGTTTTGATTTCCACCGGTATTCTTCACGTTACCCATAGAAATGTTAAAGGTCTGACCTTGTGTTGCTGCTTCCTTTGCAGAAGCCTTCACGTTGCCGCCCTTGACATCGACTTGTGTTAAACCACCCGACAGCGTTTCAGATGTACCAGCTTTCTCGAGACGATTGTTGTATTCGGTCAAATCACTTTCACGCTTCTTAGCTAGTGCATCGTAGTTGCCTGGTGCTTTCTGATCTCCACCACCGAACATTGCTGCAATAGCTTCCAGTTGAGCATTACGACGCAGAGATGGCAACGTCTCCTGAATCTCGTCCAAGAAGTTCGCACCCGTTGTTGTCGTCGTCTTGTACAGATTCTCACCCTTGGTCTCTACGGTGAACGGCGTAACATCAGCACTCAGTTCGCTACGAATACGAGCATCTTCTTTAACTGTAGCTGCTTTTCTGTTAGAAATAGATTCTTTTGTTGGAGTAGCTGGAGTAGAGGTAGTTGTAGGCTGAGTAGTTGATGGAGTAGGTTGAGTAGTTGATGGAGTAGGTTGAGTAGTTGATGGTTCTGTTAAAGCGTTAGCTGCATCTGTAGCTGTTTTTAATTCTGTAGGAGAGACAACACCCTGACCCTCGTTACCGAGTATGCGCTTAGCTAAGACCCCTGCATCGTTGTCGGTGTAGTCAGTCCTGATCTTATCGAGTACAGCCGTAGCATCAGCCATGCGCTCAGTCTGACCTTGATTAGCGTTAAGGTGAGCTTTCAGTGTCTCATACGTCGTTTCACGAGAGAGCGTACCCATGTCAGCAACAAGCTTTTGCTTCGAGGTGTTTTGGTTGTCACGAGTAAGATCACTCTTCACAGGAGCAAATGCAGACTCAAAACGTCCTTTTGCTTTACCTGTACCGAACTCCATTTTGTTGTCGCCAACCTTGACCGAGTCACCCTTATCCAACTTGATCTCACCACGATTCACCATTTGCTGCAAGAGTGCTGCCTGTGCTGCCTTACGGCGTTGCTCTTTATGCTGGCGCTCTGCTGCTGCATTGGTCTGTACTAACAACTGACCATAATCAGGTTCAGTTTGTCCTTGTTGTACGAACTGTTGTGGCATTACATTCCTCCTATCAACGAGCTAAGAACATTGCCACCCGGAAAGCGACCTTGACCACCATTGAGAATATCGAGAATGTTCTGTGTCCTCTTCTTAAACCTCACTGGTAATCCCGGTGTTGTTGTTGACGGTGCTACTCCCGGTTGTGGATTCTGTACCGGTTGCTGTGAAGACAAGTAATCTTGTACCGCTACAGCCGGTGTAGGTGTTTGAGGTCCATATTGCTCTCCTGCTGGTTGCACCGTTTGAGTAGCATTAACATTCTTTGTTGGATCCACAGCAATATCCTGTGTATCGAGAATCTTCCCTGCTTGATGTCCTGCTGTAAGACCAGCAAGCGTCCCCTCAAGAATAGACTTAAGGGGATTCCGCTTTTGCTGGTTGAGGTAAGAGACATGGTTGCTTAATCCGGCTATGGAATTCGAAATCGATTCCCCTTGATTGATCTGTTGTGCTTCGTCCTGAGCTTTTTGAGCCTCTACCTGTGCGGCCTGAGCATCAATTGGAGCTCCAGCTGCTGTGACAGCACTACCGACAAGTGTCTGTGTCTTTGCTCCATTGACCACATCACCACCTGTTGCTGCTTGTCCTGCTGCTGCCGATGCTGCCTGTTGTGTCGCTGCTGTACGGCTACGGCTCAGTTGCAGAAGTGCAGCCCTACGTGTAGCCTCAGGATTACGAGCATTGTTCTTGTCCTGCTGGTTCATCAAACCACCATAGGCACGACGATTGTATTCCTCTTCGATACGTCGAAGATCAGTGCCTCCACCGAGAGCACCGGAAATACCGCCTACAAGACCGCCAGCAACGTTTAACAGA